>ERZ1292625.2349-Hain-H41-01um-R1-2349-length-17798-cov-10_pt1 | contig 17798 bp, 16 predicted proteins | sample MGYA00564400_ERZ1292625 | MGnify/ENA primary metagenome ERZ1292625 (study PRJEB36523, sample SAMEA6512639) | groundwater metagenome | collected 2019-01-08 | study: AquaDiva: Metagenomics assemblies of 32 groundwater samples
CTTCGCGCCGACCATATTTTTGGCGGAAATTTGAATTCCGAATTTTGGCGGAGAGAGTGGGATTTGAACCCACGGTTCCCGTAAGGGAACGGCGGTTTAGTAAACCGCTGCCTTAAACCACTCAGCCATCTCTCCAGTATGAATTAGATGATAGCCAAAATCAGTCGCAAAAGCTAGTATTTTCTTTGATAATCGTCCGTTTTTATGCCAGAATTGCAAAACAGGAGGAGACGTGGTGGAGTGGTTTAACATACCTCTTTGCTAAAGAGGCAGACCTATTAAAGGGTCTCGAGGGTTCGAATCCCTCCGTCTCCGCCAAAATGTTTTAACGCCCCAATAAATTCATATGAGCAACTCATTTAAAATCTATCTAGCCAGACATGGACAAGATCAAGATAATGCTGCTGGAATTTTGAACGGCCATAGAGATAAGACGCTTACGATTGTTGGTATTGAGCAAGCAAATATTTTAGCAAAAACAATAGAAGAGAATGGTCTTGGTATAACTAAAATATACAGCTCTCCTCTTCAAAGAGCATACAAAACCGCTGAGATTGTCGCTGATTATTTAAATATTGAAAACCCAACAAAACTTGATCTACTTATTGAGAGAAATTTCGGAATAATGACGGGAAAGTTGGTAAAAGATATCGAAAAACTCTGTGCGCCAAATATTTTAAAAGCTGATCCAATTACCTATTTTATTTCTGTTGAAAATTCGGAAACTTTTCCTCAAATGGTTAAAAGAGCGAAAAAACTTCTCAAATGGATCAAGAAAAACCACGCCACCGAAAACATTCTTCTTGTAAGTCATGGTGACATTGGGAAAATGATTTACGCCGCTTTTTACAATTTAAACTGGAAAGAGGTTTTGACTAAATTTCATTTTGGAAATTCGGAGGTATTACTGCTTTTGGAAAACTCAAAACCAGATGAGAGACATGTGCATAAAGTAAAACAACATAATCATTAGGGCATCAATAATCTCTAGCTCTAAATCTCCATCTTTACGAGAGCAAGCTTTGCGCTGTAAACTATCCCCATGCCCATCGCCCTTGATATACCCATAGCTGAACAATTCAGAATTACGCCAATTCAAAAATTAGCGCTCAAAAAACTTGGAATTGAAAAAATTGAAGACCTTTTATATCACTTTCCAGTTCGTTATGGCGATACGGCGGAAGCAAAAACTATTGACTCATTGCAAAAAGGAGACACTGCCGTAATTTATGGAAAAATTTCTAGCTTAAAAGCTAGTAAGGGTTTCAAAACCCGCATCACAATGGCTAGTGCCAATGTTGAAGACGAAACTGGCCGAATTCAATGTGTTTGGTTCAACCAGCCCTACATTGCAAAGATGACTCCAGAAGGAGCGTCGGTAAGAATTGAAGGTAAGGTGAGTGAGAGACGAACAAAAAAAATTATGGTGAGTAAATCATCGTCCACCAGCGAAGAAATTAGTAATTCCCTCACTGGTGGACGAAGTAAACTTTATTTTTCCAATCCCAAAATTGAAGTAATTGATAAATTACCAACGGGTGTCGGTGATTCCATTTTTGGTAATAATGCCGAAACTCACACTCTCTATCCCCTCTATCCAGAATCACGCGGAATCACTTCATTATGGGTATATCACACCCTTCGAAAAATATTCAAAAGCGGATTGCTAGAAAAGATTGAAGACCCAATTCCGACAGAAATTTTGGCAAAATATCATTTACCAAGCATAAAAACCGCTCTGATTTGGATCCATACGCCACTCAAAAACGATGACGCCATATCGGCCCGTAAACGCTTTTCATTTCAAGAAATCTTCACCATTCAGCTCGGTCGCCAACAAGCCCGCAGAGAATACGAAAAATATCCTTCATTCAAAATTGAAACCGATGTTAGACATGTTCATGAATTTATTCGTAGATTTCCATTTCAAGCGACAAGTGCCCAAATTCGTAGCGTTGAAATAATTTTAGCAGACATGAAGAGAGATTCCGCGATGTCACGATTGCTTGAGGGTGATGTTGGCTCCGGAAAAACCGCCGTGGCCGCGGCAACCGCCTATGCCGTGATAACTTCAAAACCCAAACCCGCGGATGAAACATCCGAACACGATTCTTCTTCAACGCCGTCGGCCAGCGTGAAAAAGAATAGTGTTCAGATATCTAAATCAATATCGCGAGGTTCACTTCAAATTGCCTACATGTGCCCAACAGAAATTCTAGCCAGCCAACATTTTGAATCATTCATTCAATATTTTTCATATATGCCCGTCCAGATCGGACTAATCACCAGTTCAGGATGTAGAAAATTTCCTTCAAAAGTAAATCCAAAGGGCTGGACTGACATTTCCAGAGCCCAACTCTTGAAATGGGTCGCTGACGGATCAATTTCAGTTCTTATTGGTACGCATGCAATAATTCAAAAATCAGTAAATTTCAAAAATTTGGCATATGCCATCATAGATGAACAACACCGCTTTGGAATTTCTCAACGCAGAAAGTTGGTGCGGAAAAATTCCGCTCCACACTTACTTTCAATGACTGCCACGCCAATTCCTCGCACATTGGCGCTAACCATTTACGGAGACTTGGATCTGACATTATTGAACGAATCGCCGGCTGGTCGCAAGCCGATTATCACGGAATTAGTCTTGCCACATCATCGTGATCTGACTTATGAAAAAATCAGACGAGAATTGAAAACTGGCCGACAACTTTATGTCATCTGTCCAAGAATTAATGAACCTGATCCAGAAAAAGAGGCGACGATTATCGCGAAATCGGTCAAAGAAGAAGCCAGAAGACTTAAAAAATCAATATTTCCAGAATACGAAATTGGAATACTTCATAGCAAAATGAAACCATTTGAAAAAGATCAAGCCATGAATGATTTCAGGATAGGAAAGATTAATATCCTATGCGCTACTTCAGTCGTTGAAGTCGGAGTGAATGTTCCCAATGCCACGATAATAATTATTGAGGGCGCGGAACGATTTGGCCTAGCTCAACTTCACCAATTGCGCGGACGAGTCATGCGCAGTACGCATCAAGCTTATTGTTATGCTTTCGCCGGAACCAATTCAGTTAAATCACTTGAACGATTGAAGGCTTTGCGAAACGCTAAAAATGGTTTTGAACTAGCGGAACTAGATCTAGCACAGCGTGGCTCTGGTGAACTCTCCGGTTTGCGTCAGTGGGGAGTCTCCGATGTCGCCATGGAAGCATTAAGAAATTTGAAAATGGTTGAGGCCGCTCGCTCCGAGGCTGTAAAACTTATAGACAAAGATCCAACACTCGCAAAATGCCCGACATTGAAAAAACTCGTTGAGATACATACAAAAACGGCGCATTTTGAATAGAATCTTGTCCGCCCTCTTTGATCTGAACCAAGAACCCTATCTTCAATATAAAATTAATCTTAACCAAAACAATGTGGGCGTGCCTGGATTCGAACCAGGGACCGCAGAGGTATAAGCTCTGTGCTCTAACCAACTGAGCTACACGCCCTGTCCTTATTCCATTCTTATCAATTGAATTAAAAGAGGAAATACTGATACCAAGAATAGGATGATTCACATCATATGACAAAATATCAAGACACACAACCGCTAAAAAATGCGTCAGGTCTGACTCAAACTCGACGCATTTGAAAACAAAAACTGACAAAACTATTGGATGAGAGATGGACGGAGCGAATTTAGTGGTGGTTCATACATCTTCTGAGGATGGAGACATCCAACTAAATCTGTACGCACGCTCATCAGTCGCTGATTTCTTTCATCTCTTCGAATTGCCGCAATCGCAAGGATTTTCGCAAACTCACTTGGTAAGTCAATCCTTTGTGATGCGACATTGAGAATGTCATCCTCTTCAAATCTGTTGAATCCAGTCACCTCATAAGCTACAGCGACAATGGGATGAAGTGAAAACTCTGGTCCATCACATACTAAATGATTCTTGGGAATAAGAAATATTTGACCGTGATGATTAATTAACGACCTCCAGCGCAGAGCCACGAGATCTCGACAACATTCAAAAAAATATTTTGGTCTCATAAATGTGCTTCTCTTTTACGACAATAATACCCCTCGTTAAAAAGAAGTCAACTTGAGAATATGGTCTCTAATTACTAGTTACCGGCAATTAACGATCAGTTAATAGCTACTACACCACCCCCTCCTTCCTCTTTACCATCACCCCCTGCCCTGCCAAAATAGTCTCATACTCCTCACGCTCAATAACCTCTTTTTCAATCAATCGTCTAGCTATAACCTCAAAAACTTTTTTATTATGAGTCAAGGTCTTTTCAGCCAAAACCCGAGCTTCAGTCATAATCCTGGTTACTTCCGCGTCAATTTCAGCCGCGACTTTTTCTGAATAATCACGATCATTCACGCCCGCACCAAAAAGAACTCTGCCCGTAGGACTTTCCAACGCGACGGGGCCGATTTTTTCCGACATACCATATTGAGTGACCATGCTTCGCGCCAAAGCGGTGGCAACTTGCAGATCATTTGAAGCGCCCGTCGTCATATCATCAAACATCATCCTTTCGGCCACATATCCGCCAAGAGAAACGGCAATGTCATCTAAAAATTCTTTGCGTGATTGAAGCTTGCGGTCTTCCAAAGGTAATTTCAGCGTATATCCCGCCGCTCGTCCACGAGAAATTATAGAAATTTTATGAACTGGATCCGCATAAGGTAAAACTGAAGCTAATATGGCGTGGCCGGCTTCGTGATACGCGGTAATCTCTTTTTCTTTGACCGACAAGACATGACTCTTGCGCTCCGGACCAAGCATGACTTTTTCTATTGAACGAATCAAATCAAACTGACCAATCGTAGTTCGATCTTCACGGGCCGCTAAAATAGCCGCTTCATTCATCAGAGACGCCAAATCAGCGCCAGAAAATCCTGGAGTTCGTTCCGCGACAATATTCAAATTAACATCTTCCGCTAATTGTTTTTTAGCTGAATGAATTTTTAATATTTCGTATCTATCGGAACGATCAGGTAAATCAATTACCACGCGACGATCAAATCTTCCCGGGCGAAGCAGGGCCGGATCCAAAACATCTGGACGATTGGTGGCCGCCATCACAATGACTTTTTCATTTGGCTCAAAACCATCCATCTCCACTAGAATTTGGTTGAGAGTCTGTTCTCGTTCGTCATTTCCACCACCCATACCTGAACCTCGAGCCCTTCCGACCGCGTCAATTTCATCAACGAAAACAATTGCTGGGGCGGTTTCTTTTGCCATTTTGAAAAGATCTCTCACGCGCGAAGCCCCAACGCCAACAAACATCTCCACAAATTCTGAACCGGAAATAGAAAAGAACGCGACACTGGCCTCACCCGCCACGGCACGCGCCAAAAGTGTCTTACCTGTACCGGGCGCGCCCATGAGCAGAACTCCTTTCGGAATCTCCGCGCCAATTTCAATAAATTTTTTTGGATTTTTCAGAAAATCAACAATTTCCAGCAATTCTTGCTTGGCTTCTTTTGCTCCGGCAATATCTTTGAAAGTTACTTTTTGTTTTTTATCATCAGGCATCGTGATGCGCGCCTTTGATTGACCAAATGAAAGCGCTTGCATTCCCGCTCCTTTGACCTGTCTTGAAAGTAACCAAATGAAAAATACCAAAAAAAGAAGCGGTGCCAAAAATGGCGCCAGTTGTCCGACCCAGTATCCAAATCCGCTCGGCTGTTCAATAGTAATCGTCGTTGAAGCCAGACGAGCAGAACTTACTCCGAAACGAGAAAGCGACTCCGTCAGTGAGGCATCAACTTCTTTCTGCGCGGTTTTGATTGATTTATCAACATAAGTCGCGATTATCTGATCTCTTTGAATACTCAAAGAAACAATGGATCCTTTTTCCAAGTCACTGGCAATATCTGAAATTGAAACGAGTTTGGTTGAGTTTGGAATATTCGCGAATTGCGAATAAATTCCGGAGATAAGTAAAAAGATTAAAACGATAATGATGATCATCTGTAAAAATCCCATCTTGGGTGGCAAAAAGGCACCACCAGTCTTTCTGGGTCCATTTTGCCTCGCCTGTTGATTGCCATTAGCCATGAATATCTTGATTATACAGAAAAATGTTAGAAAAGAAAGAAAAAAGCCGCACGCCACCCGAAGGTAGGATGCGGCATTGGTCAATACTTTGCTGATGAAAGAAAATCAACGAATAACGACAAACTCAAATGAAGAGGAAATCTTCGATCTCAAAAACAGTTCCCACCTCTTCAAACGACCAAACTGTCGCCGATAATCTTTTTCATTGTGAAATTCACCACATTTGGGACATTCTGCTTTCACTCTGACCCGATACCACCTATTTTGATCAGGAGGATATGGCGGTGAGACAAAATATGAAATGTAAAACAAATATTTCCATATTGGATGTCCCGTAACCCGTGGTAATTTGACCGGCAAATCACCACAAAGTCTTCCTTCCATTGGACCAAAAACAGAAAACTTTCGTCGTTGTTTGGTTCTACATTTCAGACAAAACTTCGCACTCTCATCTGGACTGTGGCCTTGATAATCAGATACCGCGGGCGTCAGTGGATGTCTTGGAACCAATCGTGGCGCAAGATTGAATTTGTTTTGATTTTGGATTACCATGACAACCTCCTTTGAAGATATGAGGTTGAAACTTCCTTGATGAGACCTGTTAATGTGCTTTTTTTCATACTTTGATTGATTTTGTGGTTCAAAATGTTACTCCATACTCCAAAAACAAACTACCACATTATAAGATATTGGTCAAAATATTGGCAAGGCCTACCCTAACCACATGCTCAATAGAAATTAATAGTATATAATATTGGTATTAACCATAATTACAACAAATATATGAACGGTCCAGAAAGTCCAGAGACACCAAAATCAAAAATAGAGAAAGTAAAAGAAAGGTATCATGTGGCCGCAAAAGCTCTAGCCGAAGCCGGTGCCATGAAATTCGTAGAACTTATTGAAGCGAAAGATCCTGTGGCTAGAGAATATATTGATGCGCTTTCCGAGTACGAAAAAGCGCTTACGGAAGAAATGGATAATGGAAACGGTGGTGCGCAGATATAGACATAATCATTGGTGATGTGTACCTCCACAAAGTGTCCACTTTATGGGGTCCATTTCATGGTGGAGATGCTGGGAATCGAACCCAGGTGCAAAAGATATGTATCAAACGATTCTACGGCGATAGATTACCTTGAATTTAAAGACTCCGTTGAAAAAGTAAACGAAACGCGGAGTCCCGATCTTATGAGTTCGGAACAATAAGGTGAGAAGCCCTATTGCCCTACATCCAGGTTATTACGCCAACACTACAGTTAGGATCCCTGTAATGAGACGGCTCTTATACAAGAGCGAATGCAAAGTCCCTTTGTCCGAAATACGGAGAAACGGTTGATTTAGCATTTAAGATTCCCATCAGATTTACGAGTTAATGGTGCTCGCGCCGCACGGACGAACATGATCAATTGTCAATGCCGATCATCCCCGATTTTTCAACGATCTCTAAACTCTCTTCTTGTCGTGCGATCTGTTTCGCGTTTTTTAATTGTCTCACGTTTATCAAATTTCTTTTTACCACGCGCAATCGCGACGCTGACTTTGATGAGATTACCCTTAGTATACACTGAAATTGGCACTACTGTCAAGCCTTTCCCTGATTCCAAATCAGAAATTTTTCTAATTTCATCTTTAGTCAGAATAAGACGACGGTTTCGGCGAGGTTCATAATCCTTTGAAGTATTTTTTTCTTGGTACGGATTTACCAGCATATTCACGACATACGCTTCCCCGCCACGAACAATCACGTGTGAACCATCCAATGATCCTTGATTTTTCTTGAGCGACTTCACTTCAAAACCAAGTAATTCAATACCCGCCTCAAATTTCTCCAGAATTTCATAGTTGAAGTGAACCTTTTTATAATCTATTAAAGTTGGCATAGGAATATCGTAGCACAATAACAATTGAAAATTGAGTGTCAGTTTCATTGTTGCGATAGCACGCTTGGCAATGTAGACTTCTCTTTATGATAAAACAAACCTCTTGGACACTCTATACTTCAAATGAAGACGCTTGGATGGCAATGCTATCCGATTGCGCCAAAGCTGAAAAAAGCATAGAACTAGAACAATTCATTTTTGCCGCCGATGATTTTGGAAATAAATTGATCAATGTTTGCGCCGAACGAGCCAGCAAGGGCGTGAAAGTCAGATTCCTTTGGGATGCCGGAGGCAGTTTCACATTCTGGGGCTCAAACATAGTTGAAGATTTAAAGAAAAAAGGTATTGAATTGGTATTTTGGAAAACCTTGATTCCTCCATATTATAAAGTTCCAAATTTCCGATCTTGGTTCTTGCGAAATCATCACCGAACATTGGCGATTGACGGCAAAGTCGCCTACACGGGCAGTATTTGCATGCGTGAGAGAATGATAAATTGGCGCGACACTAATGTTAGATTTGAGGGACCCGTCGTGTCGGAAATGGAAAACGTTTTTGACAGGATGTGGGCGCGCTCCTTAAAAATCAAACCTCTGCCAAAAAGAAGGTTCGCGTTTGATCCAGACTTTCGTTATATCACCAACTATCCCGCGCCAGGACAAAGACACATAAATAACGAGCTGATGAAATCTATTAAAAGCGCGGAGAAATATATAGACATCACTACTCCATATTTCATTCCGACACACCGCATACTCCACGCCATAAAATTAGCGGCAAAGCGCAAAATCCGTGTTCGGATAATTCTGCCGGAAAAAACAGACGACTATGTGGTTGATCTGGGAATGCGTTCATACTTCAAAGGACTTCTGGAATCGGGCGTGAAAATATATTTATACAAAAAAAATATTATCCATAGTAAATCCGTCGTGATAGATGGAAATTGGTCTACGGTCGGCACGCTCAATCTTGATAATGTCAGCTTGCTCTACAATTTTGAAGCAAACATTATCAGTAACAACAAAGATTTCGCGGAAGAATTGGAGGCGCATTTCATTCATGACCTAAAAAAATCAGAGGAAGTCAATCTGATTGAATGGCAAAAGCGTTTTTTCTTGGAAAAATTAGCGGAATTTTCTGTCAGATTGATAAGGAAATTCCTATAGATCCCCCTTGCATAAATAGCAACTTATATGCTATAAATACACCTTGTAATCAATGAAAGTACGAATAAACCACCAAATCAAAGCGCCTGAATTGCGCGTCATAACAGCTGAAGGGAAAAATCTCGGCGTCATAAAGCTTTCCGAGGCTATCGCAGAGGCTCAAAAAAGAGGATTTGATTTGATAGAAATCTCGCCCACGGCTACTCCGCCGGTAGCCAAGATAATGGATTACGGCAAGTATTTGTACGATGAAAAGAAAAAAGACAAGGCCGCCAAAGCTAAGGTTCAAACAAGCGAACTCAAAATAGTACAGGTCAAAATCGGCACGGGAGAACATGACCTGGAGCTCAAAGCTAAAAATGTCTCCAAATGGCTAAGCGAAGGAAATAGAGTCAAGATTGACTTATTTCTAATCGGTCGTTCTAAATATATGGACATGAAATTTCTTAAAGAAAGACTGGGGAGAATTATGAAACTTGTGACTGTTGAATATAAAATCGCTCAAGATGTAACCAAGGGACCAAAGGGGCTCACGATTACAATTGAGAAAAAATAAAATGAGCATTAAAACAAACAAATCATACACAAAGCGTTTCAAAATCACCAAAAGTGGCAAGATTTTGTCGCGCAAAGCCGGGCAAAACCATTTTAATGCCAAAGAACGCAGTCGTACCAGTATGAATAAAAAGAGGATGGTCGGCGTATTTATGGACAACAAATCCAGAAGTCGATTTTTAGCAAATAGTTAAATTCAATTAATAAGAATTTGCCTGGCAGTTTCATTTACAAATTACCAAAAATTAACTACTAATAACTAAATCATGACCCGAGTCAAAAAAGCAGTTCACGCCCTCAAGTATCGTCGCACTACCCTCAAAGCCGCCAAGGGCTTTCGTTTTGGCCGTTCAAAGAAAGAGCGTATGGCAGTTGACGCTCTCCAACATGCTGGCGCTTATGCTTTCGCTCATCGCCGCGATAAAAAGGGAGACATGCGCCGTCTCTGGAATGTCAAGATCAACGCCGGTCTCCGTCAGCTTGGCTTCACTTATAGTAAATTTATCGGCGCGGCCAAAAAGAAAAAAATTGAACTTGATCGCAAAACTCTAGCTCATCTGGCCGAATTCAAACCTGACTCTTTTAAAAGAGTCGTGGATAGTGTAAAGTAAAAAATCCCGTTCTTTCCTCCTTGTTATAACGGGTTACAGTTATGGATGAGTAGTCCAGTGATTGGAGTCCCAGAAGTTGGAGCAGTCGAATCCCCCTCTTCTGGGACTTTTTTATTGATATTTAAAGGCGAAATATCCCCGCACAACATAATACTTCTTTGAAGCATTGCCGGAGGCCTAAACAGATATTCATCATTCTTTAGCCATTGATTTTAGACAACAGGCGTCGCTTCAAAGAAGTATTATGTTGTGCGGGGATATTTCTATAAAAAACAAAGTCAATTCACAATCCGTATTTCACCTCCCTTTCCGGCACCAGAGCTTTCTTTCCTAATTCGTCGTTAATTCTCTGCGCCAAATGCATAGATGCGCCTGGTTCACCCATCACGACAAATATTTGTTTCAATCTATTGGTCGCGGTAGAGACAAATTCAACCAAGTGGTCACTATCCTTATGAGCGGAATAACCATAAAGAGTCTCAATTCTAGCCTTTATGTTGATTTTATTTCCATGAATGTTAACTTTTCTGGCTCCATCGGCCAATTGGCGACCGAGAGAGCCGAGAGTTTGGTAACCAACCAAAAGAATTGTGTTTTTCGCGTCTGGTAAATAATATTCCTCATGACTGATGACGCGACCGCCGACTGACATGCCTGAACCAGCTAGAATTATCTTGGATCCCATGAGTCGTCCAATATCATGAGATTCATTTTGAGATACCGTATATTCAAGATGCGGAAAATCAAAAACATTATCGCCTTTTTGAATCTGTCCGCGGACATAATCGTTGAATAGCGCCGTGCCCGACTGATAAATTTGCGTGGCTTTGATCGCCATCGGTGAATCAACGAAAACCGGCACGGACGGAATGAGTTTCTGTTCAACTAATCCATTAAGTTCATAAAGAAGAGTCTGCGTCCTATCTATTGAAAAAGCCGGAATAATTAAGGTGCCGCCACGCGCTATAGAATCTTTGATGATTTTCTCAAATTGTCGTAGGCGCTCATCGCGAGTCTCATGATTTCTATCGCCATAAACACTTTCCATAATTATATAATCCACTTCTCCGACAGACTCCGTATCTCGAAGTAATGGTGACGGTGAATTTCCAAGGTCGCCAGTAAAGAGAATTTTCAGTTCTCTGTTATTCTCGCCCTTGATCGGGGTTGAGAATAAACTCCGGCGAGAATCTGGTGTATTGCCACCAGCGTTCAATTTCATAATCTCACCCTGGATTGCCGTTTTCGTGGGAATGACGGAAACCTCCACCATCGCTGACCCCAAAATATGTCCGGCATCTTTTAAGAAAATTGAAATATCATCAGTCACTTTGAAATCCTCATGATAATTTATGGTTTTCCATAAAGGAAAAACTCGCGCCACATCATCTGCTCCATAAATAGGATCAACGCCTTCTTGTCGCGCGTTTATGTGCAGAATACCAACCGCGTCATTCAAGACAATTTCCGCTAAAGCTTTTGTTTCGGAAGTTGAATATATTGGACCGGAGTAACCTTCTTTCACCAGCTTTGGAATCCTGCCGACATGATCAAGATGGGCGTGGGTAATAATAAGCGCGTCAATTGAATTGACATCATAAGGAAATGGCCTACTATTTTCCTCCATGGCAAATTTTTCGCCCTGAATCATACCGCAATCAATTAAGACTTTGCTTTCCCCAGTCTCCAAAAGAAAATTCGCGCCCGTGACAGTTCCTACTCCCGAACAAAATGTTATTTGAGGATAGTTAGACATAATAAAATAATTCGCGTCTAAGTTTAATCAATTGGAATCACACTGCCGCCGCTTTTGTATCTATTTTCCTTGTCATGCGCACAATCATAATCGCGCCAACTGTATCCACGATAAGATCTTTGGCAGTATCAACATGATATAATTTTGTACCGACGGGATAACCAGCTATGTCAAAATAATATTCAAACAACTCCCAAATAATCCCGACCATGATAACACCGAAAATAATCACTCGGCCACGATTTTTTGAACTAAATTTTAATGAATTGAAAAGAGCCAAAACAAACAAGCCGATTCCGACACCACCAAGAAAATGCATGATTATATCGTAACCACTAAAAGTAAAATATGGGCCAGTCAAGCCAAAAATATGCATGGCAAGAACAATTGCCAAAACAATCCAAGCATAAATATAATAAATCATTGAGTAATTGTATGCTATTGATAGTGAAAAACCAAATCAGTCATACAAATATGAGAGTAGCTAAAACAAAAAACACCCGCTGGTATTCCAAGGATGTTCTTTGTAGGTCACGGAGTATTTTAACCTAGAAAAATCTAGGTGGGTGCCCTCAAGATCAATACCAAGGTACGATCTAATATGAACCGAAGTTCGTTGGGCTCCCAAATAATGAATTATAGGGTTTAATACTACCGCAACCTACATTCATTTTATTACTATCCACGCAAAGCGCAAGTACTAAAATAGTTAGAACATTGTTTTTAATTTCAGACAATGTTGACAGAAAAACACGAATAAAACAGGGCTGGGTCTTGGATAATTTGGGGCTAAGATCAGACTTTGTTTTATTCAAGAATATTTTCCAAATCTAGATCATATAACATCTGCTCCATTAACAATTTATAGTCAAAAACTTCGCCTTTTTTGAACCAATGAGTTATCTCGTCATTCGCTTCTTTGACAGAACCAGAAGCGTGAATCAAATTTCTAACTGCTCTGCCATCATCGTCACTCATCCTGTATGAATCCAGAGCAAAATCGCCGCGAATCGTGCCGACATCAGCAGAAGCAAGCGGTTCGGTGCCTCCAATAAGTTTGCGTACAATCTCAACCGCGTGAGCACCCTGCCAAACCATAGCGACAATCGGCCCTTTGGTCATATAATTGACTAAATTTTTGAGAATAATTTCAGTAATTTTGAGCGGATCAGTATGTGGTGGTTTCAAGCCCTTGTCAGTGTAGCCCTTAATCGTCTTCAGACCTGTCTTGGTACGCCATTCTGAATCAAGAGTGTAATGCTTTTCAATCAGTTCAGCGGTTGGAATCATCATCTTGATACCAGCTAACTTCAAACCAATCTGTTCGTGGCGTTTGATAATCTCTCCAATCAATCCACGCTGAATGCCATCTGGTTTAATAATAACTAAAGTGCGTTCGTGTTTTGGGTGATTTTTCATGAACACATTGTAAAGCTAGTTGTATGTAGAAGCAAGACCAAGTGAATATTTTTTATGAAAGCATGTTGTGTCATCACATGACTTCAGTTGAAGATACTGCGTACTTTTATAAAAAATATTCACTTGGTCTTGCCAAAACAAATATTATTCCGTCAAAATTTCCGCTCCTCTTTCTGTAATAACTATCGTATGCTCAAAATGAGCGCTGGGTTTACCGTCAACCGTCCGGTAAGTATATCCATCCGCGTCAAGTTTTATTTTTTTTGTGCCAAGATTGAACATTGGCTCAATCGCGATAACCATCCCGGGTTTGAGAATTTCACCTCGTCCAGGATGACCATAATTAGGGACATATGGATCTTCATGAACATGGTAACCAACGCCATGACCAGCCAATTCTTCAACTATTCCATAGCCATTAGTTTCGCCCATCTTCTGTATTGCATTACTTATATCTCCAACCCTATTACCTGCCTTGGCGGCCTTAATTCCAGCCATTAGTGCTTCTTTTGTAACCTGAAGCAATCTTTCTAACTCTGGAGAGATTTTACCTACCGGGACAGTGATCGCGGCATCAGTAATTAGTTTTTTATGCATCAAACCAAGATCAAGACTAACGATATCACCTTTCTTCAGAACCGTATCACCCTCAATCGGAATTCCATGGACGATTTCGTCGTTAACCGAAACGCACAATGATGCCGGGTAAACTCTTTTCGCGCCATATGGCTGATAATTCAAAAAAGCCGCAATATCACCATTTTCATCAATAAGCTCCACGGCTTTTTTGTCTAGTTCAACAACATGCAAACCTGGTTTAACCATTTTCGCTAATTCTTTCAGTATTTTGGCGTGGCGTTTGCCTCCCTCACGAAGGGTTACAACATCTTCCTTTGTCTTTAATCTAATCATTACCCTAAAACTACACCAAGCCTACCATTTTCACAATATCGGCATGAACTTCTTCCACAGATCGTTCGCCATTTATATCTAAAAAATTGTAATCGGGGTTATCTTTATAATATTCAATTGTCGGAACCACTTGAGTCTCATACCAACCCAAACGCTTCTCAATCTCTTCTTTTTTGTCATCAAAACGACCTCGCGCCAACATTCTTTTTATAGCTTCTTCTTTACTTATATCAATATAAAACACCCATGGCTTCGGTAAATTATAATATGCAAAAATGGAATTAAGCGCACCAGCTTCGTGAATTTTGCGTGGCATGCCGTCAAAAACCAAATGTTCATTTCCTGTAAATTTATCAATCAAAACCTGCGCCCATAAATAAACCACGACAAATTCCGGCAATAATTTACCGTCATCAATCATTTGTTTACAAATCTTTTGAGTGACGGACGGACCTTTCATAAAATCGCGCAATTCTTGACCACTTTGAATATACAAAATTTCACGAGCAGGATCTTTTTTTTTCAAGAGTTTCATCAACAATTCTACTTGTGTGCCTTTCCCGCAACCAGACCGTCCAATAAAAATAAAAGATTGGGAAGTTTTGAACATGGGTATAGTCTACCTTAAAAATGAAGGGTGAACAAAACACACAATCAAAACAAAAATATAAATGTTCTTTTTTGGTTCTTTACCTTGAAAAAACAGGGTAACAAAATTCCCCCAGATCAAACCTGGGGGAATTAAATTCTTAATAACTACCTACTACTAGGATTTAATTTTAAATATTCATTGACTGCATCCCAGATAGTACCAGAGAGACTAGTCGGTGTTTGGGCTGCTGATCTGACAATGACCGTCGCCGACTTTGAGATTATCTGACCGTTCACTCCTATACAAGTCAAAGTAAAGGTTGTCGTAGCGGTAAGAGGTTGAGTTTCATAGTATTTGGTGGAAATCTTAACAGATTTGGTTGGTCCATCACCAGAAAGAATACAGGAGGAGACTGTCGCTGGCAGTGTTGTCCAAGCAAGCTCAACTGGTTGACCTGAATTAACGGTGGTTGGATAAGCACTGAAAGAGTAGATTTGGGGTGGGATTATTGTTGTAGGTTGGGAGACATTACTTAGAACCTTCACTTTTACTATGTTGCTCGTAACCTTATCTCCACCCACCCCAACCGTATTTATATAGAGATCATATGTACTGCCGACTTGAAGATCAGAGGGTGCGGTGCAGTAGATTAACGTACTACCCAACTGAGTTATAGTGCATACCTTGCCACCTATGTAGACATTCGTGCTGTCTTTGTAACCAGCGAGATTGGTCCCTTGAATGCCGACTGTTCCACCGGCATCAATCTCACCATTCCCAGCAGCTTTTCCTGCAACCGAAGTTATATAAGGTTGGGTATTTGTCGTAGAAGCAATGGAAAAACTTCCGGAATAACCAATTTCACTCGTACCACGCTTACTTACTGCTAATTGAGCTTTTGAAGAGACGAGAGTAGGAATCCAATCAGTGCTACAAGTATATTTATTTTCTCCTGGCACGATGTAGACAATCTGGACACAATTTGCGGTTTTTGGCGTTAAGCCTTCAGCAATATTATCCTTGCCTGAATCCAAAAATTCAGTAATGTCAAAAAGTGTGCTGTCTGTTATAGAATTTGTCGTCCAAACTATTTTATACTGAAATCCTGTTTGCAAAACTTCACCTGCGGTTGGGTTCAAGACCGCGATAGAAGATTGATTTGTCCTACTCTTTACAGTAATGAGAGCCGGATCTGCCAATCTCTCTGGCACAGTCAATAATCTGCCTTGAAGTTTATATTGACCAGCAGGAATCTTATAATTTGATGGATCGTGCCTCATCTCCCAATAATATGGGGATTGCGGTTTGATCGTGACAGATGAAAGTGTCTGCGAACATTTCAGGTTCACCATGGAATCAAAATTTGCCACACTGTATGCAGACTGACACAAAGTATTAAAGTTAAGAGTGATTGGTGCATTTGAAGAATTAAATGCTTTAACAGTTATTTTGATTACTTCATCATCATAATAATCAGGTTTATCTGTAGCTGTTGAGATCACAAGCCTACCTGTATTTTGTACACACTCCGCATTCACTACTGCCCTTGTCAGTGGACCAAAATAACCAGTAGATGGGAGACCTTTACTTGTTTGATATTTCTTTAGAGCCTCATATGTTGATCTGCCAAAATAACCTTTTTGATTAGCACCTGTAAGATTTAGATCTGAAATATTAAAGCCTTTACCAATTAAGAAAGTTTGCAAGGCGACAACATCTGGACCACGAGAGCCGAGTTGGAGATTGGTACTGAAGGCGTAGCAGGGGGTGGAAGGTTGTGAAATAGAAAAATAAGAATCACTAGTATCTTCACCGAGACTATTGCCAGCATATATCTGGATTTTGTAATTACCTGGAATGATTTTCCCAAACTCATATGCATTCAGACAACCTTGGCTCAAGTCAACATCCGTTGAACTAAGACCTTCTGTCAAATTAATGTACTTCAGTAAACAGGCTGTTCCATTGAAAGATTGTGGAATCAGGTGTATTTTTGCTTGAATGCCTCCAAAATTTGACTGATCAAATTTAACTTGATATTTATTTCCAAGTATCCATTTTTCTTCCCCATTTGGAGAAGTAATGGTAATTTGAGACGACGATGACGCAATAGAAAAAGAAGCGTCACTATCATCAACTGTACAATTATTGTCAGCACAATTAACAAAAATAACATATTGACCTGAAGGATCATGATACTGACCAATCTTGTCTTGAAGATCGGACGAACTTAGTGTTGTAACTGTCCAATCGACACTGCCAGTATTAGCAATACTAGAAAATATTTTCTTCCCAAGTCTGGTTGGATTATCCAATAACCACACATCTATTTTATCTTTACCGCCGAACCATTTTATTGTCCATGTTTTTCCAAGGCTCAAAGTCTCTCCACCATTTGGAGACAAAACTTTCATGGTAAGTTCTGGACTTGTAGGTAAACATGTACCATCGGGTCCAGGAATATATCCTGGGATACAGGTAGATGTTGTGGGTGTACAAGTATATCCATCAGGACATCCTACTGGCTGAATAGTAGTTGGAGTACAAGTATATCCTGGGGGACAAGTTGGTAAAATGGTGCAAGTATAACCCACTGGGCATACAGGAGTTACTGGTGTTTGCGCTTTAACATTTATTGGTCCAACCAAAACAACCGCAAGTGTTAAAACTACTAGCGGAAGAATGAACGAGAATAATGATTTTTTCATATTTTTAAATTACCTATTAATTAAGCTGATCTTTTAACAACAAACCAAAAACTAACTATTATTATGGGGGGGGGGGGGGGGGGGGGGGGGGGGGGGGGGGGGGGGGGGGGGGGGGG
>ERZ1292625.2351-Hain-H41-01um-R1-2351-length-17793-cov-6_pt1 | contig 17793 bp, 15 predicted proteins | sample MGYA00564400_ERZ1292625 | MGnify/ENA primary metagenome ERZ1292625 (study PRJEB36523, sample SAMEA6512639) | groundwater metagenome | collected 2019-01-08 | study: AquaDiva: Metagenomics assemblies of 32 groundwater samples
TAACGTTATGAGCTCCCAAGAGCGCTAGTTCATAGTTGCGATTACTCACCGAAAATGTAACGTTTCTGGGGGTAACTTGTATTTGATAAGTAGGGCGGATAAATCAGCTACTGAGACGCGGAACACCTCTCGCCCAAGATTTCTCTGAAGCTCTCCCCAGTCCCATGATTGGAGATAGGATCCATCCTGGGCGAAGACAAGTTTGTCCCATTCGCTTTGATCCTCAACTAGTTTCATTTAGAGATATTGTTCAGGATCTAGGTCACCACCGACTGGCATCGGGCCGCAGACTCTTGAGGCTTTGGTTCCTTCCGGAAAGCCAGCTCGGGCCGGAGTCAGCGTGTTATTAGCAAAAACAGTAAAGTGAAGGTGTGGGCCAGTAGCCCAACCGGTTTTTCCCATGTAACCGATTACCTCGCCCGCTTTGACCTCCTGGCCGATTGAAACGATGAATCGTGAGAGATGAGCGTAAAGAGTGGTTAAGCCGTTTTTGTGTTTTACGACGATGAGCTTGCCGTAAGCCCCGCCGCGGCAGCCCCTGTACTGATCTTGATCGGCTACGTTGATTACTATGCCATCTCCGGCCGCTAAGATGGGCGTGCCGATCGGTCCGCCGAGGTCAAGTCCGTTGTGGTGCTGGCCGCGGTAATTTTTTTTGGCAAATTCAGTTACACCGTATCTTTGGGTTATTTTTACAGTTTTAACCGGCCAGAGAAAAACGCCTGGTCTGGGGGTAGGCAGAAGATTAGGATCGATCTGCTTGCGCAGTTCGGTCTCAACTTTTTCAATTTCAGCCGCTATTTCTTCTTGTTTTTTCTCGAGTTCCTTCAGTTGTTGATTGTAAATGCTTTCTTTGTTTTTAGTGTTCGCGAGGAGGGTTTCCTTAGTATCTTCTTGATCCTCGATAATAATTTTTTTATTTTCCGAATTTCTCTTTCGCTCGGATATTTCAACGAGTTTGGCGTCGATGTTACCAACTTTTCTTACCTTAGCTCCCCTTAGTTCGTCTAAGCCGCTGATTTCGATGCCGAGTTGTGAGCTTGCGTCAGTTAGAGATTGAGCTTCTAGGAGGTTTTCGGCTAAGCTATTTCCTTTGAGTAAGATGGTTATAAGATTCGTTTGACTGTTTCTTTGTAGACGTCTAAGGAGTTGGACGATGGCTTCGCGCTTGTCGTCGACTGACAGCTCGATGTCCTGAATGTCGTATTTAAGCGAATCTATTTCGAGGGAAAGTTTTTCTATTCCGACTTTGTCAGCGCGGATACTAAGATTTAGTTGAGAAATATTGTTTTTAATAGTGGTCAGTTCTTTTTGGAGGCCGACCCTTTCGGTTTTAGTTCCCTGAAGTTTTTCCTCGGTTTGGGTTAATTCTTGATTTAGTTTTTCCAGTTCGAGGCTTTGCGCACGGATGCGATTTTCTAATTCTTCCCGACTAAGATTTGCTTCGCCGGAATCCACGGCTAGGGTCAGCTTGGAGTTTATGGCAATAACCGAAAGGAGAATGACCGAAAATAAAATTACCTTTTTAGCTGGATTGATCATAGTAATTTTCTCGCGTGTTGGTTACTTTCTCTAGCGCGATTTTGATTCTTTTTTCAGTTTCTTCTTTACCAATAATACTTCCAATTTCGGCTGGGTCGGGCGAGGCTTTTTTACCGGAGAGGGCTACCCGAAGGGGCCAGTAAATTTGGCCACGACTAGTTGAGTCAACTATGGATTCAAGAGCCTCTTTGATACTTTTAGCTGTAAATTCCTTAGCGTTTATTTTTTCAACGGCTCTAAGGGATTTCAAAAGGCTTGTCTCGATTTCTGGAAGAGTTTCATCTTTCCACCTTAATAGCTTCGCTTCGTAGTTGGGTAGCTCGAAAAAGAAATCGGTTTGAGGAATAAAGTCTTTTAGTGTTTTAAGACGGCTCTTTTCCACTTCTATCAATTTCAACACGAATTCTTTTTCCGCGATTATATTTTTTTCCTTTAACTCTGGACTCAAAAGCTTGAAGAGTTCTTGGCTCGAAAGGTTTTTTATGTGCTGGCTGTTTAGCCAGGTGAGTTTTTCCGGATTAAAAACAGCGCCAGATTTTTGGACCTTCTTAACGTCGAATTTTTCCGTCATTTGAGAAGGATTCATTACTTCTTCATCTCCTTTCGGATGCCAACCGAGAAGTGCAATGAAATTTAATAAAGCACCCGGAAGATAGCCTTTTTCTCGGTAATCGAGAAGAGAGGTTTCGGCGTAGCGTTTGGAAAGTTTGCTTCGGTCGGCAGCTAAGATGAGGGGTAGGTGGGCGTAAACCGGGGTTTCGAAATCGAGCGCTTTTTGCATAAGGATTTGCTTAGGCGTGTTTGAAAGATGATCTTCGCCCCTGATGACGTGGGACACTCTCATTTCTTCATCGTCGATAACAACCGCGAAGTTATAGAGTGGGGTTATGAGGTTTTTAGCGATGACTTGATCCCCGAGGAGCGACCCGTCGAAAACAACTTTACCCCGAACCAAGTCTGTGAATTCTATTTTTGTTTCCGAAGTTACAAACCGAATAACTTGCGGCTCGCGCCCAGCTTTAGGGTTGTCGGGGTGACGACAATGGCCGTTGTATTTTGGAGAAAGGCCTTCAACGATCATATCCTGGCGTTCGGCTTCCAACTCATCTTTCGTGCAGTAGCAATAATAAGCTTTTTTTTCGTCTAGCAGTTTCTGGAGATATTTTTTGTAGACTTCGATTCTTTCGCTTTGTCGATAGGGACTAAATTCGCCCAAATAACCTTCCTGATTCAAGATGGGACCTTCGTCCCAGTCGAGACCGAGCCATTTTAGGCCCTCAAGGATTTCTTTCTCAAACTTCTTTTCCGACCTCTCTTTATCGGTATCTTCCAGTCTTAATATGAATTTGCCGTTATTTTGCCTAGCAAAAAGCCAGTTAAAAAGAGCCGTGCGAGCGGTGCCAATATGGAGTGATCCAGTTGGCGAGGGCGCCAAACGGACCCGGACAGGTTTTTTGGGGCCGGGATTCATAGGTCTTATTTTAGCACGGCTGTGTCCTATTTTTAAGCGCTAATTTATGTCGACGTTCCGAGTTTTAAGATCTCTTCGGCGATGGTTTTGGCGGCGCCGGGTTTAAAAAAGTTCTTGGAGGCTAGAGACATTTTATTTAAGACCTCTTTGTTTTTTATGAGATTTTGAATTTGATTCAGGAATATGTGAGGTAAGAGATTTTCCTCTTCAATGACCACTCCCCCGCCGTTTTTGGCAAACTCAAAAGCATTCATTTTTTGATGGTCATTCGCGGATTCTTTTAGCGGGATTAGAATGGCTGGTTTTCCAAACGCGGCGATTTCAAAAATGGTGCCACTGCCGGCTCGGGAGACAATCAGGTCGGCGGCGGCGAAAGCGTATTTAAGGTCGTTTTCTAGAAAAGGAACGATTTGATAGCGATGTTTAATTTCCTCCTGGAGTGTCGTTTCGCTTAAGGCGGCCCGGGATAGGTTTTTGGCCTCGTTAAAATTAGCCGACCCAGCCTGGTGAAGAATTTGAGTATCTTTGATCAAATCAGCTAAGTTAGTGATGACAAATTCGTTTAGTCGGGTTGATCCTTGGGAACCACCCAGAACCAAAAGGAGTGGTTCTTCCGAGTTGAACTGAAGTTGTTCTTTTGCAGAGTTTTGGTCCATTCGGAAGTCGTCTAAGTCGTTTCTGATTGGCGATCCAACCCAAGCGGTTTTTTGAAGGTCAAAGTATTGGCTGGTTTTTTCAAAACTAACCGCAATCCGTTTTGAGAATTTCGCGGATACGAGGTTGGTTACACCGGGGATAGCGTCGGATTCGTGAATAATGACAGGGATTCTAAAAAGCCAACTGGCAAAAACCACCGGGAAGCCCCCAGTTCCTCCTTTCGAGAAGGTAACGTCTGGCATTAACCAAAATGTTTTTATGATGGCTTGAAAGATGCTGATGACGAATTTGGGTCCATCAAGCAGATTAGCGAGGGAAAAGTAGCGTCGAACTTTGGCTCCTAAAATCGGGATAATTTTTAAATCGCCCACGCCCGCGAGTAGGTTGTTGAATTCGTCTTTTGGGCCCATATAGGAGAGCTCCAGACTTATGTTACTCACTTCAGCAACTTTTTTAATCTCCTCTACAACGGCAACGAGGGGGTAGATGTGTCCGCCGCTTCCCCCGCCGGCGAAGAGTATTTTTAGGTTAGTACTGCTCATTTTCTTGTGTATTTTGAAATGTTCAACGCTACACCACCCATCGTTAGGAAAACTGCCAGAGCCGTTCCGCCATAACTGATAAAAGGAAGCGGGACGCCGGTTAAGGGGAAAACTCCCGAGATGGCGCCGATGTTGATTATGGATTGAATGCCGATGACGCTCCCGAAGCCAACCAGGATTAGCTGGCCAAACTTGTCACGCAAATTTTTTGCCAACCAGAAGAGTCTAATGGTAAGAGCGGCAAAAACAGCCATAAGGCTTCCAGAGCCGATGAATCCCAGCTCTTCAGCGGTTACCGCGAAGATAGAATCATCAATCGGGGCCGGTAAGAAACTGGTTTTAGTTCGAGAATTTCCGTAGCCAACTCCCGTGATACCGCCGGAACCGATGGCGATTTGGGCTTCGTTTATGTGATAGTTCGAGCCTAAGGAATCACCCGTTGGGGTAAAAAAAGTTTTGACTCTTTCTAGTCGGTAGGGCGTTAGGTAAATTATAAGACCGATTCCTAGGATGGCCAAACCAAAAACGGCGAGCAAAAATTTGACCTTGGCTTGCCCAAGAAAATAAACGACAAGAGCGGTACCGATTAAGATAGCGACCATGCTGGTTGCGGGTTGCATGAGGAGCAGGCCGGCGATAATACCAATGATGATTAGAAATGGAATGAATCCAGACCAAAAATTTTTTTCGCGATTATTTTTAGGATTACTTAGCCAGGCGGCTAAGTAGATTACGAAGGTTAGTTTAAGAATTTCAGCCGGCTGGAAGCTCACGGGACCGACTTTAAGCCATCGGGTCGCTCCACCAGTTTTTACGCCAAGGCTCGTGAAAACCAGGGTGAGTAAGACTAGACTCAATATTAGGAGTGGCAAGGCAAAGCGTTTATAGGCCTGATAATTTATCCTGGAGGCTAGGAAAAATCCTACGATGCCAATAAATAATCCGTTGATGGCCTGATGTTTTAGGTAGTAGTAGCTGTCATTGAACTTTATTTTGCCGAGCTCTGAAGAGGCGCTTGAGAGCATGACTAAACCAAAAAGCGCTAGGCTGGCGATGAGGGCCATGAGGAAGTAATCTGGGTGGTGCCCGGACTTAGAGAACATTAGTGTATTCTGGGAATCATGGGGCTTAGGTGTGTTTTTGGCTTAAGTTTTGTGTCTCAATATTTTTCCAAGCCGAAGGCCAGTGTATTCTCCGTCTTCAATGGCTACTTGGCCGTTTACGACTACAAAATTAACTCGATTGTCACGGAACCCCACCAGATCCGCAAAATAACCCTCTTTTACCGCTCCCCTTCCAATTAAACCAAGAATTTCCGCGGGAGTGGAAGTTATTTTTTTGACGGCGGTTTCAAGGTCTAAGATGTTTTCCTCTTCCACCAAAGATAGAAATTTAGGAAAAGCGGAAACGGCCCGATCGGGTTTCAAGATTTTAATCCGGTTGTTCGGAGCAATGCTCGCGGCGTTTGAGACCACTAATGAGCGGTTACTTTTCAGGGCTTTTTTAATGAGATCCCGATTGATGTTTTGGTAATAAATAGTGGCTTGCAGTTTAGTTGAGATCATTAACTTTAACAACGATTCTTTGTAACTTTTGAGCGAATAGAGTTTTTTGATTTCGGTTAGGGTGTAACCGACCAGCGAATCGTTTCCTGGAGCTTGAGCGACTAGAAAATCTGATGGTTTAACTTCTGGCAAGTCCTTTAGGATTTTTGATCTTAGCCACTCGTCCTCTAGGCTCAAATTCATAACCTTGAGGTTGTCTTTTTGGGCCCAACCCGGAAGGAAGGTATAAAGTTTTAAGATTCTGGTGTTTGACGGGTAAACGCTGAAATGAAGATCAGTTTTCTCATCCAGAGAATTTATATTTTCAAGAGTTTTTTCGTAGGCGACTTCATGGTTCTCGGTTGGGATAAGGTGGCTCACGATTGTTTTGATCCCAGTTTCCTTAGTGAGTTTTATGGTTTCTTCAATCGAGTCGAGGAGGTTGTCGCTATCATTTCGCAGATGCGTGGAGTAGATGCCACCCAGGTTCTTTACGATAGTGGTCAGCGCTTTAAGTTCGGCGTAGGGAGTGTCTTTGGTTTGGGCGTAGCCGAGGCCAGTTGAAAGACCAAAACCACCCTCTCCGAGCGCTCGTTTTAGCGTTTCTCCGAAAACGTTAAGTTCGTTCTTAGTAAGAGTTCTCGGGGGTTTGCCGATGAGCGCTCCACGGATGGTGCTGTGTCCAATCAGGGTTCCAAAATTTACCCCCAGGGGTTTCTTGTCCATTAGGCGAAGAAATTCTTGAACAGAATGCCAATCAACATTAATCTCTCTCGTATCCGTCCACTCCTCGAGGGATTCAAGGCTGCCGTAAATTAAGGGAGCGAGGGAGGCGCCACACAGGCCTCCGATAATGGTAGTTATTCCCTGTTTTAGGAAGTCGACTTGGCTGGGGTTAGAAAAAAGACTTAAATAGTGGTCGGATTCAGTATGAAGATCGATGAAGCCGGCGGAGAGATAGGCCCCCTGTCCGTCGATGATTTTGTCGGCGGTTTTTCCCGGGAAGCGGCCAAGAGCGGTAATTTTATCACCGCTCACGAAGACATCGAGTTTGGCAGGGAGTTTTTGGTCGGAACCGACGACTTGAACGTTCTTTATTAAAAGAGTCATTTGCGTGAAACATGGACCATGGATCATGAAACTTTCCTCCGGAGGAGGATCCGCCTTCCACCAGAGGCGGATTGCTCTTCGGCCAGTTGGCGGAGAATCATGAAACATGAGTAAATCTAGGTTAATTATAGAACATTGGATGGCAAATAATAATGGCCGCTTCCTTCGAAACGGCCATCCAACTTACTTTTTGACGCTTAGGGCTTCGCGGATGCCTATTCCGAAGACGGCTAGGCCAGCTAACGAAAGGAGTCCACCGAGGATGAGGTTCATAAGCGGTGGCTCCGCTGATAAAAATGGTTCGAGACTCGTAATTAAACCCAGGAAAACCCCCATTGCCCCGGTGAGTATGGTCTGAAAGTTATTTGTTCGGACGGGCCGTTCTTTTTTCAGAAATGCAATCAGAAGGGAAAGGATGAGTAAAGAGCTAAGGGTTATAAGAGTTACGGTTAAGGCGTCATAAATGGTTTGAAGCATTCCACTCCTCCTTTGGTTGATTTGCTAGGCTAATCTTTATAAAAATCGTTTATTTGTCAATTTGGGCGGAAAAAAGTTTCAGACGCTTATTCTCGGTCAAGGTTTTTATGGTGCCATCTTGATCGGTTCTTAAGATCTTGAGAATGTTTGCCTCTGATAGTCTTTGTATGGCTTCCGGGGTGGGATGGCCGTAACGGTTATCCCCCACTTCGATAACGGCAACTTTAGGGTTCACGACTCCCAGGAATTCGTTGCTTGAGGAAAACTTGGAACCATGGTGAGCAACTTTTAAAATATCAGTTTTGAGTTGGGAACCTAATTTTTTAACTAAATACTTCTCTACGTTTTGGCCGATATCGCCGGTTAGGAGTAGTTTTAAGTTTTTGATTTGAATCAGTTCCACGAGAGAGGTGTCATTTAGTTCGCCGCTTTGAATAAAGTTTTGGTCTGGTGAGAGGATTTCAATTTTGTTCTCTGCATTTTTAATTTTGTCGGTTGCGGCCAAGATGATAACCGGAATTTTCCTTTCGCTAATTTTAGCGACCAGACTTTTCCACTCCGGCAGATCGACTTCGCGGCCGTTCACAATAAAGGCCCCGACCTCGTAACGCTCTAAAATTTCGTTAAAGCCGTTAAAATGGTCGAGTTGAGGATGGGTGATGATGGCTAGGTCTATGTAGTGATCGGTTTCGCCCAAAATTTTACCCAACTCACCCACGACCTTTTTGGATGGCCCGGCGTCGGTTAGGATCTGAACGCCTGTCGGAAATTCAACAAGAGTTGAATCGCCCTGCCCGACGTTTAGAAAATATATTTTTGGCGAAATGGATCGATCCAAAAAAATTATCTGTGCCCAAACAAACAAATTGAGGCCGACTACGGCTAGAACGACTACCCAGCTAAGATTTTTCATGATTTTGTGAAGCAAGCGCTAACAGAACCCCGTAATAAATTATAAAGACAATAGCGTGATTTAGAAACTGACCGCCGGGAATTGGAAGGTAAATTAACGAGAAAACCTTGATGAGGGCCAGTTGATAAAAAGTAAGAAGGTTTACTAGTTGGGCAACGAAAAATCCCAGGAAAAATGAAATTGAGCTTAGGGCGGCGAGTAAGAATCCTAAAAACATCGTGAGGGGAATAGTAATCAGGATGAAAGTGTTCGCGAGAATAGCAGTTAAGGAAAATTGATTAAAGTTTAAAACGAGGATTGGGATGACTGCTAGTTGAGCGGCGATAGTAGTGACGCTATTTTCGCGCCAAGCCAGGAAACTTTCCTCTTTTTTGTCTTTTAAGCGAAGTAATTTTTTTAAAACTGGTTCCAGATAAACAATTCCAAGTAAACTCAAAAATGAAAGCTGAAATCCAATATCAAAAGCTAAAACTCCGGGGTTCACTAGAACCATTGCGAGGGCGGTTAGAATGATGATATGAAGGGTGTCGTGCGCTCGGCCGACGTGCCCGGCTAGCAAGATAAGAGAACCCATAATGGCGGCTCGAACCACCGAGGCTTCACCACCGACCATGATTACAAAAAGAAAAATCAGTCCAAGCGTAACGTAGAATCGTTTTTGGCGAGAAACCAGTTTCTTTAGAGAGCGCTCAATGGCTAGAGCTAATATGGCGATGTTGTAACCAGAGAGGGCTACGATGTGAGTCACTCCGCTTCGAGCCATATCTGTTTTTAGTTTTTCACTGAACTCGGACTTTTCGCCAAAGGTGATGCCGGCTACTAGCGCGGATTTGTCTCGACTAAGTTGCTTTTTGAATTGGCCGATTAGATGGTTTTTTAGACTATAGAGTTGGGTTTTTAACCAATGGCCCTGGTTTTTAACTTGTAACTCAATTTTTGGGAAGAATGAAATTGGTGACTGGTTTTTGAATTGGCTCTTTTCAATTTTGCCATCAATTTTAACTCTGTCGCCGTAGTCAAAACGAATCAAGGGGTCTGTGAGAACGATAATTTTCCCTCGCTCTGGAGCTTGAAGTTCGATGGTGAGTTTTTGGTAAGTCTCTTTTTCTTCTGGATTTTTAATAACAATGCCGCTTGTAGTCGCTAGTCTTCCGATGGGTATATTTTCCATCCCGTTAGTGAAGTTTGTAAAAAGGTAAAAATAAAAAAATCCAAACGTTAGAAAGGCAAATCCAGCCACCAAAAAATCCCCTGCAACCTTGCGAATGTGAGAGTGTTTGCTGTTTTGATCAACACCGGTTTTTAAAAAGTTCCGCAATATAAAAAGCCCGATCAAAAAAACCAGAGAGGTTAAATAAAAATTCCATCCGCTCGAGGCCGAAAAAACTCCAAGCAAAAAACTTAACCCCCAGTAGCTAACTTTTTGTCGAATCGCCATTCCTGAATTTTTTTATGGTTACCAGAGAGAAGGACGGGTGGAACTTTCCATTTTGTCTTTTTTTTAGGCTCGAATTCTGCGGGCTTGGTGTAGGTAGGGTATGAGCCTTTGATTTCCTCGAGTGATTCGTATTTACCTAAAAAACTGGGTAAATAGCGACTGACGGCTTCGATTAAAACCATAGCCGGGAGTTCACCGCCGGATAACACATAGTCCCCGAGTGAAATTTCCTCGTCGGCAATATGGCTCGATACTCTCTCGTCGACACCTTCGTAGCGTCCACAGATTAGAATTAGTTGGTTGTATTTTGATAAACGTTTAGCGGTAGCACTATCAAGTTTTTTTCCTCGAACCGAAAAGAGGATGATTCGAGAGCCTCGGGTTTTTTTGATTGCTTTTACGGCTTTGTAGATTGGTTCAACTTTTAAAACCATTCCCGGACCGCCGCCAAAGGGAGTGTCATCTACTTTTTTGTGCCGATCAGAGCTGTACATGCGTAGATCGTGGGTTTTGAATTTGATCAAGCGCGATTTTACGGCGCGACTGATTAGAGATTCGTCGATGTAGGAATCCAGTATTTTAGGGAAGATGGTGATGATATCAAAACTAACCCTATGTTTCTTCGAAGTTACCCTCTTTTTTTTCTGGTCCATTTTCGTGTTTGTGGTGCTCTAGGAGTTTCTTTTCGATCGGAGTCTCCTCCTTTTTCTCATTTGCGGCGTTCGTGAGTGATTCACTGATTGAGCTTCTTAGGCCATCAAGATCAATTTCGATTTTTGGTGGGCGAGGCAATTCTCTGGGTCTTGGAGGTAAGTTTGGTGGGGATAGTAGCGACGGTTCTCTTTTTGGAAGAACCAAGGGGGTTGCTTCCGATTGTTTTGATACATCAGCTCGTGGTTCTCTTGGGGTAGGTCGATTCTCTGGTCTGGAGGCTTGATTAACGATGGGCTTGATATCGGGCTTAGTTTCGGGGGTAACTGGTTTGGGTGAGGATGAAATGGGCCAGTTCGGGCTAGCTGGCTTTTGATTTTTCTCTTGATATTTAAATTCCCCCTCCCGCACCGGTTTTGGCTTTAGAATTTCCGAGAGAGGTTGTTCGTCACGACGACTAATTTTTTCTTCAACACCCTGAGCGCCCGCACTCCATTCGGCGTTGATTTTCTCTTCAACTATTTTTCTAGGAGTGCCGTATTTTCTTTGAGAATTTTCTATGATAACGTCGCGGTAAGAAATAAGTGGTTGTCTGGGCGGCGGAATAGTTTCGGCTGAAAACGGTCGCTGGGCCATGCCGTCAATCATCAACTTAAGATAAACATTGTATTTGGCGAGGTTAACAAGGTCGTTCTGAACAAATTCCGGCATGAACTCTTTTTCTAAGAATTCTCCATCGACGGCACCAACTCGGAAGGTAATCAGGGTGCCAACGTTACCAAAGATGGCGTCTCTAACGTGAGTGTTTTCGCCGCCATCTAGCTGGCCGATATATTGATGAGCCAGGGTGAGGCTTAGGTGATACTTTCTAGCCTCGGACAATATACTGGCGAATGAGTCGGTAGCGAAGTTTTGAAATTCGTCTACGTACAGGAAAAAGTCACGGCGTTTTTCTTCGGGCACATCTACCCGAGACATAGCAGCTAGCTGGAGACGGGTGATGATCATGGCTCCCAAAAGAGCAGAGTTGTCTTCACCCATCCGGCCCTTGGAAAGATTCACAACAAGAATTTTTCCTTCGTCCATGATTTTTCGCATTTTCAAGACCGAGCTTGATTGGCCAAGAATGTTTCTGATGAGCGGATTGGAAACGAATTGGCCAACTTTGTTTTGGATGGCGGCTAAGGCTTCGGTTTCGAAACGCTGATTGTAGCGAGCAAATTCTTCTGCCCAAAAGGCTTTGATAACAGGGTCCTTAAGGCCAGAAACTATTTTTTTTCGATACTCTGGTTGCGAGAACATACGCATGATTCCAAGGAGGGTGGAGTTGGGATATTCGAGAAGCGCGAGGAGTGTGTTGTTTAGAATGTACTCCATCCTGGCAGACCAGGCGTCGGGCCAGATTTTTTTAAAAACGCCCATAATGCCGGAAGCAACCAAGTGCCGAAATTCAGTGCCAACTTGTTCTAGTGGATTAAAGGCGATCGGAAAATCGAGGTCGGCGGGGTTCACGTAAATCACATCATCCACTCTTTCTTCTGGGACAAAATCAAGAACTCTCTCGGCGAACTCGCCGTGAGGATCAACAACGCCCACCCCCCGGCCGGCGCGAATGTCGTCGATGGCCATATTTTCGAGCAGGGTTGATTTTCCAGACCCGGTTTTTCCAACAATATAAATATGGCGTCGGCGATCGTCGAGTTTAATGCCGAAAACTTTTTTAGAGCTTCTAAAGTTGGCTTGGCCGAGGATGGTTAACTCTTCTTGATCTTTTTTATTCATATTGTCTTTCGTCCTCTAGGATTGGTAAATTCGGTGGCGGGGTTCCTTTTTTAGACTCAATTCTTTGGAGTTGAGGCGAGGTAACCGCAGTGATTGGGAAGTGGCAAATAGTGGCCAGCTCTTCAATGTTCAGAATGGGAGTTGGTTTTTTGGGAGACATTGAAAGGTCGCGGTAGCGTTCAAAGATAACGCGACGTCGATAGTTAAGCCGAGTTTCCTTGAATAGGCCGTGAACAGCCGCTGTCATGGTCGGCTTGTAGGGCCTTAAGAGGTTTAAGTTTTGGGTACTAAACTGCCTGAAGACACCCATAACGCCCATGACGTTATCGCGACTAAAGCTGTCGCGATGATCTACGTATATGAATCGTAAGGTGGTTTCGAATCCAAGTTTAGCAGTTTTTTGTTCGATGCCCTCGAGGGCTTCTTTTTCAGTCGGTGAAAGTATGAGAAATTTGAAGTCGTTGTTCTTTCTTTCCTCTTTTTTTGCTTCGAGAGATGGATGTTCGAACGGGGAACGAACGGCTTCCTGAAGGGTGACACCGAAGAGAGGCGGGGAAGGAGTTTTGGCCTTTTTATCTCGCCCCATCATCTTATTGACCAACTCGTCGCATTCGTCTTTCCAATCCCCTCCTGTGGGACGAATCAAAAATTGAACCCAAATTTGTTCTTCGGATTTTAGCTTCGACATTAGTTCGGTTAAGGCCGAGATTGGGTCGACTCGCCTTTCTTCAACAGGGTCTTCGAATGAAATGTAAGTTCGGATTGGGTAGCAACTTTCTTTTTGGAGAACGAATTCAAGGCCGTGGGTTTGAAAAACTTTATTGGGCATGACCTTAGGCATCTTTCTGACGTAGTCGTCGTTTGGGTCCACTTCGCTTACTTCCGCGTTGGGATATTGCGAATAGATGGCTGATTCCATTAGGTTCTGGAATTGAGCCGGAGTTCTTAGATAAAGATGAATTTCACCCCCAAGACTTACAAATTCAAAAGACATAAAATACTCCCCCTTTCCTTCCCAGTGGATTTCTAGGAAGCGCAGGCCGTAGGAATAAGGAGCGTGAGCGGCCGCGAAAATTTGTTCCATAGCTCTCGGTGTTTGCAAGATCTCTTTGGGGATCTTTATTTCGAGCAGCTTCCACCTGATCGCGACGAGCCATTTGTAATGAATGTAGTAGTTCCACCAATACCAGAAGAAGGGCGCAAATAAAGCGGGCAAAACTATCCACCAAACGTTGCTCCAGATCACACCCATGTTTTTAAGGATCATTACGATCGGTTCCGGTAAATTAGGAATCATTTCTTTAATTTTAGCAAACTGTTTCAAAACGAAAAAGGGCCAAAAAATCTTAGGCCCTTTTTCGTTAATTTATACTTAATTACCTTGGTTACGCTTCTCGGATCTGGTAGGTACCGTCTCCTAAGCGCTCGAAGAATTTTCGGTTTTGGAGATTAACGAGGATGGTGTTTTGCTTCAGGATCCTCTCTTTTTGAACCGCTAAGGAAATTTGCTTAGTGTTCATTGGTCCATTTTGCTTAAGAATGCGTTTAATGACCTCCTGAACCGTACCGGGTTTATAGCCCTTCTCGGTTAGGCCGTAGATGCCCCGACCGACCAGAACAAATCGATTGTCTTTAATGAGCTCATTATGAACGGTTGGAGCTAGGGCAACCTTTTTATCAAACTTAACTTCGTTGATAAGGCTGGTGATTTGCTCAAAGTGCAGGGGTTCCGCAGACTTTTTTAGCACCAAATAAATCCGATCGCGGATATTTTGAGGTTTAATCTCTGGCCATTCGGCTAAGCCGGTATCATTATAGGGGTTTGAAAAAACCTTCTTGGAGATGGCGACGAAATTCCTCGCGTGGTTTTCGTTGATTTTTTCCGCTTTTATAAATTTGACGAAAAAGTTTTCGTAGTTTCCGGCCAGTACAACTTCTTTCTGCGGTTTTAGAAATTTAACTAGCTGCACAACAAATTTATTGAGGTTGTCCAAATTCTTTCGATCCTGAAAGTAAAAAGAGCGATAATTTTGATCTTCATCGTGGAAATGAAAATTCTTTGAAGATTCAAGAAGGAGAGCTAATTGGTTTTTAGTGATGCTATCGTCACCAGAATTTAGCTGTTTCAAGAGGATGTTTTCACTAATAACACCACCCACTGATTCAAGGGTTTTTTTGCCTTTAGTTAAAATGGCTTGGCAATCTTTGTTGTGGGCGATTTTCTCTTTCAGTAAATTTAAGCCGGCCGCTTCGATTTGGCGGACACGCTCGCGAGTAATGCCGTACTTGTTGCCCAGAGCGGCCAGAGTTTGTGGCTCTGAATTTGGCCCAGAAAGGCCAAAGCGGCCGACAATGACCTCTCTTCCCCTGGGGCTTAGATCGGCGAATATTGAGTTAAAGACTTTTGTGATAGCTCCCATGTTTTTATTGTTATCCCATTGTATACTGACTTGAAAAATAAGTCAAATAGTGACAATTGGGTATAAGCATAGCTGACACCCTATTCTACTACGCCTTAGTTATTTTGTCAAGTGGGGGTGATAAAGATTAGGTTTAGGCTGGCTTTTTCAGGTTTTGCCAGATTAGGAGAAGAGGGCTTGCAACGAATATTGAAGAATAAGCCCCAGTTGTAACTCCAACGAGAAGGGTGAGGACAAAGTACTTGAGAGTAATTGGCCCGAAGAAGAAAAGCGCTAAAAGAACCAGGATGAGGGTCAGCGAGGTATTGATGGATCGGGCGATTGTTTGGTTGACGCTTGTATTAATGATTTCCGCAAAGTCTGTTTTGCCACGGCTATGAAGGAGGTTTTCTCGGATCCGGTCGAAGATGACGATGGTGTCGTGGACGGAAAAACCCATGACGACTAAGAGGGCAACCACGAAGTTAGAATCAATTTCAACTTTGCCAAGATAGCCGAGGTAAGCTAGGAGTCCGGCCGGAATGATGATGTCGTGAAAGAGGGTGAGGAGGGTGACCCAACCATACTTCCAGGAACTAATTGGTCGTGATGTTTTTCTAAAAGCGAAGGCGATGAAAAGCGAAATCCCGACCAGAACCAAACCGATGGCTACAAGCGCGTTTTTTCTTAGTTTCTCGCCAACCGACGGCCCGATGGATTCGAAACTTAATTCGTTGGCCGTGGGATATTTAGCGAGCACCGCTTTTAGGAACTCTTGATGTTCGGCTTCACTCGCGACTCCGAAGCGGGCGATAAAAATATTTTCGGATTGGTTATAGCTTAGGCGGATTTCGCCGACATTTTTTAAGTTTTCTTTTAAGAAGCCGTCTATCTCTTTGAAGTTTGGCTCTCCTTCTGCGATTCTTAACTGCCAAAGAGTCCCGCCTTTAAAATCTATCCCCTGATGGAAGCCAAAAGCGACTATCGAGGCTATCGATAGGAGGGTAATGATAAGGGAGAACGATAAGAATAGTTTTTTGTGACCGATAATGTTCATCCCGTTTAGAAAATTAAACTTGATATTGATTCGACGAGCCAATGTTTATTAAGGTAAGCATAATTTGCATAGGTTTTAGTGACTGTTAATTTTCTAATGGGATTCATGTCTAGACGGGTTTTAGTTTTTAGTGGCGGGTTGGTTTTTGGCGAAGACTTTTAGAAGGAGTCTAGTGGTCGTGATAGCCGAAAACATGCTCACAAGAACCCCAATTAAAAGTGTTAGAGCAAAACCCTTGATGAAACTAGAGGTAAAGAAATAGAGAATAACGGCGGTAATGATGGTTGAGATGTTTGAGTCCCGAATGGACGGCCAAGCCTTCTTGAACCCCTCTTCAATGGCGAACATTCTTGATAGTCCCTTTTTGGTCTCTTCTTTAACCCGCTCAAAGATAAGAATGTTAGCATCAACGGCCATGCCAATTGTGAGGATGAAGCCAGCCAGGCCCGCTAAGGTCATAGTGACCCCGATAAGCTTGAAAAGTCCTAATGTGAGAAGCGAGTAGATAATAAGCGCGACGGCGGCAAAGACGCCGAAAAATTGATAGTAAACAAGCATAAAGAGCATGACTATGAGAGTGCCGATGGCGCCGGCGGTGAGGGCTTTTTGGAGGGAGTCGTTGCCGAGGCCGGGGCTCACGGTTTGCTGGTTTATGAGCGTAATGGGAGCGGGCAGGGCGCCAGCGTTAAAACGTTCCACCAGGGTCCTCGCTTCGCTTACAGTAAAGCGGCCGGTGATAACGGCTTGGCCGCCAGTGATTTTTTGCTGGACAACCGGCGCCTCGATTAAACCTTCATCTAAAAATATGGCGATTGGTTTGTTGACATTCTTTTCAGTTAGATTTTCAAATATTTTTGAGCCTTCATCGTTAAAGCTTATGGAAACTTGCGGGGCGCCGGTGGTTTGATCAAAGGTGAGTTGGGCGCTTGTAATGTATTGGCCGGTCAAGGGAGTTTCAGGGGTTACAAAGGTGGTGCTCGAGCCGTTTTCGACTACTTCTCTAAAATCCAAAAGAGGTGTTTCCCCGATAAGGCGAATGGCTTGGTTGATGTCGGTGATACCGGCGATTTCGACGATGAGGTTGGTTTTGTTTCCAGATTTAGCCGTAAAGACTTGTGGTTCGCTGACGCCGAAGAGGTTGACACGACGTTCAATGACGTCGCGCAAACCGTTTACAACCGAACTTTGATCGGCGCCTGGGATTTTAGTTAAATCTATTTCGTAAATGAGGTGGCTCCCGCCGACCAGGTCGAGGCCAAGCCGCCAAGGTCGGGTTTTCAGCCCAAAGGTTCCCGGATAAACAAAAAAGCCAGCGATAATGGTCGCGACAAAAATAAAAGACAGGATCAGTCCTGGATACTTTCGCATGTGAGGATTATTCTAGCAATTTGGTGATTTTTAGCAAGGGTTGCTCACCATTTTGTTTCAAAAGACCGGCGGTTCAGTTGTTCCAGCGACAAATGCCCGCCTGCCGCTCGTTAGCAAAATTTTTCTCCGAAAAAGCCCAGCTTTTGCTAACTGCGCGAGCTCTTTTGAAACAAAAGGTTCGCTTGCGGATTGAAATCCTTCCGAGAGCTTCTTGGGAATTGATCACTCGCTCAGGGTGAAAGGGGTGGTAGGATTAATAAAAGCCGCCTTCGCGAACGAGGGCGGCTCCAGGGCTTGAGGGTGAGTGGGGTTAGAGTTTGATGTCGTGATTGCGGATCATGTCGTGGCACCATCGAGTTTCGTTACCACGGTAGGTGGTTCGGATAACTTCTTGCGGGTCGCGGTCGTCTGGAGTCATTTTCCCCGCGACAATGTCGAAGACTTTGCGCTTGTCTTCGTCGCTCAGCCGACGATGACTTTTCTTCGCTTGGGCGGATTTGCTACGGTCTTGATCTTGCGAGCCTTGCATGGGATCCCTCCTCCGGTCATTGCAACCGGGTGAATTGTTTCGAAAATATGAAGAGTTGTTAGTGAGGCTAGATTAATTTTAGCGTACGGACTTTTGTTTTGGCAAGGGCGCCTGTGGAAATTAGGGTTTGTAAAATTTATTGTTAGAATCTTTAGGTGATTACCCCGATCTTTAAGAAAGGAAGGGCGTTCGTAATAGTGGCGCATCCGGATGATGAGACGATTTGGATGGGCGGGATGATTTTGGCGAATCCAAAAACTGAATGGACGATATTTTCGCTTTGTCGAGCCGAAGATAAGGATAGGGCGCCGAA
>ERZ1292625.2353-Hain-H41-01um-R1-2353-length-17786-cov-5_pt1 | contig 17786 bp, 32 predicted proteins | sample MGYA00564400_ERZ1292625 | MGnify/ENA primary metagenome ERZ1292625 (study PRJEB36523, sample SAMEA6512639) | groundwater metagenome | collected 2019-01-08 | study: AquaDiva: Metagenomics assemblies of 32 groundwater samples
GGGCCGGGTGCGCTGGCCTGTGCTGAAGCAGCGCGGGTCAAGGCTGCGGCGGAGTACGTCCTCGAGCGGTCGCTCCTGGATCCGGACGGCGAGTACGTGCTCACTGACGAGCTTGGCCGAATGCTCGAAGATGACATCACGTTCCGGGCGCTCGGCGCCAAGCTACACCGCTACATGCTGACACCCGAGCGCCATGGTGGCGAACGATGGCAGGCGCGCGTACGCATCCCCAAGCCGAAGAACCGCGCCGGCATCGGCCAACTGCAAGAGCCGCTCATCGCTGGCCTCGTCCAGCAGTCAGACGACGAGGTCGCGCGCTTCCTGGATCAACACGCGCAGCGTGTCCCGATACGCGAACTTCGAGCGCACATCACCGGGCGTATGGGGCGGCTCTTCGTTCATCGTGGGCTCGCACCGCAGCTCGCGGCAGTCGCAGAGACGATGCCCCTCCTCCTTGAAGCGGGCCACGCGGGCCAGGTCTTCCGCGATGGGGGACCGAGTATCATCGTCTCGACAGCGCTTCGCGACCCCTTCCCGGAAGGGCGCTGTTATATTGTCGTCGATGGCGCTACCAGCTACGATAACGGACGGCTCCGCGTTGAGTTAGAACCGGATTACTGGACTTTCTTCCAGCATGAACGTATGCAGATCATCGACCCCTCTGGCGTGCTCTGCATCGAGGATACATGACCGACGAAACGACGACGACACCCACAACGGCTGTCCAGCAACTCGCACAGCTTGCCGTACGCGAGCTGGAAGGCACTAACCCTGCGCGCTTCACCCGCGCTGCGAACCTCTGCGCGCTCGGCTCGCAGGTCTCGCAGATGTTCATCGACCGCGTCGGCGATATCCTGCCCGACGGCCCGAACCAGGCCTTCGGCTACGTCGGAAACGGCGGCGGGCTGCTCGCACGCAACCGCGACATGGAACGGCTCATTGGCGCGCCGCCGCAAGCGATGACCCACCCGACCGACATCGCCCGCGAGGTCCTCTCGGTCATCGGGCCGCTGGTGCAGACGCTGACCCTCGATGTCATGCTCCGCCTGCGCGAGCACGTTGCCGGCACGGGCACCGACTACGACTTCGACCTCGACCGCGACGTACTCGACCGGCGCATCCGCGAGGGTGTCGCCCGCCTGCTCACCCCGCAGTCCAACACCCCACCCAAGGAGAACGATGATGCTGCAGCCACCCATCCACTACGTGCCGAGCTACTACGGGGACCTCAGGGTCCTCAGGCTGACCGACAAGACCTGCCAGCTCCTGGTGGAGCAGGCGACGGCGGACGAGACGCTGGCGCTCCAGCGCCTGCACAAGACGGCGCTGGCGGCGGGCTGGATCCCGTCCAGCTCGGAAGCGTTCGGGGTGCTGACGGCGCTCCAGGCACCGCTCTCGCAGGTGGCGAACGTCCTGGCGAAGACGCTCAAGCCGAACCGGGACCTGCTCTCGGTGGTGCGATTCTCGGACGGGGGGATGGCGGAGCTGCCGGCAGCGCCAACGCAGACGCCGGAGCCGCCGGCGGGCACCGAGACACCGGCGGACCCGACGAGCGGTGCATCTACACCTACGACCAGGATGGCCTCCCCCTCTTCTGAGGAGGACAAGCCCGAAGAGAAGCTCGCCAAGAAGCCCAAGGCGGCCGTGACGGTCGCTGCGCCGACGCGGGGCTGCGACGTGCCGGTGTTCACGCCGGCACAGCTCAGGGCGCGGGAGGCGCTCTGCGCGTTCCTCACGCCGGCGCAGGTCGAGGACTTCATCCGCTACCAGGCCTTCATGGTGACCGGCGGAATGACCGGCCACCGCTACCTGGTGACCTCGCGCCACGAGCGGACCGTCGAGCGCGGGCAGCTCTTCGACCTCGAGGAGCAGCGGGCGCTGTGCGTCCACGACTGGGACATCCCCGCCGAGGAGGAGATGCTGGCCATCGCGCTCTTCGTCACGCTGCCCGGCCGCGAGCATTACGTCCGCACTCTGCCCGGAGGTCACTAGCATGCTGAGCGACGAGCCGCGGTCCGGCGACATCTGGCGCCACGCCAACGGTATCGAATACCTGGTCGTCGGGTACACGAACGCCCGCGGCCACGGGCAAGACCTCGGCTCGTCGCACCCCGTCACGGTCCTCTACTGCGGCCCGGGCCAGCGACTCTGGACGCGCCCTATGAGCGACTGGGCGCGCTCCTTCACCTACGTCGGGCGCGCATCCCTCTGGCGCCGCATCCAGGCGCTGGCGGCCTTCCGCACGCTCCTCTGAGGCTCCCCATGTCGGAAGTAACGCCGGAAGCGCCCCGCGTCGGCCAGATGGTCACGTACATCCGCAGCGATGGCACGGAACACGAGGGCTGCATCGCGAGCGGCGGCACCGATCCGGAGCGGGTGCAGACCATCCTCTACAACCACCCCGAGCGACCCGGCGCCTACAAGTACGTTCACAACGTCCAGCGCGAGAGCGCCGCCGTCAAGGTGCGCTGCTGGCGGCCGCGCCAATCCACACCAGGAGAAGTATGAAGACCAAGAAGGAAAAACCGGCCGGCTACAAGATCCACCTCCGCTTCGCGAGCGGCGCGAGGAGCGAGATCAACGCGCTCCAGGTCGACGACGACGACGACGACCTGGCGCGGAACGCGATGATGGACCGGAAGGTGTGGGCCCTCGAGTACCTCTCTACGTGGTTCGAGGTTACTACCGCCGAGGACGCGCCCGAGTACACCAAGACCTTCGTCAAGGCCCTCCGTACCTTCGAGACGGCCTGCATCCAATTCCGCGCTGACGTCGCCGCCGGTTGGGAGGCCAAAGTCGCCGCAGACCGCGCGGCGGCCGCCGAACGCCAGGCACGCGCAGCTATCAAGGCCGGCGACGCGTGAGCCCGCTCGAGGTTATCGCCGGGCTGCTGCCGGAGCTGCCTGCCCTCTTGGAGCGCGGAGGGTGGTTCGGCCAGCAGGTGCTCGAGCCGGGCCCCTTCACGTTCCAGCGCGCCTGGCAGGAGATCAACGGCGGCCGCCTGGCGGTACACTGCCTCCCGGTCTCATCCAACATCCAGCCGTTCTGGCACCCCCACATGCAACCCATCGGCGTCCTGTCGCTCGGGCCAGGGGTGTATGAGCTGTCGACGGGCATCGGGCCGGGCATCCAGCCCCCGAGCGGAGACTCCTATCCCATGTACACGGCGGGGCGCACGACCATGCGCGGGGTGTTCGCCTACGAGCTGGTCGACCCGCAGGTTTGGCATGCCGTCCGGGTCCACGAGCGCCCCTGTCTGACCATCTGCTACTTCCACAGGACCGGGAGTCCTGTCGCGCTGGCGCAGGAACCCTTCGGCCTAAAGGTCAGTGCCGGGTGCCTTCGCGCCGCCATCAGGGCCTGTCTCAGGCGCACTCGGCCGGCTTGACCTGCTCGACCTGGCATGCCGCCTGCAGAGTAACAGGCTATGCGCGGACAACTGACGACGGTCGACGAGGTCTCCCGATTCATTCTGGCGGAGAAGAACAAGAAGGCAAAGGTGGCCTTCACCCTGGTCTCGAAGGTCACCGGGACGAGCTTCACGTACGAGATCAGCCAGAAGGTCAACGAGCGGGTCTTCTACGTCAAGGTCCTGACCGGGGCCAACAACGACGCGGACTATGAGCGCCTGGCAGTCATCACCGACAAGCCTGGTGCGCGCCTCGCTTACTTTCACATGCCCAGCTCGCGCATCAAGCCGGATGCGCCCTCCGCGGTGGCGCTCCAGTGGTTCGCGCTGGCCATCCTGCGCGACAAGCGCGCGACCTCGTTGGCGCAGCTCGAGGTCTTCCACGAGGGCAAGTGTGGGAAGTGTGGCCACCGCCTGACGGTCAAGACCTCAATTCTCGCCGGGTTCGGCCCGGATTGTGCAGCCGAGCAGTAACATGCGCGTCCTCATCGAGGCCCTGGTGGCCATGACAATCACACAGACCGTGCCGGGAGCCCCGCCGGGGGCCGTCGGCCGGGCGTACTACCGGGGCCTCTCGGGGCCCAGCGCCATCCCGCCGGCCATCCGGCGCAAAGTCGAACGGGCTCTCGCCCTCATTGCAGCCAAGGAGCAACAGACGTGAAGCAGATCATTCGCTACCCGCGCGTCACCCCCAGCAAAGAGGAGCGCATCGAGCTGATCCTCGAGCGCCGCCCCGAGTACGTCATCGAGGTGGTCGTCCTCGTCGAGACGGCCCCCAAGGGCCACGCCGTCACGCCGAGTGACATCGTCGCCGCCTGCGACTGCAGCCTGAACGCGGCTCACCAGCGAGCCTTCTGGGCGGTCCACGCCGGCCTCATCGACCGCCCCGTCCGCGGCCAGTACTACCCCCGGAGTCGCGCATGAGCCGCTCCGGGCTGGTCCCTGGCCGCTGTTACATCATCTCTGGCGCCGGCGTTCGCCGCTTTCTGGGCTTCTTCAACTGGACAGGCCCGCTCCTCTCGTTCGCGCCCGTCCAACGGACTGACCGTACGCCTAACATCGGCGAGACGGCGCCCGCTCTCGTCCTCGGTGTGGACGCACACAAGGTGTCTGACCTGGGCGCGCTCAAGGAGGCGGCGGCGCGCTCCCGCAAGTACAACCCCTCAAAGGCGGAGGCCGACGACCTCGACTTCCTCTGCGCCGAGCTGCTCGAGGAGGCGCGCGCGATGGGCCCGCGGACTCCCGACCAGCTCAAGCCCACCCTGCGCCTCCTCTACGACGAGGTTGCCGCCCGCGTGGCCATCGAGGAGGCCGAGCAGACCGGCTTCCCGTCGGCAGACGGGCTCGCCGCGCGACGCCTGCTGGCCGCGCTGAAGGACTTCACGTGAGCGAGCCGAGGTACTGCCCGAAGTCACACCTGGTGGAAGAGACGCGCAAGAACAAGGGCAAGGCACGTTACTGGTGCCCGCAGTGCCTGCGGGAGTACAGCAAAGGCAAGTGTCGAACGTCCGCAGGCATCGATCAGACACAGCATCCCGTGCGGAAGGACATGAACGAGCGCGACGTCCTGGTCGAAAGCGTTCTCCAGAACCTGCCCGTTCTGCACGCTCCGGCGCTGACCGCGGTGGAGCTGCAGCGACTGACAACTGGCGGCCTGAAGGGCCTGGCCGACGCCCTGGTGCTACTGCAGGATGCCATTTCGCGCGCACCATCTGACAAGCAGGTCGTCAGGCCGTGACGCGCCTGGGCGGCAACATTCGAGCAGCGCGGGCGGCGCAGAACCTGACACAGGTCGCGCTGGGGGAGCTGTGCAACTGCACAGCGCAGTACATCTCGGAACTCGAGCGCGGGAAGGTGCCGTCGCTGCGGTTCTTGGGGATGCTCGCGCTCATGCTCGAGGCGCCGCTGACACTTCTCTTCGAGGGCGTGGCGGCGGAGGACCTCCTGACCGACGAGGTTACCGAGGCGCGCGCGACGCGGCGTAGGCGACGAGCGCGCCGCGCATGACCTTGTCGGCAGGGTCGGTCGGGTTGAGCATGCCGATGAGCGCCTCGGCGGCGGCGAGACGCACGTCGGCGGGCAGCGGCTTCGGTGCAGGCGGTGCGCCCGCAGCGCGGATCGTCCAGGCGTCGTCGGCCAGGGCGCCGGTCTCCGTCACATAGAAGTACTCGAACGGCATGTACCCGAAGCCGTGCGAGCCCCAGCCAGCGCCCCACGAGTTCATGAACTTCAGCTCGCCGGTGTCGTCGTTGTACCCGACAGCAAGGACGGCGTGGCCGCCGACGATGGGCTCCTTCGGACCTGGTACGTCGATCCGTCCGGTCACAGTGACCCGCTCGCTCATCATGTGCTCGGGGACCGAGAAGCCGTAGAGCACCGGGAAGCCGGCCGCGAGCGACGCCTTGACCTCGTTGATGCTCGGGCAGGCGAAGTACTCGAGCGCGCGGTGCTGAGTGGCTGCCTCTGCGACGGAGCGGGGCGGGAGGACGCTGAACTTCGTTGTGAGGTACGGCCAGAGCGCCTCGGGCGGACAGCCGTGCTTCGCCAGCGCCTTGACCGTGCCGCGGATGGTCGCGCCGGCGTCGTTGTCGAGCGGCGTTCCTTCGAGGAGGCGCGTCTCGGCGTAAAGGAAGAGCCGCGAGAGGTTCAAGAAGGCTTCCCGCTCTGGGCCGAGCCCACCTACGAACTCCATCGCGCTGGTGCCCGCGTGGGCCGTGCAGGAGCCGATGGGACCCTGGTCCTCGACTGGCGGGCAGCGCGGCGAGAGGTCAACCATCCGGGGGAGCTGGGTTGCAGGCGCGAGGGAGAGGAGCCGGTCACGGTGGTCGACGCGCTCTGGTTTCCAGCCGTTGAGGTTGCGTGCGGGGGTGTTCGTCATGGCCCATGGGTACGTCGAACGCCTGGATCAGGGCAAGCCGCGGGGCGCACCGCGAGCATGCGCTCTTGCGCCTCGGAATGCGCATCGCCGAATCCCGAGTCTTCCCGGCCGCCTACCCAGACTCAGGAGCATAGGAGTATATCTCTTCTATAAATTAAGAAGAGATATTGATAAGGGTATTGTATATAGAGAACCCAAAGGGTGTGAATGCTCACCGAGTACCTTCCCAATGGATCCGGCAGCGTAGATGCGACCGCGGGTGCACAGTCTTCCCTAGGGTTTGCCTCCTTGACCTGGCACAGGGCTCGCATACCCCCAAGGGATGAATCATGCCGCGCTTGTCGAAGTCCTCGAAGCCCGCCGCGGTGAGCAGGACCTCGCGGTCCTGTACGACCCGGTCACACGCTGGACGTTCGGGCCAGCCTTCTGCGACACGCGAGAGGCCGAAGGCTTCCTCCTCGCGCTGGGCCAAGACCCGCGGCTCATGGGTGACGACGACCTCCAAGAGGCGGTCGAGTCTTTCCGTGCCCGCGGAAAGGTTACTACGTTCGGCGCCGTCGGCATGGTAGTAGAGGAGTGATGTTCAACCATCAGCCTGTCTATGGGCGCCAACGCCGCCTCGCCTTCGACGCGCGCCTCGAAGCACAGCTCGACCCGTGGGGCGCTGTCCGGCGAGCGAGTGCCTGGAGCGCCACCGGTGTGCTGTACACCTGGCTCCTCTACGCCGCGGTCATCTTCATTCAGGCAACTGGCATCGAGCGGCGGAGCCCACCTGGCGCCATCGACGACGCGGTCGGACTGTTACTCCTCCTCGCAGCACTGGGCGCGCTTGCCTTGGCTGGCGCCTTCGTCCTCGCCGAGCGCTCGCGTGCTTGACCTGGCACGCGAGCTGCAAAGTAACAGGGCATGATGAACACCGCCGTGGAACCCATCGTTACTCGCTCTTCGGGCTCGAAGGCTTTCGACCAGGCTCTCGGCGGGGGCTATCCACGAGGTCGCCTGGTCGAGGTCCTCGGCGAGCCAGCGAGCAAGGTCGCGCTCGCGGCGCTCGTGCAGGTCCAGCAGGCTGGCGGTGTCGCCGCGCTCATCGACATGGCGCACGAGTTCCATCCCCCAGCGGCGCAGGCAATGGGGCTCAAGCTCGAAGAGCTGCTCGTCTCGCAGCCGGACGACGGCGCGCAGGCGCTCCAGATCGTCGAGACGCTCGCTCGGAGCGGCGCGGTCGACCTCATAGTCATCGACTCAGTCGCGACGATGTTCCCGCAGCGCACGCTCGATGACGAACGCCTCGGGTTCGAAGCGCGCCTGATGTCGCAGGCGATGCGGACGCTGACGGCCAGCGCCTCTCGCAGCGGCACGACCATCCTGTTCGTCAACAGCACGCCCAGCGTGAACGGCACCGGGCCCGGCGGGAACGCGCTGAAGTTCTACACGTCTCAGCGGGTAGACGTCCGCCGCATTCCGGGCGCGTTCGGCCCGGCGGGCGTCGGCGTGCGGGCCAAGGTCGTCAAGAACAAGCTGGCCGCCCCCTTCCAGGAGGCGGTCTTCATCATCGCCGCCGCCGGGCTCAAGGACGTCGCCGACCAGGCGGGCTTCCTCGACCTGGCGCGCCGCCAGCTGGAAGACATCCAGGCGCTGGCCGAATAACTGCTCGACCTGGCACGCTGACTGCAAGAGTAACATCCATGGAAAAGATGATGGCGCTGAAGTTTGCGGGGACGTGCGTGTGCGGCCAGCGCGTCCAGGTGGGCGTGGTCGTCCCGTTCGACTTCAACAAGCCTGCGAAGGAGCGGATCCAGGGCTGCTCGAAGTGTCGCCCCTTCGACGTCGCGCCGCCCCCGCCTCCCGCGGCGAACATCGCGCTTCGCGTCCATGCCCAGCGGGTCAAGACCGTCGGCAAGGAGGGCTGGATGGTCGCGTCCGTGACCCTCGACCTCGAGTCGGAGCAGCCAGCCAACCTGCCGGTCTACCCGAATGTGCCCTTTGACGTCTCGGGGACGCTCGGGGTCGTCGAATCAGGCGACCTGCTCGAGGTCGTCGGGACCTTCGAGAACCACGCGAAATGGGGCACCCGCTTCAAGGCCTCGACGGCCGTGCCGATCGTCGGCGGGACGCTCCGCTCCCTCGCCGCCTTCCTGACCGAGCTGCCACACATCGGGCCCACGACGGCGAAGGCCATCATCCAGCACTTCGACCAGGACCGGAAGGCGGTCCTCGATGCCATCGAGAACCACCCGGAGCTGCTCACCGGCGTCCGTGGCGTCACCCCCGAGCGCGCAGAGGCCATCCAGGCGGCCTACCGCGACGGCGCTCCGGACCTCCGGGAGGTCAGCATCTGGCTGGCGGGCCTCGAGCTGGGAGAGGCCACCACGGCGAACGCCCTCAAGACCTGGAAGGGCGACGCGAAGAACGTCCTCGCGGCCGACCCCTATCGGCTGATGGAGCTGCGCGGCCTCGGCTTCCTGAAGGCCGACGAGCTGGCCCTCAGCCGCTTCAAGATCGCCCGTGACGACCCCCGCCGCTTGACGGCTGCCGTGCTCTACCTCCTCACCGAAGAGGAGGGCGAAGGCCACACCTGGACCCCCCTCACCGACTTCATCGGCCACGCCCCTGTGGCCGGCTTCTAGGAGCGCACCATGCACGCACTACCATACGACCCTGAGCGGACCTGCGCGGTCTGCGGCAACCCGAGCCCCCGCAAGGCGGTCTGCGGAGGCTGTGAGGCCGCCGAGCGCACTGCAGAGGTCGCCGCAGCCGCCACCGCAACGGCGGTTGCCACAGCAACGGCGACGGCCTCTGCAGCCTATGCGCTCGGGCTCAAGGCCGGCGTCGCCCTCGCGCAGAAGTACGCGGAGATCAGCACGTGGGACGGCTGGCACGTGACCGCGCCGAACATCGACTGGGCCACCGTCGACAAGAACCTCACCCTCCAGCTCGAGGCTGCTGCGGCCGGAAAGAAGCCATGAAGAAGACCCCACGAGAGAGGCTTGTCGCCATCCGGGACCAGCTCCGGGAGCTGGCGAAGGCCGAGAAGGACTTCAGCATCGGGACCGCAATCGGGCGCGCCGCCACTCAGGTCTCGGCCGCCATCAACGAGATCGACCTCGAGACCCGGCGGAAGAGCGACCTCGCAGAGCAGACCGCCCGGGAAGCCCACCAGAACCCCAGCGCGGCCCAGCGCCGGCGCAACGAGGCTGCTGCGGCCGGAAAGAAGCCATGAAGAACAAGACTGCCGTCCTCATCGCCAGGGCCCGGGCGATGAACCCACGGCTCCCTGCGCAGACCGGCTGGAATTACAGCATCTGGTGGCGGGACGAAGTGCCTCAGATGACGGTCGAGGTGACCTTCATCGGTCCGCGCCAGACGTTCATCACCAGCGATGCGGCTGCCGGCCGAATCGCCAAAGCCGGGAGCATTCTTTGTCCGACACGCGAAGCGGCGGTCACGCGGCACCGTGATGGACTGTTTCGAAGCCTCGACTACCAGCTTCGCAAGCTGGAAGAAACGAGGCGCCAGCTGGCCGCTCTTGCGGCGCACGAAGCCGCGCTGCTTCAACAAACCGAAGAAGACACACCGGCCGAAGACGGACCGGTCGGATGAACCCCATGAAACCGAAGAAAGACTCGATCGAGCGCGTCATCAAGAAGGCGCGGGAGCAGAACCGCAACCTCCCGAAGAAGGAGGGGCGGCACTACGTGATCAAGTGGTCGCAGGCAGTGAAGGCCGTGCCGAGCATGGAGGTCTGCGCCACGTTCATCGGCTCCAAGCGGGTGATGGCCTTCGGACCTTGCCACTGGTCTGCCGAACAGATCGAACCGGGCCGTGTGAAGGCCTCGCGCGTCGCCGCGCTCGAGTTCCACCGCGCGGGCCTCCTCCAAAAGAACGAGCAGCTCAAGGCCGAGCTGGAAGAGGTGCGCATGCGCCTGAGGGCGCTCCTCGAGCATGCTGGCGAGTTGCTGCGGCCGACGGCCGACGACCTCCCGGAGGAGCCAAGTGTCTAAGCTCATCGAAGCCCTGCAGATCTTCTTGAAGTACGGCGATCCTGCCTATCCTACGCACTGTGAGCATGACGCGCTTACCGTTTGCGTCGACCCTTCGCTGGTCTCTGAGGAAGACAAGTCCAGGCTCAAGGACCTCGGCTTCATCGCCGATGATGGCGGCGGCTTCATCAGCTTCCGCTTCGGGTCCGCCTAGCCTGGAGTAAGGCCGTGTAAGGACGGCCGACCGAATAACACTTGCTCGACCTGGCATGTTACCTGCAGAGTAAGTCGGCATGGCTTACAACACAGCAGGACGGATTCGGGAACTTGGACTGACCCACGAGCAGCTCGCGCGCGGGCTCGAGCTGGCGACGAAGCCGCGGACGGTGGTCACTTCTGCCGGAAAGACCAAGACTCTCGACCCTCAAGTCGTCATTGACGGTGACCGCGTCGCGCTCGCCGAGACGCGCAGCGCGGAGGCGCAGCTGGCCCGCGAAGTCGCGCGCCTGACGCGAGCGCCTTCCCGGCCGCTGGCCATTCCAGCGGACCTGTGGGGCACTTTTGTGCCTCACGAACACCAGACCGCCGCCATCGAGCTGCTGACCCGGGCGCGCGTCATGGTCCTGACCGGCGGCCCGGGCACGGGCAAGACGACGCTCGTCCAGAAGGCGCGTGACGTCCTCGCGGCAGGCGGCGGGCAGATCCTCCAGGTCGCCCCCACCGGGAAGGCGGCCGTCCGCCTCGAGCAGCAGACCGGCTGCCCGGCGGCGACGGTGCACCGCGCTCTCGGCTGGACGGGCACGACGTGGCTCCACCACGCCGGCAACCCGCTTCCCTACAACACCCTCATCATCGACGAGGCCTCGATGGTCGACGTCAGGCTCGCGGCGGTCCTCCTCTCGGCGGTCAAGACCGGCGCCCGGGTGCTCTTCGTCGGTGACGTCGACCAGCTCCCCTCGATCTCCTGCGGCCGCGTGCTCCACGACCTCATCGCGAGCGGCGTGTTGCCGGTGGCGCGCCTCACGAAGATCTTCCGCCAGGCGAGCGAGAGCCGGATCCCGTACGTGGCGAAAGACGTCAACGAAGGGCGCGTCCCCGAGAACCTCGCCGGCGAGGGCACGGACGTCCGCTTCGTCGAGAAGCTCTACGAAGAAGAGACGATCGCGCTCATCGTCGGCGCGGTGGCGAAGTACCTCCCGGAGCAGAAGGGCTTCGCGCCGCGCGACATCCAGGTGCTCTGCGCGCAGCGGTCGAAGCGCGATGATGAAGGCGGCCTCGGCATCGGCGTCGAGCGCTTCAACTTCGAGCTGCAGTTCGCGCTCAATCCGACGCGGACGGGCGAACGAGACGTGCCCATCGGAGGCGGCTACCAGGTGCGGAAAGGCGACCGGACCATCCACACGAAGAACAACTACGACCTCGCGGTGATGAACGGCGAGATGGGCTGGGTGCTCGGCGCCGATGCGCAGGGCCTCGACCTCGACATGTTCCCCGACGTCACCACCAGCGAGGACGCGGCCAAGAACGGCGCCTACGACGACGACGGCGACGAGGACGATGACGGCGACGAAGACGATGTCACCGCGCCCGCAACCCGGCGGAAGGCGACCTACGTGCTGGTCATCCAGTACGACGGCCGCGCGCCGGTGGCGTACAACGTGAACGAGGCCCGCGAGCTGCTCCTCGGCTACTGCGTGACCGTCCACAAGAGCCAGGGGTCGCAGTTCCCCGCCGTCATCCTGGCGCTCCCGCAGGCGCACCAGTGGATGCTGGCCCGCGCGCTCGTGTACACGGCGGTCACCCGCGCCGAGCGGTACTGCCTCATGGTTGGACAGGCTGCCGTGCTGGCAAAGGCCGTCAAGAACACGCGCGGCACGGAGCGCCGAACGCAGCTTCAGACCTTCCTGCAGGCGTAACCTGACAGGGCAGCTCTGGGGGTCCAGAGTTGCCTTGTGAGTTAGTCTTGACGTTACTCTGACGCGCCGGTTACAGGGGGAAGCATGACCAGGACCGACACAGCTGTGCTCGACCGATTGGCGACGGTGGTCCGTGCCAAGCGCCTCGAGCGGGGCTGGTCGCAGCAGCGCCTCGCCGATGAGGTTGACGTCTCGCGCGACGTCATCAAGCGCGTCGAGGCGGCCTGTCCCGGAACGCGGTTCGCGTTAATCGTGGGCGGCCTCCTCCCGGCGCTCGGCTGCACGTTGGTTGACTACGCCATCATCTCGGGCGCCAAGCGCGTCCGCGGGCCAGGACCCGAAAGAAAGTCCGCATGACGACGCTCCAGATGCAGATCCAGAACCTCCTCGCCGAAGAGGTCGCGCCGAAGAAGGCCGCCAGCCTCGCGGCGGCCATCGCGCAGCTCTTCACGCTCGAGGCCGCATTCGGCCTCGTCCAGGCCGCGCTCGTCGACACCGCGCCGAAGACGCGCACGCCCCGTGCACCTCGCGCGGCCGTCGCCAACACCACACCCGTGGCGGTGCCGAAGCGCACGCGCAAGGCCGCGCCGGCCGCGCCCGCCGCGAAGCCGAAGCCGAAGACGCTGGCCAAGCGCGACCTGAGCCCGGCGCTCAGGGCGCAGATGAGCGGCAAGAAGAAGGTCTACTGGGCCGTCTGGCGCCAGGTGTACGGCGAGCAGCCGGAGGCCGCCGACGTCGGCGTGCTCAAGAAGGCCGACAAGGCGCTCGTCACGAAGTACGTCGAGAGCACCAGCGCGCAGAAGACCGCAGGCGCGCCGGCGCCCAAGAGCCGCGGGGCGAAGCTGGCCGGACCGGTCGCCACCAAGCGCGTGCACGCCAAGAAGGCCGCCACCAAGCGCGTGCGGGCAAAGCCGGCGGGGCTGTCTGCCGTACCCGCGCTCGCAGTGGCCGCCGAGCCCGAGCCCGAGTCCGTCGCGGCGCCAGCGCCCGACGCGGCCACGCCCACGCCCGCACCCGCGCCCGACTACACCGAAGTGCAGCGCGCCGCGCTCGGACTGTAGTCCAGACCTTACTCGCCTTTCGTTCCTCCAGAATAAAGACTAGCCCAGTACGTTTCGGTCTTGACACTCGCCCTCGTTGGGCGGCACATGCCCAACACGCCGATGGCGTGCGTACTCGTGGAGTGCGCACTGTATCCGCGTTCGGAGGGGTATGGCACGGCCGTTCATCAAGTATCTAGGCGGGAAGCGGGGGCATAAAGTCCTCGAGCATCTCAAGGTTGCTCTCTCGAAGCCGACCGACACGTACCTGGCCGTCATGGCCGGGGGCGGCGGCGACTTCTTCACCCTGCAGGAAGCGGGTCACCTCGAAGGGTGCACGGTCATCCTCAACGACGCTGACGTAGAGCTGGTCCAGCTCTACACCGCGCTGCAGACGTACCCTCATCGTACCCACAAGGTGGCGCAGTCCGAAGTGGACGTTGTGACAGGCCAGAGCCAGGCGAGCGCTGGGCGGTACTACAACGACGTCCGGGAGCTGTGGAATGCGGGTGGGCAGCGCCATCAGGGGACGCAGCTCTTCCTCCGGCATGCCGCGTTCAACGGGCTGTTCCGCCGGAACCTCTCCGGCGAGATGAACGTCCCACCCCGTGACCTCAATCGGTTGACGATCCCATCGCTCTCCGACCTCGTCGAGTGCGCGGAAGCGCTCAAGGGCGTCGAGCTGCTCGACTGGGACTTCCGCCGGATCGAGGAGGATGAAGACCTCTTCGTCGGCCCTGGAACGCTCATCTACCTCGACCCGCCCTACGACGGCGGGTTCACCGAGTACATCGCTGGCGGCTTCAAGGACCAGGACCAGCACGACGTCGTCGTGCTCGCGGCCGAGTGGGCGCGCCGCGGCGCCTCGGTCGTCTACTCGAACGCTGCCACACCGCTCATCCGCGCGCTCCTTTCCGAACACTGGCCCGAAGCGACGGTCGAGCTGACCGACGTCCGCCGCCCCGTCTCGTCCGATGGCGCCACGCGTGGCGCCGTCCCGGAGGTCATCGCCTATGTCTACTGACATCCTGCCTGCGGGCTCCTTCTCCGTCATCCGTGACGACGGCCGCCAGGAGGTCGTCAACCGCAGCGGCACGCGTCGCGACCTTTGGGACGCCTGTTGGCGCCTGGCGCTGGCCAAGCCCGACACGGCCGTTCTGGTGGCCTTTACGGCGCCCGACGGTGCCGTCGACGTCTGGCTGAGCGCAGACTTCGACCTCTTCAGCGCGCACAGCTCACTCGCGCTCGCGCTCGAGAACTGTGCGCCGCAGCTCGTCTTCCGGCCCCAGGCGCTGCCCCCGCAGGGCTCATTGGCCTCGGTAGAACGCCCAGGACATGAGCGGCTGCCCGCGTTTCCCGTCAGGCCGAACTTCGACATCCAGCTCGACCGCACCACGGTCGCGCTGGTGTGCCTTCACGCGCTGATCGTGCACGGCGTACCCTGCACCATCCCCGCGCGAATGGAGACCGCCTTCGAGCACGCCGATGCATTCCTGGCACGGGTGAAGTCGTGAGCGCGCAGAGCAAGCTCACCCTGCCGGCGACGGCGGTCTACGACGTCGTCGAGATCCGGCACTCAGCCGAAGAGCAAAAGCGCCTTCGTCTGCCGACGGAGACGGCCTACTGGCTCACTCGATCGTTCCGGCTGCCGGACGCCGTCGACGCGAAGCTCCTAGGCTCGCCGGGCTTCGAGCGGCTCGCCCTCTTCGACACCGACTCGGAGGCCCGGGCCTTCAAGGAGGTGTTAGCGATGGCGGTCGACCCGAAGAACCTAGCGGTGGTGAACGCGGCGGTCGAGCTGACCGCGGGGCTCCGCCGCAGCATGGGACCGGTCGCGCGGGAGATGCTCCCATCGGAACTGGCAGCTCGCCTGGCTGCACTCGAAGTCGCGGTCGCCGCGCTGAAGGGGAAGTGATGAAACAATATCTGGACGCCGTGCGTGAGATCCTCGAGCGAGGCACGCGCAAAGAGAACCGCACCGGGGTGGACACGCTGTCCACCTTCAACATCAACTACGAGCATGACCTCTGGGACGGCTTCCCGCTCCTGACGACGAAGAAGATCAACTGGGCGCACATCGTCCTCGAGAACCTCTGGTTCCTGTCGGGCTCGACGGACATCAGCTTCCTCCGGCACTACGGGGTGAAGTTCTGGGACGCCTGGGCCAATGACGAGGGCCAGGTGCCGAGCGCCTACGGAAACTTCTGGCGACACTTCCCGGTGCCTGGCTCCGAGACGATGTACGCGACGGGCGACGGAACCGTCGGCTCGCTGCCCATCGTGATCCAGGAGTTCAACGACCAGATCCGCTGGCTCATCGACGAGGCGAAGCGGAACCCGATGAGCCGCCGGCTGGTGGTGAGCGCCTGGGCACCGGGCAACGCGCAGACCTCGAAGCTGCCGCCCTGCCACGCGATGTTCGTCTGCAACGTCCAGAACGTGCCGGTGCCCCTCAAGAAGGGCGTCGACGTCTACCTCAAGCGCGACCGGACGCAGCTCTTCCGCGTCGAAGAAGTGCAGAACGACGTGGTGCGCGTCCGCGATATGCACGATGAGCCGCACGCGCCGGTTTACCGGGCGGACGAGTTCGACCGGGCCGACAGCAAGACCTGGCAGCGCCTCTGCCTGCACCTGACGCAGCGGAGCTGCGACATCGCGCTCGGGGTGCCGTACAACATCGCGGGGTACGCGTTCCAGCTCGAGCTGCTCGGATGGCTGACCGGCATCCAGCCGGGGCTGTTCGCGCACACGCTCGTCGACGCGCACGCGTACACGTCGAAGCCGGACGGCTCGATGGCGGAGTACGACCACGTTCCCGGGCTCCAGCTCCAGCTGGAGCGCGAGCCTCGGCCGCTCCCGCAGCTCAGCATCGACTCCAGCATCGAAACGCTCGAAGACATCGAGCGGCTCATCCGCGACCGGCCCCCGGTCGAGCAGCTCCTCGAGCTGTTCAAGCTCGAGAACTACGACCCGCACCCGGCGATCCCGTTCAAGGTCGCCGTCTAGTTTCACCACCCTCGAAGGAGAATTAGCATGGGTGTCCATAGCGACAGCGACGGGAACGTCAGCACGACCGACCCGCATCCCCTCACCTACGCCGAGTACCAGGCGCGCTCGGCGGCCACCGCGGTCTTTCCGAAGATCCAGATCAGTCTGAACGGCGGGCCGCTCATCGACGCGCCCTGGCTGTATCCGCTCCTCGGGCTCCTCGGTGAGGCCGGCGAGCTGGCCGAGAAGTTCAAGAAGACCGTCCGCGACCGGGACGGCCGGCTCACCGCCGAGGACCAGGGGCTCATCCAGAAGGAGCGCGGTGACGTGATGTGGTATCTCGCGCGGCTCGCCGAGGCCGGCGGCACGACGCTCATCGACGACGCCGCCGCGAACCTCGCCAAGCTCGAGAGCCGCCAGGCCCGCGGCGTGCTGAAGGGTTCGGGTGACACGCGGTGAGCGGGGTCAAGGCGGCGGCACGCGTGCAAGTCGTGCTCGAGGTGAGCCAGCTGGGGGACTGGAATGACAACTGCCCTGTCAGCCAGGTCCGGGAGCAGGCAACCGCAAGCGCACTCGACAGAGTCGCGCGCCTGATCGACGGGAAGCTGGGCTACCGCATCTTCGGCCGGCCGAAGGTGGTCGTCGTGCTCGTCGAGGAGGAAGAGAAGCCGTGAATCAGCCCAAAGATGGTTTCTACATCGTGCGCTTCCTCGACGTCGACGAGCTGTCGGTGATGCGCATCCACAAGGGCAAGATGGAGGCGCTCGTGCCGACGATGCCGCTGCCGCTCGCGGCCGAAGCGAACCCGCGGGTGGCCCTCGAGCGCCGCGTCGACCTCGCCGACCTGCTGGTGCTGACCGGACCTCCGCAGACGCCTGATGCGGCCGACCCCAAGGTCGACCTGAAGCTGGCGAAGTACTTCTACGAGCAGCTCCAGCGGATCGCGACGGCCATCGAGTTCCCCATCGACCATACGAACAAGCACTGGCCGGAAGAGCTGGCGGCCTACGTCAACGGGGCGACCGTACACTTTGGCCCCTCTACCCCCAACAGCACCCCCGGCGGCGGGGTCGTGCACTAGGAGACAACGTGAAAGAAGGCAGCGAACTCGAGCTGGAAGCAGAGAAGTGGGCGAAGATCATCGCGAAGACGGACAAGGACCTGGTCGAGGCGCTGGGGAACATGCCCGACGACGAGCTGAAGAAGCGGACGCTTCAGGCTCAGCGGAACCTCCTCGAGAACGAGCGCCAGCGGAAGGACGACGACGCCCTCCGCGGCGCCAAGAAGCGCTTCGATGAGAAGAAGGCGCCCTACGACGACGCCAAGAAGTTCCAGACGGCCATCCTCAACCTCGGCTCCCTCCTCCTCGAGGACAAGGGCGTGAGCCTCTACGACGAGGAGGGGTAACGTGACGAAGACGTGGACAGACGCGCTCGAGCGCCACGAGAACAGGCTGAAGCGGTGCCAGGAGTTCGGAAGGTTCCTGGCGCTGTTCGAGAGCATGGGCGGACCGCCGCCCGACACGGTCGGCGCAGGACACGCGGACTGGGGTACGCAGATGGGCGTGTTCCGGCT
>ERZ1292625.2354-Hain-H41-01um-R1-2354-length-17775-cov-5_pt1 | contig 17775 bp, 20 predicted proteins | sample MGYA00564400_ERZ1292625 | MGnify/ENA primary metagenome ERZ1292625 (study PRJEB36523, sample SAMEA6512639) | groundwater metagenome | collected 2019-01-08 | study: AquaDiva: Metagenomics assemblies of 32 groundwater samples
GGGATCCAGACTATAATTACTCAATTATGAAAAACGATCTAGAAATTTTACGAAAACAAATCGATGAAATTGATGAATCGATTGTTATTTTATTGGTCAAAAGAATAAAAATAGTCGAGAAAGTTGGTCTGTTAAAAAAGAAACAAAACATTCCAGTTCTTGATTCTGCCCGCTGGCAAAAAATAATTAAATCGAAAAAAGGCTATATTAAAAAAATTTGGGAAACAATTCATGAAGAGGCATTAAAAATTGAAAAATCAATATGAACAAAACAATAGCGATAGTCGGTTTGGGGCGGTTTGGTAAGATATTAAAAGAATTATTAGAAAACGATTTTAAATTGATTATTATTGGTCGAAATAATCCTTCAGACATCGTTGCCGCTGATGTTATCTTCTACTGTGTCCCAATTTCTGCCTTTGAATCGGTAATTAAATCTCACAAAAAATATTTTAAAGACGATAATCTTTTGATTGATGTTTTATCAGTCAAAATGCATCCAAAAAAAATCTTTGAAAAACATTTGCAAGGTTTAAAAACCCAGGCTTTATTGACGCATCCAATGTTTGGCCCTGATAGCAGTATGAATGGCTTTAGTGGTTTACCATTAATTATGGACAAATTTAAAGCTGATGAAGAAAATTATAACTTTTGGAAAGATTATTTTACAAATAAAGGACTAAAAATTATTGAGATGACAGCTCAAAAACATGACCAATTAGCAGCGAATTCACAAGGATTGACTCATTTTATTGGCCGTTTGTTAGAAAAGTTTGATCTAAAACCGACTGAAATTGATAGTTTAGGAACAAAAAAGCTTCAGGAAGTGATGGAGCAAACATGCAATGATACTTGGCAATTATTTTCCGATTTACAAAATTACAATCCATACACAAAGTCAATGAGGTTAAAATTAGGGCGAGGGTTTGATTTATTATACAATCAGCTTTTGCCAAAAAGAATTGATAAGAAAAAAATTATTTTTGGAATTCAGGGTGGAAAAGGAAGTTTTAATGAGGAAGCTATTTTAGATTATGTTAAAAAACATGAAATAAAAAAATTTCAAATAAAGTATTTATTCACGAGTGAAAAAGTATTAAGAAATTTGCATGAGGGGAATATTGATTATGGTTTATTTGCAATCCAAAATGCGGTGGGGGGAGTGGTTGAGGAATCGACCCACGCGATGGCAAAATACAAGTTTAAAATAGTCGAAGAATTCCAAATATTAATAAGTCATAGTTTAATGAAAAGAAAAGATGTCGATCTAAAAAATATTAAGACAATCATGGCTCATTCACAAAATTTCCGTCAGTGCAAAGATAATTTGGCAAAAAAATACTTAAATTTAAAACAGGTAAGTGGCCAAGGTGATTTACTTGATACGGCAAAATCTGCTGAAGCATTGGCCAAAAATAAGATTGATAAAAATACCGCTATTCTTGGACCAAAAATTTTGGCAACAATATACAATTTGGAAATTATTGATGAAAATTTGCAGGACAACGAAAATAATTTAACGACATTTTTTTTAGTTAGTCGGTAATATGAATACAAAATTTGCCCAAAGAGTAAAAAAACTAATTGATCCGACGCTTGAAAATAGTTTTAAATTAGCTTCAAAGCCAGGAATTATTTCTTTAGCCAACGGAATGCCTGATCCGGAGCTATTTCCAATTGAGGAAATTAATTTGGCTGTTAAAAAATTACTAAAAAACGACGGAAAAAAAATTCTTCAATATGGTCAGACGGCTGGAATTCTTGAATTAAGAAAGACAATTGCTCAATATTATTCAAACAAATGGAATAAAAATATCTCTTTTGATGAGGTGTTGATTACAACCGGTTCCCAACAAGCCCTCGATTTATTAGGAAAAACTTTTTTGGAAAAAGACGACTATGTGATTACAGAAAATCCGACCTATTTTGTTGCTTTATCCACTTTTAATGGCTATGAAGTTCAGTATAAAACCATTCAACTAAAAGAAGACGGAGTCGATATAAAGCAGTTGGAAAATCATCTGATAAAAAATAAAGAAAAAATAAAATTTATCTACGTTATTCCTACTTTTCAAAATCCTTCCGGAAATTGTTGGTCTGAAGATGTTAGAAAAAAAGTAATAAAATTAATCGCGAAATATAATTGTTTATTGATAGAAGACGATCCTTACTGCGAGCTTTATTTTAACAATCAATCACCTCATAGCCTTATAAGTTTAGACCGTCAGGGGTTAGTAGTATATCTTGGAACATTTTCTAAGACTTTTTGTCCGGGATTAAGGATCGGTTATATAATCGGTCAAAAAGAATTAATAAAGAAATTATCTTTGGTCAAGCAAGGTATGGACCTTCATAGTCCGACACTTTCCCAATATTTAATACATGAATTTGTAAAAGACGAACCGAAGTTTAATATGCATATTAATAAGATAAGATTGCATTACAAAGAAAAATGTCAGTATATGCTTAAATGTTTAAATAAATATTTACAAAATAAGGCTATCTGGACTAATCCACAAGGAGGAGTTTTTATTTGGTTGACAATTCCGGGGGTTGACTGCAGGGAACTTTATAAAAATGCCATTGCTCATGGATTAGCTTTTATGCCAGGTTATCCGTTTTATGCAAATCAACCAAAATTTGATACGATTAGGTTGTCTTTTGCAACCCTGAGTAACAAAGAAATTGAAAAGGGAATAAAAATATTAAGAGATTTAATATATAATCTTCTATGACCATACAAGATAGAATCGATTTAATTAAACAAGTAGGTGAGGAAATTATTCAGGAAGGGGAACTAAAGAAACTTCTTGAGAGCGGGGAAGAGTTGATTGCTTACGACGGATTTGAACCTTCCGGACAGATCCATATTGCCCAAGGAATTGTCCGGGCTATTAACGTCAACAAAATGATTAAAGCCGGAGTAAAATTTCGGATGTGGGTAGCCGACTGGCACGCAATGGCAAACAATAAAATGGGAGGGGATTTGGAAAAAATTAAAATCGTTGGAAAATATTTTATTGAAGTCTGGAGAGCGAGTGGTATGGATCTCTCAAAAGTGGAGTTTATGTGGGCTTCGGACATGGCAAAAAATTCCGATTACTGGAAGTTGGTGGTTCAAGTTGGTAAATCAAATGCTTTAAAAAGATTTATTAGAACGGCTGAAATGATGGGTAGGGAGGAATCTTTGGATAAACTGACAGGCGCTCATATTATCTATTCTTGTATGCAGGTGGCTGATATTTTTATGTTGGGAGCCAAAATTACTCAACTGGGAATGGATCAGCGAAAAGTTAATATGCTGGCACGTGAGGTTGGACCAATGTTGGGATATTGGAAACCTGTCGTCGTCTCACATCACATGTTGATGGGTCTATCTAAGCCAGCCAGGCCTATTCTAACCTCGGAGGTTAGAACTGGGTTGGCAGAGAACGCTATTCAGAGAACGATCGAAAGGAAAATGTCAAAGTCGATGCCGGACAGCGCGATTTTTATGACCGATACGAATGAGGATATTAAACGAAAAATCAACAAAGCCTATTGTCTCGAAGGAGATATTGAAGAAAATCCGGTTTTGGAATATTATAAATATATTGTTTTTGAGTCTCTTGAAAAATTAGGAATTAAAGAAGTAAAAATTGAGCGACCGGAGAAATTTGGTGGGAATATTTCTTTCAAAACATACGAAGAACTGGAAAAAATTTTTGCCGAGAAAAAAGTTCATCCGATGGACTTGAAGGCGGTTTTGATCAAATACTTAGATCATCTGATCGAGCCGGTCCGACGCCATTTTGAGGAAAACGAAGAAGCGAAAAAACTATTGGAGCAAGTCAGGAGCTTTCAAGTGACGAGATAAACTAATTTACCTTTTTGAAGCAGATGTTATCTTTGAAAGCGATTCACGACCTCTTATTGAGACCTCGTTTATATATGCCATTCCCCAAACAACAAAACCACCTACCAATTCTGGAGGGTATACAACTCGTCCTAAAACGTCTGTTGGACGAACTTTCTTTACTCTAGCTACTGTACTGTTCATTAACATGTCACCAGTATCAAGCACAACAAAACTTCCTTTTTTTAGCATATTAGGCCAATAATACTTCTTCTTCTTCTTCTTTTCAAGTCTAAATATTCAATTTAGATTGGACGCAGACCCCGCATTACCGCCCCTCCGAGGCATGGATGTAAACAATGCGAGGAGGAAAGGTTAGTGTGGGGTAAAACGAAAATCACTTGATTTCTGTTTTATTTTCTATTATCATAGAAAAAGACCATGACTAATTATGTTAAAAATAGAATATATCTGGAGAGAACTTCTTGATCGGGTTATTGAGAAGCGAAATCCGGATTTTACCATCATCGAATTAGCCAAAAAATATTCTCTTTCAACGAGTGTCGTTAATCATGCCTTAATTCCTCTGCGTAATTTAAACATCGTTAAAATCAACAAAACCTCATCTAAAGTAGTTGATTGGGAGAGATTATTATTTTTCTGGGCGACGAGACGGAACTTAAAAAAAGACATTATTTATTCGACTTTTAGTCCCTTGCTGGTTTATGATAGAGAAGGCTTAATGCCGTCTGATGTCATTCCAACAGTCTTTACTGGCTTTCGTCATCTATTAAAAAAAACACCGGCAGATTACGATCATATATATTTTTATTCCAATAAAATTGAGAAAATTATTAAAAGGTTTCCAAAAAGCAAACGTCCGCCAAATATTTTTATTTTAAAACCTGACTCATATCTAATAAAATCTAAAAAACTTGGTTTAGCCCAGCTTTTTGTTGACCTTTGGAATTTACCAGAGTGGTATGCAAAAGATTTTCAAGAAGCGGTTCTGTTAGAAATTAAAAGGAATATTGAATCTGGATTCCCGCCTTCGCGGGAATGACAAATATGTTTTATCAACAATTTTTGACAGACAAAAGCTTTTTTCTTCTAACAGAGCTGAAAAAACAGTTTAAATTTACCCTTATTGGTGGTTGGGCGGTCTATTTTTATACTAATTCATTAAAGTCAAAAGACATTGATATGATCGTTGATTTTTCGGAGCTTGAACAGTTAAGAAAAGAATTTCCGATCGAAAAAAATGAGCGACTAAAAAAATATCAGATAAAAATAGAGGAGATAGACATAGATATTTATATGCCTTTTTATTCTGATTTAGGTTTACCGGTTGAAGAAATTATTAAAAAAACAACTTTGGTCAACGGTTTCGTCCTACTGGAAAAAGAAGTATTACTGATAACAAAATTAAAGGCTTATCAGGATCGCGGAGCGAGTGTCAAAGGTCAAAAAGATTTAATAGATATTATTAGTTTGGTTTTGCTTGAAGATTTTGATTTTAAATATTTATCAAATTTAATCAAAAAATATTGTTTAGAAAAATATTCGGCGGTACTTAAAAAACTTATATCAGAAACAAAAGAGGTTGCAGAATTAAACTTGAATCAACACACTTTTGCTAAAAAAAAGAAAAAATTATTAGAGCAAGTTCACAGTTTTCAGGTGACGAGATAAGAAAATCTTCTTTTCAAGCGGAAAACAAGCATTTGACAATGAATTATCAAAGCCTTATATTAAAATCATGAAAAACAGCAAAAAAATAAACATGATTAATATTATGAGTGATCCAAAATATCAAGGGAAGCATGTAATATTAATCGCCAATAGAGTATACACAACTACAACTGGAACAATCGCGAATAAAATTATTGATCGGTTAGAAAAAAAATACCCAAAGGAAATTCCTGCCATAACATATATTCCAAAAGCTGACAGCTTAATTTTATGGTTTTAACATTTCCATACAAAAAAAAACCTTCATCAATTTTTAAACAAGTTTTTCGTCCAGTTGCTCAAGTTTTTTTATATTCGGAAGCCAAAAAAATTTGGTATGAAGTCTGGATGATCATTGATACTGGTGCCGACTACACTTTATTACCAAAACATTTTTCTGAAAGACTGAAAATTGATCTAAAAAAAGAGTGTCAGTTATTTAAGACAGCTGGAATCGACGGTGAAGAAAAAGTCTATCTTAAAAAAAATTTAAAAGTTGAAATAGGGAATTGGGAAAGGACTGTTCCGGTTGGATTTTTGGATAAAGAAAACATCCCACCGCTCCTTGGAAGGCAAGGATTTCTAGAAACTTTTGAAGTATTGTTTTCTTCAAATCATACGGTAAATTTTTCAATTAAATAATCTATGAACAAAAAACTTTTTGTTGGGAATTTGGATTTTGATGTTAAGGATATTGAATTAGAAAAACTTTTTATGACAGTTGGTAAAGTTGTTTATGCTGAAATTATCCGATTTTTTGATAAAAAATCAAAGGGATTTGGGTTTGTCGAGATGGAAACGGAGGCAGAAGCAAAAACGGCAATAGAGAAATTAAACGAAAGTGAATTTAGAAGAAGAAAAATTATTGTAAGTTATGCTCGACTACCGCAGTCCCTTTTGTCACAGTAATTTTTACGATTTTTTTATTCATCACATTACTTATTCCTCTCGTCGAGCCAAAAGAAAGTGTATCATCGATTAATCGATAGTACAGTCCTTCGGTTGTCACACCCTCTAATTGCTCACTGACAGAAATAATTGAGACTTCGTCGTCAATCTGTCCGTTGATAACAACTTCCTTATTTAAAATAAATATTTCTTTTTTCCCCTCGATAATTTTTATTTTTACCATTCTGTTTTCTGTCTGAACTTTTGCCAACAAAAAAATATTGGCAAGCATATGGTCGATACGGTCGCCTAAAACACCAAAAATAATTATTTTCTGGAATTTTTTTTCAAGACAATAATCGATCGCCAATTCAAAATCTGTTTTATCTTTTTTCGTTGGATATTTGATTATTGTAGGGAACAAAAATTTTTGTTCCTTACAAATTTTCGTCAATTTTATCATTAACGATGGGGGGATAGAATCAAAGTCACCGATGATGACATTGGGAGTTAGTCCAAGTTTTAAAATATGTTTGATCCCGCCGTCGGCGGCGATTAGGTAATCTATTTTTTTAATAATTTTTTTTGCTTGACTAAGATCTGACAAGTTGCTGTTGATAAAAATTATGGCACGGTTCATATTAATATTTATAAAAACTTTCAATAATCATAACGGTTTTTAAAATAATAAAGCTCAAAATTATTGTCAAAAATATACTGGCAAAGATCAATGAAATTGAATAGGAATTGGCCGCTTGTTGCATATAGACTCCCAAGCCTTGATAGGCGCCAACAAACTCACCAACGATGGCACCGGCAACAGAGTAGGTGGCGGCAATCTTTAATCCGGAAAAAAATGAAGGGAGACTACTTGGCAGTCTGACTAAAACTAAACCCTGCCAGTAAGTTGCATCCATACTCATCAATAGCTTCATAAATTGTTTTTTTGTTTGAAAAAGGCCACCAGCTCCAGCAATGGCGATCGGGAAAAAACAGTACAAAACAACGATGATAATTTTAGGTAAAATTCCAAATCCGAACCACAAAAGTAAAAGAGGGGCTAAGGCAATAATCGGGACGGTTTGAGAAATTATCAACAGGGGATAGATAGTTTTATTAATTTTTGAGGAAATATCCAAGAATATTGCAGTTACAAATCCAAGAACTGTGGCAAGCAAAAAACCAATAACTGTTTCCAGAAATGTTTGAAGGACGTGGGGTAGTAGATTGTTCCAATGGGAAAAAAGAGCTTCAAAAATATGACTGGGCGGAGGAAGAATTCTAACATTAATAAATCCAATACGGACGTAGATTTCCCAAAAAATTAGTAATAAAATAATCAAAACAAAACTCCAATGATATTTTCTAAACATAATTTTAATTTTTTTTCAACTGAATAATTCTATCTGAAAGTAATTTCGCCTCACGGATATCGTGAGTGATAAACAGCATGGTTGTCTTAAACTTTTTTAAAACTTTCTTGAGCCATAATTGAAGGCTATCTCGGGTAATTTGGTCGAGAGCTCCAAACGGTTCGTCAAGAAGTAAAAAGGAATCGTTAAATAGCAGTGTTCGAAGTAGAGCAACTTTTTGTTTCATTCCACCAGATAGAGTAGAGGGATATTGATCTTTAAATTTTTCTAAATTAAATTCTTTTAACAAAGAGCGGGCTTTTTTTAGGGAAATTGCCTTTGGGACTTTTTTAACGTCTAATCCAAGGACTATATTTTCTTCCACCGTTCTCCATGGTAAAAGCAGAGGCTCTTGAAACATGTATCCAAACTTTCCCCGTCGTGAATTTTCAATATTTCCGTCAAGAGAAATTGTCCCCGAAGTTTCTTTTTCTACTCCAGCAATAATATTAAATAGAGTAGTTTTTCCGCAACCGCTTGGTCCGATTATTGAGACAAATTCTCCGGGAAAAACTGATAGATTAAAATTTTTTAGAGCAGTGACCGTTTTATTATTTATCAATAAATAGTTTTTTGACAGATTTTTTATTACTAACTTCGGTGCAGGCATTAGGGTAAGAATTGGTTGGTAAATAAAACAGTAAAGTCCATTTTTTTAACAGGTTTGTTGTCACCGCCGAGGATAGCGCCTGAGTCGAGGATAAACTGAGAATATCCGCTCCAGGACTTGACATCCTGAATTCCCCATTGTTTGTTTTTATCTACATAATTTTTGCTCATAAATTCCTGACTGGAAAAAACTAATTTTAGATTAGGAAAAGTATCTTTAGGATTTTGATCAATTAAAATTTGAGCCGACTCTTTTGGAAATAATCGGGCATATTCATAACCTTGAGCCGTCGCCATCATAAATTTTTTTAGTAATTCAGGGGAGATTTTAATTTTATTTGGCGTTGCCACAAACACTACAGTCGGCGAGTCTGGGATTCCATATTTTATCAACGGAAAATAATTGTATTTTATTCCGTCAAGATTAGCTTGAACTAATTCCCAGCCGGAAAAAATCCAGACAAAGTCAATTTTTTTCGTTTCTAAAGCCTGCATGGCACCAATTTCCAATATAATGTTTTTAAAATCTCCAGTACCGCCATCTTTTTTGATGATTTCTGAAATAATCGGATTCTCAAAAGGAGAGCCGTAGCCGCCATAAATTTTTCCGTCGAAATCTTTTGGCCGATTGATACCGGATTCTTTTAGAATAATCAATCCGGAAGTATTATGTTGTAAAATCGCTCCTATTGAAACAAGAGGATTATTTTTAGCCGTTTCACCGACGACGTCTTCAATAAAACTCACCCCCGCGTCAGCCTTACCACTTGTGACCAAAACACTTGAGGAAACGCTGGGAGAGTAGGGAAGGATTCTTAGGTCCAAACCTTGTTCTTTATACCAACCTTTAGCCAAAGCTACGTAAACGCCCGTGTGATTTGTGTTTGGGGTCCAATCAAGAGCTAAGCGAAAAGGGGTCAATTTGTTTGACTGTACAGGAACTTTATGACTGTTTAATTGCCAAACAACAAAACAAATTACAAAAAGAAAGAGAAAAATTGAGAAGAAATAATTTTTATTCATAATCTTTTCCCTCCGCCGGCATTACCCGGATCAGGTTTCTTTTGGGTCTTCCGCCTTTGGCGAAATCTCAGCCTGGTTCCACCAAGCTCCCCTAATTAATCAAAGAATTATAACAATAAACAAAGAACTTTTGTTAAGAAAATTGAATATTAGGTTTTAGATTGATATAATAACTTCTTTATGCTTATTCAAGAAAAGAGGAAAGTATATGACGGTCCCTTTCTATTTAAAAAAATACTTAATTCTGGTACAACAAAAATCGAAAATCTAAATAACTCTTCTAGGTTTCTAAATTTGAGCTGTCTTGATTCAGCACGTTTTTTAGAGTTTATTAACAATGAAGAATTTCTACCAATACTCAACTTTGCAAAACAATTTCATGAGAAAGATACAAGAAAAGTGACAGAAGATCCGTATATCAAACATCTTTTGTATACAACATATCTTTGTTTTGATTCAAAAAAATTCAAAGAATATAATAGAGAAGAAAAAAATATTTTTTTGGCAGCTGCCCTACTTCATGACACAGTCGAAATTTTTCGAAAGGAAGATGAGACGTATAATATCGGGAGATTTTTCACGGAAATGATTAATAATGGATTTAATCATGGATATGCCCGAAAAATTGCGCTACTTGTTAGCATTCTCACTCCCGAGCCTAAAGGTAAAGATATTACATCCACAGAATGGCTAGAAAGAAAATTAGCTAACTTTAGACGGATTGTCACAATAGATGCTAATACAGTGAAACAAATTGAAGACTCCACATTTTCACCTCCATATTTAACAGATAACGATCATGATCGATTAGCTGAAATGGCCAGGGAAATAAAAATAGCCGATGAGGCAGCCAATGTCAGAGAAACTGTCGACGATATCAAATCCGGAAAAGACGGTTACAAAGTTACTTCAAATGGAATTAAAAATCTAACTTTACGTTTCAAGGATTTTACTAATAGATTTAGTTTAATAAGTTCAGGTCATCCCCTGAAAGATCAATTAAAAAAAAACTTAGATTTTATTGATGATTATCTTAAAACATAAGGAGTCCTTAATTTAAACTGATTATTTTTCATTTTCTTAATTATTTTTTCCGCGTTTTTAAATCCTAATCTCTCAATTTCTTTAATTTCTAAGTTTCTGTTATGAAAATAATAGAGAACCTGATCAGCTTCTTCGTAGGTAAATCCAAATTCTTTTTCATCAGTCTGCCCGTCCCAAAGGCCGGCAGTAGGAGATTGGTTGATAATTTTTTCAGGAACTTTTAAATAACTAGCTAATTGCCGAACCTGTGTTTTATAAAGATGAGAAATCGGTTCAATGTCCGAAGCCGCATCACCAAAACGGGTAAAATATCCAAGCAATTTTTCTGATTTATTTTCCGTGCCGCAAACCAAGGCGTTCAACTGTTTTGCTATGTCAAAAAGAATAATCATTCGAGTACGAGCCATGATATTACCTAATAGGATTTTATTTAAGGAAGGCGAAGATACCAATTTTTTTGCGGTTTGTTGTTTTCCGCTAAAAAAATTCGGTATCGAGCCTATCAAATTATCGAATTGATCAACGATATTTTTTATCGAAATAATTACAACGTTTATTTCCTTTAAATCAATATCTAACTTTTTTCGAGGAACATAATCCATTTGGACGACAAAAATATTTTTTGCAGGCAAAACTTTTTTTAATAAATGAAGAGCGACCATTGAATCAATCCCACCGGAAAGACCGAGAACAACTTTGTCAATTTTTTGTTCTTTAAAAGTTTTTTTTAGAAAACTTATTATTTTGTCAGCCTCTTGTTCGGGGTTGATTGAAAGCGGGTTTTTCATGGGTATAGTATACTAATTAAGCATGAAAAATAAAATTGCTCTCATTGTTGGCCGCTTCCAGCCCTTTCATAAGGGTCATCTTTTTTTGATCAGAAAAGCTATAGAAAAGGCAGATAAAATTATCATAGGAATTGGTAGTGCAAATATTATTGATGAAAATAACCCAATTGATTTTGAAACAAGAAAAAAAGTAATAAAGGCAGTTTTTTACAAAGAGGGGATAGAGGAAAAATTAGTGAGAATTGTGCCTCTTGATGACTATTTTGATGACAAGAAATGGTTGGTAAATTTAAAAAAACAAGTGGGAAAATTCAGCATTGCTTTAGGAAACAATGAATGGACAAATAATATTTTGAAAAAAGCCGATTATAAAGTAATAAAAGTTAATTATCTCAAAAGGGGATTGTATGAGGGGTGGAGAATTAGAAAGTTGATTAAAGAAGGGAAGAAGTGGCAGGATAGAGTTCCAAATTATTTGATTAAAGCAATTTCGGATTTCGGATTTCAAATTACAAAATTAAATCACGTAGTTCTTGGTGGGACGTTTGATAGATTTCATCTTGGCCATAAAAAATTAATAGAAAGAGGATTGGAAATGGGGAAAAAAATAACAATTGGTATTGCCACAGAAGAGATCTATAAAAATAAATTTTTGTCAGAAACAATCGAGCCGTTTGAAATACGAAAAAAATCTGTTGAAAAATTCATAAAAAATTATCTTATGAACGATCGTTCAGTAGATATTATTTCGTTCTTTGAGTTTACGGGAGGAGTAGACAAAATTAAAAAAGTTGACGCAATTGTGGTTTCGAGAGAAACTTATCCCAATGCTTTAAAAATTAATCAACTGAGAGAAAAGAATCTTTTTAAACAGTTAATGATAGTAATTATTGAGGACGTTTTAGCGGAGGATAAAATATTAATTAGCTCTGAAAGGATTCGTGCAGGAGAAATTGATAGGAACGGTCGCTTATTTAAACTGCAAACTAATAAAAATGAATTGAGAATGCCTGAAAATTTACGACCAATGTTACAGAAACCATTAGGAAAAGTTTTTAAAGATACAAAATCTTTACTTCATTATATCAATATAATGAAGTGCGTAATAATTGTAGCGGTTGGAGATATTATTGTTGACTCATTATTGAAAGAAGGTATTGATCCGGACGTGAAGGTGATAGATTTTAGATCACGCCGGAAGGCGATTATAAGGACTGACCCTTATAGGAGTGTCCCAGATAAGGGTCAGTCCTTGATAAACAACCCCGGCACAATCAACCTCAAAACGTCAGAGGTTATCAAAGAAAAAATAAAATTGGCTCTTTACAAAAAAGAAAAATCATGGATAGTTGTTAGTGGAGAAGAAGATTTATTAGCACTTCCAGTAATTCTATTTGCCCCATTAAATTCTCTTGTTCTTTACGGTCACTGGCAATATGGAATTATAGCGGTTGAGGTGGATGAAAAAATAAAAGATAGAGTAAGAAAAATTATTAAGAAATTTAATTAACATTTTTTGCTATAATTTTAGCCATGACACAAAAATATCAACCGCAAGAATTTGAAAGAAAATGGGTCGATGCTTGGGATAAAGAAAAAACATATTCTACTAACTACGAACTACGTACTACAAACTCTAAAAAGTCTTATGTTCTAGCAATGTTTCCGTATCCTTCTGGTGCTGGTCTTCACGTCGGTCACGTCCGTAACTATACGGGGACAGATGTTGTTGCTCGTTATTTTAGAATGAACGGCCATTCAGTCTTACATCCAATGGGTTGGGATGCCTTCGGATTACCAGCAGAAAATGCAGCTGTTAAAGCTAAAAAAAATCCTATGGATATGGTGCCAGAGCATATAGCTACTTTCAAAAAACAGATGAAATCGTTGGGATTTTCTTATGACTGGGACCGCGAATTTGCCACGACCGACCCAAATTATTATAAATGGACTCAATGGCTTTTTATCCAATTTTATAAAATGGGATTGCTTTATAAGAAAAATGCCCCAATCAATTATTGTCCAAAATGCAAAACAGGTCTAGCTGAAGAGGAAGTACTCCCCGACGGAACTCATGAAAGATGTGGAAATAAAATTGAAAAACGAGATCTTCCTCAATGGGTTTTTAAGATCACAAAATACGCCGATCGTTTATTATCTGACTTAGAAGGATTAGATTGGCCAAAAGGAATTTTGGAAATGCAAAGAAATTGGATCGGCCGAAAAGAAGGGATAAATATTGATTATAAAATTAAAGGCAGCAACAAAATTATTACTTGTTTTACTACTCGACCGGATACAAATTTTGGTGCGACATTTATTGTTATTGCTCCGGAACATGAATTTGTAAAAAAAATAAATAATGAAGATGTTAAAAAATATATAAAAGAAACAGCTTCTAAATCAGAACAAGATAGATTAAACGAACAAAAAAAGAAAACAGGTGTTTTTACAGGATTTTATGCAATAAATAATTTGAATGGAAAAGAAATTCCGATTTGGATTTCTGATTTTGTTCTTTCCGGTTTTGGGACAGGGGCGGTGGTTGGTGTTCCTGGCCATGATTTAAGGGATTTTGAATTTGCTAAAGAATTTGAGATAGATATTATTCGGGTTGTAGTTGGAAAAGATGGGGACAAATCTGAAATAACCAAAAAAGAACAAGTCCAAGAAGAAGAGGGGACAATGATAAATTCTGAGTTTTTGAATGGCCTGGATATTCACATTGCCACGAAAAAAATAATGGATTATTTTGAAGAAAAAGATTGGGGAAAAAGAGTGACGACATATCATTTGAGAGATTGGATTTTTTCAAGACAAAGATATTGGGGTGAACCGATTCCGATGGTTAATTGTAAGAAATGTGGTTGGAATCCAATTCCAGAGAGCGAATTACCATTAAAATTACCCTACGTCAAATCATACGAGCCGATGGAAACTGGAGAGTCACCTCTTTCTGTCATTCCAGAATTTGTAAATACTAAATGTTCAAAATGTGGAGGAGAGGCAAAGCGGGAAACGGATACGATGCCAAACTGGGCAGGAAGTTGTTGGTACTTCATTCGCTTCGCTCAATATCAAAAATCAAAGATCAAAAATCAAAAAGATGAACCATCAATTGAAAATTGGAAATTGAAAATTGAAAATTCCGGCAATTTATTGCCGGTAGACTGGTACTTGGGCGGAGCCGAACACGCCGTTCTTCATCTTCTTTATTCTCGTTTTTGGGTCAAGGCTTTATATGATTTAAAACTTTTGGATTTTAAAGAACCATTTTTGCGCCTCCGAAATCAGGGAATGATTCTTGCCGAAGACCATCGAAAAATGAGTAAATCCTTTGGTAATGTCATCAATCCTGACGTTGTGATAAATGAATTTGGGGCCGACGCATTGAGAGTTTATGAAATGTTTATGGCGCCATTTAATCAGGAAATTTCCTGGGCAACGAAATCTTTACAAGGTTCATATAGGTTTGTGAAGAGGGCTTGGGATATATATCAGAATTTAGAATCGAGAATTCAGAATTCAGAATTCAAGGAAGACAAGCAATTAGTTGTTAAATTGCAGAAAACTATCAAAAAAGTCACGTCCGATATTCTTGAAATTAAATTTAATACTTCGATTGCATCAATGATGGAGTTTTTGAATGATTTTGAACGTAATCCTCAAGGATTATCAAAAGAAAATGCCAAAAAGTTTTTGCAGATTCTAGCTCCATTTGCTCCGTTTATGACCGAGGAAATTTGGAGAAATGTATTTCACGAAAAAGAGTCAATACATTTATCGAGTTGGCCAAAAGTAGAAGGGGAAATTGTTGAGGAAGAAATAATTTTACCGATTCAGATTAATGGTAAATTAAGAGAAACAGTAAAAGTTCAGAGTTCAAATATTAAAGATCAAAAAGAAATTGAAAAATTGGCCTTAAAAAGTGAGAAGGTAAAAAAATATATTGAAGGAAAAGAGTATAAGATTATTTACGTTCAAGGGAAAATCATTAATTTTATTGTAAGATAAACTTATGGACAGGCAAAAATATTTTGAGGCGTTAAAAAAGCAATTAGAACCGAATATTTTTAATCATTCTCTTGCGCTTGAGGCGTGTATGGGTGGGCTTTATGATTATTTCAAAACAAATAATACGTTAAACGCAAACGAACCTGCAAAAGACGACTGGATGTTGGCAGGAATGTTGCATGATATTGATTTCTCCGGAGAATTTAAGCCCGATCATCCCAAAAAAACATTGGAGGTCTTGGCTAAATATGATCTTACAATCTCAGAAACTGTTCACAATATTATCAAGGCTCATGCACCGGATTTGACCGGAAGAAAACCACAAAACAAAGCTGAATGGTCGATATTTTGTGCCGATAGTCTGACGGGTTTGATCATGGCAGTTGCTTTTGTCTATCCCTCAAGAAAACTTGCAGACGTTAAATTATCATCAGTTATCAAAAGATTACTTAAAGAACCCAAATTCGCGGCTGGAACCCGACGTGAAGAAATAAAAATGTGTGCTAACCCAGAAGGATTAAATCTTCCAGTTGAAAAATTTGTCGAGATTTGCTTAAACTCAATGAAAGCAGTCGCAGGAGAAATTGGGTTGTAAAATTACTCCCTTTCTATCGAAATGTCTTCGAGTGAGCGGGGATCTTCGACAGGTTCTAAGTGAGTCGAAACCGTCACCTTTTGAATTGCATCGCGAATTTCTTTCTCAATATCCTCCAAAATATCATGACCTTTTCTTACAGACCAACTACCGGGTGTCAACACATGGAAATCAACAAATCTTCTTTGTGCAGATTGACGGGTTCTAAGTCCATGAAACTTTAAGCCTTTACTTTCATATTTTTTGAAAACAGATTTAATAATATCTAATTCTTCATGAGAAATAGAAGTGTCCAGTAGACCCAAAATCGAGCGTTTTATTAATTTTAATCCGGTAAAGACAATATTAATGGAAACAAGAATAGCAACAACAGGATCTAATATTTGCCACCCTGTTAAAGCGACCAAAAAAACAGCTACAATAACTCCTATTGAAGTAATCACGTCCGTCATCAAATGATGACCATCGGCTTCAAGAGTAATTGAACGATGTTTTTTTCCGACTTTCAAAAGTTTTTTGGCAACGACGTAATTAATAATGGAAGCAATTAATGAAATTCCTAGCCCCAAAAAAGCTTGTTCAATAATTTTTGGGTGAATAATTCTGTCAATCGCACTTATTGAAATGGCGATTGCGGCAATAAAAATAAATAATCCTTCCATAATACTGGCAAAATATTCAGCTTTTGAATGACCATATCTATGTTCGGCATCAGGAGGTTGTTCGGCTATTTTAAGCATAAAGAGGGCGATTATAGCAGCGGCCAAATTAACCAATGATTCAATAGCGTCAGAAAGTAGTCCAACTGACCCGGTTAAAAAATATGCAAGAGACTTGAGGAAAATAGTTGCAACCGCAGTGAAAATTGAAAACCAAGCGAATTTAGTTAAGGAATTTTTTTTCATAATCCAAAATGCTCAAAAATATCAAGAATACCGTTTTCGTCGATTGATTTTCCTACATAACCATTTTTTCTCTTCGATAAAACCAATTTTTTAAGGTCGGGAGTGGCATTTCCCATTGCTCCAGCGTATCCACAGACCCCAATAAAATCCCAATCAGTCAAGCTGTCACCAACTCCTAAGATTTCTTCCGCCTTAATTTTATATATATCAATAATTTCTAAAACTGATTGTTTTTTGGAAATTCCGGAAGACGTTATATTTCCAAAAAAATATCCTTTAATGGCTGGATGGGTACTCCAGCCGATCATTAATTTATCTTTATATTTCTTAAATATTTGGTCAACTGTTTTTCGCTCCCAATCAGTTTTTGTCACCGGCAAAATTTTTACTATTTCATTCTTCATTACCTCATTAATCAGCGCATTGACCATGATTGGTGCAAAAGACAAAGTAAAATTATGAAGATCAGTAATTTTGTTTTTTTGGTTTTTCTGAATGAAATATTTTTCAGTCATATAAATTTCCGTATAAATATTATTATCTAAAAGTTTTTTGGTTAAATCGACCGCTACACCATTATCTATGGCATGTTTTTTTACTATTTTTAAATTTGAAGGATCGACTAAAATTGCTCCAGCTAAAGCAGTTTGAATATTGTTCAAATGGGCATCGTCAACTATTTTTTTGACAGAATAATAAGGTTTGGCACTGCATAAAATTACATAAACACCGCTCTTCTTGATCTGTCTTAGTTTGTTAACAACTTCTGTAGGAGGGTATGGGGCATTAAAACCAGCCTTATCACCAACAATTACACCATCAACATCCAAAATAATCGCTTTTATTTTGTTCATCAGTGAGCCCACCGAGACTCGAACTCGGAACCAACAGCTTAAAAGGCTGCTGCTCTGCCAGTTGAGCTATAGGCCCT
>ERZ1292625.2356-Hain-H41-01um-R1-2356-length-17766-cov-13_pt1 | contig 17766 bp, 19 predicted proteins | sample MGYA00564400_ERZ1292625 | MGnify/ENA primary metagenome ERZ1292625 (study PRJEB36523, sample SAMEA6512639) | groundwater metagenome | collected 2019-01-08 | study: AquaDiva: Metagenomics assemblies of 32 groundwater samples
AAAACAAGTTCAATAAAAAAATTCTCCAATCGATTCGCGGCCTGACTCCAGAAATACGAGAGATAAAATACTCTATCGGCAAGCCCAAGGTGGAATTCGCGCGACAAGATATCTCCCGAATTATTCTTGAAAAAGAATTAGAAGAGAAGACAAACATTATCCCCGCCGATACTGACGTTGATCATCTCACCAATCTCAACAAACGTTACTCTTTTGACGCGTTCGTCTCTGGTTCAAGCAACGACATGGCCCATGCGGCCTGTCTGGCGGTTACCAAAAGTTTGGGTAAGATTTATAATCCGCTGTTTATTTATGGAAATGTTGGTTTGGGTAAAACCCACTTGATTCAAGCGGTGGGGAATAGGGTGGCCGAAAATAAAGACCGGAAAGTTTTATATCTTCAAGCCGAACGTTTTGCGGCCCAAATTGTCGAAGCCATCATGAATCGAACGATCGAAGAACTTAAGGGTCAATACGCGAAACTTGACCTCCTTATTCTCGACGATGTTCAGTTTATTGCCGGCAAAGTAAAGGCCCAAGAAATTGTTTTTTCAACATTTAACGAGCTCTACGGGAAAAACAAACAGATTGTTTTGTCGTCGGATCGACCACCAGCCGCCATTCCCACTCTTGAGGAGCGCCTGCGATCCCGTTTTGAAGGCGGAATGATTGCCGATGTTGGGGTGCCCGACATGGAAACCCGCTTGGCCATCTTGAAACAAAAACTAATTGGCAAAAATGTTGAATTAGGAGAAGAAACGCTTTCATATATTGCCATTCACATGCAAAAAAATATCCGCGAACTAGAGGGGGCTCTTAATCGAGTGGTGGCTTTTACCCAGATTTACAACAAGGCCCCGGATATTAAAGAGGTTAAAAACATTCTTAACACCTACTTGAGCACACCCTACCGAAAGACTTCGCCTCAAGTAATTTTAAAAGCGGTCGCCGATTTTTATAACATTTCTGCCGCCGATCTCGTAAAAAGAAGTCGTAAAAAAGAGGTTGTCCGGCCCAGACAAGTGGCTATGTTTTTGTTGCGCGACGAAACAAAACTTTCCTTCCCTGAAATAGGCCAAAAACTTGGAGGAAGAGACCACTCGACAGTTATTCATGCTTGTGAAAAAATAAGAACGGAAGCAGCGATCGACGAGCCCCTTAAACAGGAGCTAACCCTTATCAAAGAGCGTGTGTATAACTCTTTTGATAAGTAGGGGATAATCTAGGGATAAAGGTTGATATAAAATGTCTTTGGATAAAATGTCGCCAGACTATCCATTAATCACCCTCCAACTATCCACAGTGTTTATAAATAAAAATTTATTCATAAACACTGGTTTAATACTAGTTTTTAATGATCCACTAAACCCTTATTCACTTATCCACTCCCTTAAGAATAATAATAAAAATATAAACCAATAATATTTATTAATTATGAAACTTGTTGTTAATCAAAAAAATCTTAAAAGAGCCGTTAGTCTGGTAGAAAAAGTAGTTTCCAAAAACACCACTCTTCCAATTCTTGGAAATATTTTACTTAAAACCGAAAATGGTCGCTTGCGCTTGTCGGCCACAAATTTAGAATTAGGAATCAACACCTTGGTTGGAGTAAAAATAGAAGAAGTGGGGGAGATTGCCATTCCGGCCAGAATATTTTCCGACTTTATAAACACCATTCAAGACGAGAAGGTTACCCTTGTGACCAAAAACAACACGTTAACCATCAACGCGGAACATTACAAAACAAGTATTTTAGGATTTGATCCAAAAGATTTTCCTATTATTCCAAAAATAAAGTCTGAACCAATTGTTTCTGTCCCAGCCAATATGTTTAAGGGGGCCCTTGTAAGAGTGGTAGATTCAATGGCCATCTCCGAAACTCGACCCGAGCTCGCGGGTATCCTTGTTCAAGTAAAGGAAAATCAATGCGTTCTTGTTTCGACGGATATCTTTCGGCTCACCGAAGTAACTCTTTCTGTTTCTGCCTCCGTTTCAAACGCAATAATTATTCCCCGAAACACCGTAACAGAACTTGTGCGAATGTGTAATGATCTTGAGGGTAATATTCAAATTAAATATAGTGATAATCAGGTAGCTTTTGTGGCCGAAGACATAGAGCTTGTTTCTCGAGTGGTCGACGGCACCTATCCGCCATACAAAAACGTTATTCCTGAAAAGTTTATCTCTCGGGCCTTAATTAAACGGAATGAGCTCGAAAACAATATTCGACTGGCCGGTTTGTTTGCTTCCAGTATTTCAGACGTGAAGATTTCTTGTGTTGAAAACAAACTAATAATTACCGCGCGAAATAGTGATAAAGGTGAAATTGAGACCAACGTGCCTATTGTTCTCAAAAACGAACCCTTTGAAGTGTCGCTAAATTATAGATATATTCTTGATGGTCTCAAAAACATGCCCGGCAACGAGGTAGTCATTGAATTTACTGGAGCGGGAAGCCCGCTAGTGATGCGCCCCAGCGACGATAAATCTTTTGTTTATCTCATTATGCCTCTTCGAAACTAGGGGTATTATTAAAACAACCCCATGTTCCGAAACATTCAAGATCGCTTCGCGCGAAGACTCGAAAACATGAAAGCAAAAACTCAGGCCCAGACCGAGCTTGAAAAGAATATTCGGTCTTTTTTAATCCGAGAATTCGGCCCCATCGGAGAGTCTTTGGGTTTTAATGTTTTTCAAGAAAACAAAAAAATTCACCTTCGAATGCAGAATAAGACGGCGGCCAATGAGGTTGTTTTGCGAAGCGGCAAGCTTAGAGAACTGCTTCGCGACGCTTATGACAATAAAGTTGAAATCATTAATATTGACTAGGGTTGTGGGGTTGAGGTGGGGGACAGACTATTTTCATATGGCGGTTCGCCATAAGTCTGAAGAACAGGCCAATCCCAATTTATAAATTGAGGATCATTTCCAGGATTTGATGGCATGGGGCTGAGGGGGTCGTTTCGGTCAACATAATAAAGAATTTCGTGGTATTGGGTCGGTCCGCCATCTGGTGGCGTGTAAGTATTATTGCCATTGAGCATGATTTTTGAAGAAGTTACTGGTTCGGGTTGGGGAAATGATTCGTGAGGAAAGGTGGCGAGGGCTTGGGCCATGAATTCATGCCACATTGGTCCCGCGGCGCTGATACCAGCTCCAGCCGCCGTCATTGACTGGTTGTTGTTGTTACCGGTCCAGACGACCGTGGCGACGGAAGGACTGAAACCCACCACCCAGCCATCTCGGTTATCTTGGGTGGTTCCCGTTTTTGCCCCAACCTCGTAGCCGGGGAAATAAAGAGAGTTGTTATAACCAAACACCGCCGCTCGGGCCGAGTTGTCCGAAAGGATATTATTCATAAGTCTGGCTGTTTGAGCGTCTAAAGCACGCTGGGGCTGATTCTGGGCCTCTTCAAGAACGTTTCCATTGGCGTCCTCAACTCGCTGAATGATGCGCCACGGGTTACGAATGCCATCATTGGCAAAGACACTATAGGCCGACACAAGATCAATAGGATGAACTTCGGCGCCACCAAGAACAAGGGACAATCCGTATCGCTCCGGTTGAGTTAAGGTCGTGATACCCATTTGTTGGGCCAGACTGATAGTTTCAGGAATACCGGCCAGGTAGAGGGTTTTCACGGAAGGAATATTAAGCGATTGATCAAGGGCTTGGCGGAGGGTGACCGGTCCGCGGAAAATACCGTCATAATTTCGAGGATGGTAGCAAGCGAGACCATACTGATCGACCAGTTGGTTTCCATCCGGTGAACAAGAGGGATTGAATTCGGTTTTAAAATCAAAGATGGTGGTTGAATCAGGATACCCTTTTTGAAAAGCCACCGCGTAAGCAAAGGGTTTAAACGAGGAGCCGGGTTGGCGACCGGGACCATCGATTGTCACGTTGAAATTTCCTTGATTGGCGATATCAAAATAGTTTACTGAACCGACAAGGGCCAAGACATCGCCGTTTTTGGGACTGACCGCGACTAGGGCCGCGTTGGAAGCTTTGTATTTAGTTTTGTTGATAGTCGCGTATTTAGTAACCGCCGCTTCGGCGTAGTCTTGGAGGGCGGCATCGAGAGTGGTAATAACATTGAAACCACCGCTTTCAATAGCGCTCTCGCCATATTTGTTGGCTAGATAGTCTTTAACCATAATTACAAAGTGGGGAGCGGTAATACTCTCGGTGCTCGAATGAAATACTGGTTTTTCAGCGACAGCCTGTTTGTAATCGGTTTCAGAGATAAAGCCGAGTTTTTTCATGTTGGTGAGGATACTGTTTTTACGAATAATCAAACCATCAACATGGTTGCCATAGGGGGAATAATAACTGGGGGCTTGGGGCAAAGCAGATAGAGTAGCGGCCTCGTTTAGGTTTAGCTGTGATGCGTTTTTATTAAAGAAAGCTTTTGCGGCCGCTTCAATGCCGTATGTATTTGAGCCGTAAGGAATCTGGTTTAAATACATCCAAAAAATTTGGTCTTTTGAAAACTTGCGTTCAAGTTCAATCGACAAAACCAGTTCCCGAACCTTTCGCAGGGCTGTTTTCTCGTTTCCAAGAAGAGTTTGTTTGACTAGTTGTTGGGTAATTGTCGAACCGCCCTGTGAAAGACCAAAGGTTTTGATATCACTAAGAAATGATCGAAGAATTCCTTTTAGATCGAAACCGCCGTGGGAGTAGAAACCACTGTCTTCGGCCGCGAGAGTGGCATTCTTTAGGTTGGTCGGGATTTGTTCCCATGGGACAATCGTTCTTTTTTCTTCGCCGTGAATATCATAAAGAAGAACTTGGCCCGTGCGATCGTATATTTTAGTGGATTCACTGACCTTGCGGTCGGCGATAGAGTTAGGGTCGGGAAGGGTGCGTTGAACATAAATTAAGAGACCAAAAAACAAAATAGCACTAATAACAATAATCCAGAGCGCAAACATTCCGATTTGTTTGAGACTCGGTTTTTTAAGTTTTGAACCTCTAAACACTCGGCCCACGAAAGATGGCATAATTGGCATCATGCCACAAAAAACCCATATTTACAACGGCCGTATTTAAAGATATGATGGAATAATTATGTTTGGAAACCTAAAACAAAAACTTGTTACTGATGAAACACTGATTGGTTTAGCCCTGGAACGACGGCTTGAAATTGCCGGCGTGTTTCCCGACAAAGAGGAGGCGATTAGTCTTTTAAAATCAAAATCCCTTCGAGTATATCTCGGGATTGATCCCACCGGACCAGATATTCATCTTGGTCACACAATTCCACTTTTATTTCTTAAACAACTGTGGCTACTCGGCCATGCACCCGTGATTGTGATTGGCGATTTTACGGCGCGGATTGGCGATCCCACCGGCAAAGATTCGGCCCGAAAACCGTTATCGCCGGACCAGATCAACGAGAACGCTAAAGATTATTTGGAGCAGATTTATACCATTTTACCTAAGGGCTCTTTTGAGATTTGTCATAATGGCGACTGGCTCGACAAATTGACGTTTAAAGATGTTGTTCAACTGGCGAGCCACGTGACCGTCCAGCAAATGATTCAAAGGGACATGTTTCAAGAACGACTTAAAAACGAAAGACCCGTTGGTCTGCACGAGTTTTTGTATCCACTGATGCAGGGCTACGATTCGGTGGCGATGGAGATCGATGGTGAGGTCGGTGGCAATGATCAAGTTTTCAATATGCTCGTTGGGCGGGATTTAGAAAAAAAGTTGCTCGGAAAAGACAAGCTCGTTTTTGCCACTCGACTTTTAGTAAACTCTGGTTCAGGTAAAAAAATGAGTAAATCGGAAGGAGAACTTATCGCCTTATCAGATAGTCCCCAAGAAATGAGAAGAAAAGTTTTGATGACCGACGACTCCATGATAAAAACGGTTTTCCAACTTTGCACCGAAAAGCCTCAAGACTGGATCGATGGTAAACAAAAAGAAATGGAATCTGGCCGAAACCCCAAAGAATGGAAAGAAGAATTGTCTGATGAAATCGTAAAAATGTATCACGGTGAAGAGGGTGTTTCAAAATCTCGGGAACCAGTTGTTTCCGATGGTGCGGGAACTTCCGTGGTGAGTTACATCTCTGGTTGGCTTAGCATCTCAAAATCAGAGGTTAAAAAACTTCTTGAGCAAGGAGCTGTTGAAGTAAATGGCCGGTTAGAAAAAAGCTGGGAATACAACATGAAAATTGGTGACGAGGTCAAGGTTGGCAAAGGGAAAGTTTCCAAAGTGTCTTAATTATAAAATCGGCCCCGCCTTGGCGGGGTCGATTTTATCTTAGTGACTATTTGAAACCTAGATTTATCTCTGGATCTTCATCGTCTACTTCATCATCTTCATCGTCTAGGTCGTCTTCATCTGCATCCGGCGTATCCGGGTCTTCCTCGCTGTCTGGGTCTTTCTTTTTTTTCTTTTTAACACCATCTTCTGGGTCTGTATCCGGATCAACCTCATCGTCGAGAATCAATCTTTTGTCTGTGGCTGGTTCAGTGGTTAAACACTGGTACATCATAATGACTCAAAAATGTCCTCTTTATGGTGGTTGATTTCGATAAGGAACCCAGCCATTCATAAACAGAACCGTTATTTATATAAGTATTGTAGTATGAGCAGAACAAATTGCAATAGCCAAGGCATCGGCGGCGTCGTCAGGTTTAATTGGTTCTTTAATACTTAACAACACTTGAACCATGCGTTGAACTTGATCCTTGCCGGCGCGACCGTAAGCGCTGATGTTTTGCTTTACTTGAAGCGGAGTAAATTCGTGTACAGGCAGACCGTGTTTGGCGAGAGTGAGCATAATCACGCCCCGCATCTCGCTGACGGCCATAACCGTCTTTTGGTTTTTAAAAAAGAACAACTTTTCAACGCCGGCCACATCGGGCTTGTATTTTTTAATCAAGGCCGATAGCTTCTTTTCGGTTTCTTTAAAATCAAATAGCTTGTCTTTTCCAGTATTGGAAATAATCCCGTAAGCGACACAGGTCATTTTATTTCTTTCGCCCCGAATGACACCGTAACCAATTCTCGTTGTGCCCGGATCGATACCTAATGAAATCATTGCTGGTTTAGTTAGGGGCCTAGTCTTAGCCCCAGTAGCGGAGGGGGACCCTTTGGGGGAACCGACGGGACTGGTTCCCTGGGTCTGGGGCAAAGGCTAGGCCCCTAACTAAGATTACTAGCAACATCATCGACGTCGTCCTGATCGTCTAGGACTTCAAAAAGGGTGTCTAGATGAGCGTGTTCTTCGGGCGTGATAGTGACGGGCGTGTTAAACATCCAGTCAATACTTCTTTGAGGAACCATTTTGGCGTGGTGGTTAATTAAAATCTTTTTAATTTCAGAAATAGTGCGATTAGAGTTGTCCGTAACAGCTTTGATTCTCAAAGCGACACCACCGGGCCCGATAGCTTCGACGACGACTTCCTGAAGTTGGATGGCTGATTTGTCGGAAACTTTTTTGATGGCCCGATCAATGTTTTCTTTAGGCATGTTTTCGGCCCGGGCTTGTTCAATCGCGTTCGCCAGAGCGGTGTTTATCCTTGGGTCGCTACCACCGCGGGCGGCGAGAGTAATGTTTTTAGAAAGCTTAGAAAACACCTGACCCCGTTTTTGGTCCGTGGCGCCCTTTTTTCTCTTAATAGTTGACCACTTAGAGTGTCCGCTCATGTGATAGTAACTAGGATTTAGAAATTCATAAATCCAGACCCGCATTCTTGGGTGGATTTATTTTGATGTGTTTGTAGCCAAAGGGAGTTAAAACCCGACCCTTGGAAGTGCGGGCGAGGAGGCCGAGTTGCATGAGATAGGGCTCGTAAACATCCTCGACGGTGGCCTCCTCCTCGGAGATGGCGGCGGCGATAGTCTTGAGACCAACAGGCCCGCCAGCAAACTTTTCAGCGATAGTCAGAAGTATCTTCCGGTCGGTGTCCTCGAGACCCTTGTCGTCGACCTCAAGCATCTTTAGACACTCTCTCGCGAGGACTAGAGTAACGATAGTAGTGTTGTTCATTTGAGTAAAATCTCGGACTCGTTTCAAGAGACGATTGGCCACGCGCGGGGTGTAGCGAGAGGCAACGGCAATCGTTTGAATAGCGTCGGGTTCAGCCTGAATGCCGAGCAATTGAGCCGAGCGGGCGATGATTTTAGATATTTCGGCTTCATTATAGAAATCTAGGCGGAAACTAACCCCGAAGCGTGAACGAAACGGCGCTGACAAAAGTGATATTTTGGTGGTGGCGGCGATTAAGGTGAATCTGGGCAAACCAATTTGAAGAGTTTTGGCGCTATTACCCTTGCCAATAATGATATCAAGATTGAAGTTCTCCATGGCCGGATAGATGACCTCCTCGACGCTTTTGTTTAAGCGATGAACCTCATCAATAAACAAGACATCACCGTCTTGCAGGCCAGTCAGGATTGATCCGACGTCGCCAGCTTTTTCTAGAGCGGTGCCCGAGGTGATTTTAATGGAAGCGCCCAATTCTTTGGCGATGAGATAGGCGAGCGTGGTCTTACCGAGGCCGGACGGGCCATGAAGCAGAAGGTGCTCAATCGGTTCATTGCGCTTTTGGGCTGCGCCAATCATAACTTTCAGGTTGGCCTTTATCTTTTCTTGGCCAATATACTCGTCAAAAGTCTTGGGCCGAAGGGCTTGGTCGAGCAACTGGTCGTCTAGGACGACGGCAGGAGTTGTGATTGGGGGCTTGACATTCATGATTATTTAGATTAAAATATAACAGAGAAGGACCTTTTTAATCTGTAGGCAATTGGACCCCTCCTTAAACGTTGTGATCCAATCGGGGTATTATCATGACGGGCGACTCGGCCTCGGCTGAGTCTACCCTCTGACCTATCCTGTCCTATTTTCTTATGAAAACAGGTATTTGCCTACAGATTAAAAAGGTTCTTTTAATTTGCTGGGCGCACCGCTCGGCCTTTGGCCAACAAGCGGGCTCTTGCTCAATCTTTGCGTTGCAAGCTCTAGTCCTCCCTCACCATACCTCTAGTATGGCTCGGTTCGGTCTTCGCTTGCGCCTTAATCTTGAGCAAGCCAGCAAATTAATTCCAACAATCATTACGTATCGCAGAAGTACTTTTAAAAACCCAGTAGCGGAGGGGGACCCTCTGGGGGAACCGCCGGCCTGCCTGCCGGCAGGCAGGGACTGGTTCCTTGGGTCTGGGTTTAAAAGTACTTCTGCGATAGGACTATCCCAAGATTCTTTCAATTTCGTCAAAGGACGTTACACCTTCAAGCAATTTCAAATAGGCATCTTGTCTCATGGTAATCATTCCTTGCTGGACCGCTAATTCTGTCACACTGGCCATTGAGGGATTCGACATAATCAATTTTTCCATTTCAGGCGTAACATGAAAGGCTTCATAAACACCGATCCGCCCTTTGTAACCGGTGTTATTACACTTGTCACAGCCGACTGGTTCATAAACTTCCAACAAAGTCTTTATTTTATCAGCCAGAGGCTGACCCGCCTCTGGCGGGAATTTCTCGGCAATCGGTTTAAGGTCGGTTTTGATTTTTTCTAATCGGCCAACAGCCAGTGGTTTTTTGGCTCGACAGTTTTCGCATAAACGACGTAGCAGGCGTTGGGCCATGGCCAGCCGAATAGCGGGAGCAATAATTTGGGGCTGAACCTTGAGGTCGATCAGTCGGGGGATTGTACCGGCCGCATCGTTGGTATGAATGGTTGAGAGAACTAGGTGGCCTGTCAGGGCGGCGTTTAAAGCAATTTCAGCGGTCTCATTATCTCGAATTTCACCGACGAGAATTATGTCCGGATCTTGACGAACGATTGACCGCAGACCATCGGCGAAGCCGTAGCCGCGGGTTGGATCAACTTGGGTTTGAGAAATGCCGGTAATATGATATTCAATCGGGTCTTCGATGGTGATTATTTTCGATTCGGATGAGTTGAGATAATTAACAAAAGCATACAGGGTTGTGGTTTTGCCGGAACCAGTCGGCCCGGTGGTCAGAATGGCGCCCGTTGGTTTGGCCAGCTGTTCCTTCATCATCTCCAAAAAATCAGGACGCATCCCCAAATCCTCAAGCTTGCCTTTAATACTGCGGGGGTCCAAAAGACGCATCACAATTGTTTCGCCAAATTCGCTGGGCAGAATTGAGACACGGACTTCAATGTCAATTCCACCCTCTCGAATCGTAAATCGGCCATCTTGAGGCGCGCGTTGAATGTTGAGTTTAAGATGAGAAAGAATCTTAATGCGGTTGACGATTTTTTCGTAGGACTCTTTTTCGATGGTCGTCACGTCTTTCAAGACGCCGTCCAAACGATAGCGGAGACGGGCGTTCTCGTGGGTGGGTTCAAAATGAATATCCGAAGCCCCAATCTTCAAAGCGCCGGCCAAAAGAATTTCTAAAAGCTTGGTCACCGAGACGCTGGCCACTTGTTGTTGGAGGTCTTTCACTGACCCAATCTTTTTTTGAAGTTCAGCCAGATCTTCCTCCTTAATATCAATTGAGCCGACCTCAAAAGTGTCAACGCGCTTTAAGTTTATATATCTTTGCCAGGCGTGGGCGAGGCCGGCCGGCGAGGTCATAATGACCTGAATCGTAAACCCGCGGGTCTTCAGGGCGAGAATAGTTTCAAGGCCCTCAATTTTGGCGGGGTCAGTCGTGGCTACGGTCAGAGCGGTCCCAGTTTTAAGAATAATGGCAAAATTTCCGGCTCGAGCATCAGCTTCCGAAACAAGGCCAAGAGCGCCAGTATCAATGGGCGCGCTGGCTAAGTCCGAGAAAGGAACGCCAAGCTTCTGGGCCATCGTCCGAAAAGTATCAGTGCTCCCATGGGCTTGGATTTGTCCCAACTTTTTTTCCAACTCTTCTTCCCGTTTTGTTTGAGGTGTCGGCGGGTTTGCCATGAATATAATTATATCACCTTAGCTTGTTTCAGATATCACCAACTCTTTATCTGGCCATACCCTAACGGACTGAATGGCAAAGTAAATACTTTTTTGTGGACAACTGTCCCGCCGGTCTTTACACAGGGTGGAGGGTATGATAATATCATATTAAATAATCATATAATTATAAACATATGACCACATTATCAATACCTGTGTCGGGTGAACTTGCAGAATTTATTAACAGAATGATTAGGGAAGGGAAGGGGGCAAACAAAGCCGATGTTGTTCGACGTGCCTTGAGAGAGTATAGAGAAAACGAAGCGGTAGAAAATATACTTCAAGCAGAAAGAGAATTTGCGCAAGGTAAAGTTTTGCGGGGGGATTTACGCGAGCTTGTGAAGAAATTTAAGTAATATGATCCGTGTTCTTTACCCGCAAGTTTTTATGAAGAAGTTCAGTAAATTGGAGATTGAATTGCAAGAGGAAGCAATTCAAAAAATAGATTTATTCAAAGATAAGAAAAATCATAATATGTTGAAAGTCCATAAGCTTCATGGAAAGTTTTCTGGTTGTTTTGGTTTTTCAGTGAATTATAAATTTAGAATAGCATTCCGCTATGTTTCTAAAAATGAAGTTCTGTTTTTAGATATCGGCGACCACGATATTTGTAAATAGAAAAAGCAAGACAAAAAAATTTGACTTGTGGATAGCCGTCTGGTATCATTCTGGGGTCAGTCAGCTCGATAGTGAATAAGGTCCGCAAGAGCGGGCCCGTTTTTATAAAATAACCAACAACCGACAACTCACAACCAACAACACTGTAGAAATTCAGAAGTTGTAGGTCGTGGGTTGTTAGTCGTAAGTCTATGCCGTTTGACATGAAAGAGTTTGCCTCGGCGATGAAGCAGATTTCGGAAGAAAAAGGCATCTCGGCCGAGAGCGTGTTTGAAACAATTGAAGCGGCCATCGCCGTCGCCTATAAGCGCGAGTACGGCGAAAAAGGCCAAATCATTAAGGCGACCATGGATCCGGAAACGGGGGTTTTAGAAATGACTCAAACTCACTATGTCGTGGAAGGCGTTGACGAAGAGGGGAATATTACCGGGCCGTTGCCAACGAAGGTAATCGAAGAAAAATTAGATTTTCAAGATATGGAGGGGACTCGGCGCAGACGTCTCGGCGAAGAATTGGCGCCAGCTACCGGCGAAGTTAAAATTAAATTCAATCCTCAAAAGCATGTTCTCCTAGAAGAGGCGAAGAAGAAAAATAAAAAGGCGGTGGTAGGCGACGAAGTTATTACAAAACTTGAACCCAAGACCGATTTTGGCCGGATTGCCGCCCAAACCGCTAAACAGGTAATCATTCAACGTTTACGCGAAGCCGAACGGGGCGCGATTTTTAACGAATTCAAGGGCCGGGAGGGCGAAATTATCAGTGGCGTTGTTCAACGTCGGGAAGGCGCGCTAGTGTTTGTGGATTTAGGCAAAACCAACGGTTTGGTTCCGTCGGCGGAACAAATGTTTACGGACAACTATCGCCTCGGTCAACGTTATCGATTTGTCATTACTAAAGTCGAAGAAACCTCGCGCGGGCCGGTGGTGATTCTTTCTCGGGTCAACCCTAAACTCGTCGAGGGCCTTTTCCGCACCGAAGTGCCGGAAATAGACAGTGGGAGCGTGGAAGTCAAAGCCATTGCCCGAGAAGCCGGTTCTCGCACCAAAATCGCCGTCGCTTCGACCGAAGAGAGTATTGATCCCATCGGTTCGCTAGTTGGCCAAAAAGGCGTGCGGGTTCAAACGGTTATTAACGAAATCTCGGGCGAAAAAATTGACATTATTCTCTGGAGTGAAAAACCCGCCGATTTTATCGCTAACTCATTTTCGCCCGCCAAAGTTTTACAAGTCAAGATTGTCGATGAAGAACGCAAACACGCTCTGGTAGAAGTTTCCGATGATCAGTTTTCTTTGGCCATTGGCAAGAAGGGCCAAAACGTTCGTCTTGCGGCCAAGTTAAGCGGCTGGAAGATTGATGTTCGTTCGCCGAAAGAAGCCATCGTCTTTGATGAAGTCGCGGAAGACGCCCTTCTGCAACCAGAAGCACCAAGCACTAAATAACAAATCCCAAATAAATCCAAATGACTAAAATTTTAAAAATTCAGTCATTAGATATTGAAATTTATTTGGAGTTTGGGTTTTGTAATTTGTAATTTTTGCAGCAATGACCTCAACAAATAAAAAATTAGACGCCGATCATGTCGAATTAACCGTTGAGCTTGGTCGCGATGAGCTGGCCGAATCCGTTCGACTAACGGAAGACGCGCTCAATCAAGAAGTCGTGATCGATGGTTTTCGTCCCGGCAAAACCCCTCGGGAAAGAGTTCGTCAGCAGGTCGGCGAAGCCCGAGTGCTTGAATCCGCTCTCCAAACCGCGATTCAGCGAAGCCTTGCTCAAATTATCACCGAGCAGAAGCTTGATGTCGTTGAAACCACTGATCTGGCGGTCAAAGAAAATACTCCCGCCAAACTCATCTACAGTGTGAAGCTCCAGATTTTTCCGGAAGTGCAGCTCCCGGACTTGGCAAGCATTAAAGTCAGCCGTTGTAATGTCGTCGTTGAGCCCAAAGAAATTGACGAAGCTCTTGAAACCGTAAAAACATCTCGAGCAGTCTTGACAGGTACCGATGGATCGGCCGTAAAAGGCGATCGGCTTGAGATTGATTTTGAGGTGAAAGAAAACGGTATCTTGATTGATGGCGGCCAAAGCGAGAATCATCCGGTGGTGATTGGTAAAGAAAATTTTGTTCCGGGGTTCGAAAATCAGCTGGTTGGCTTGAAAAAAGGCGATCGGAAAGAGTTTTCCTTGATGGTGCCTAAAGATTTTGCCAACAAAACCGTGGCCGGCAAAAAACTTGATTTTGTCATAACGGTGAAGGATATTAAAAAAGTAACTCTACCCGAACTGACTGATGACTTTGCTAAAACATTGGGCAAGTTTGAAAATCTTGACCAACTTATGCTTAACATCCGAGATGGATTAACCGAAGAAAAGAAAGAAAAAGAAACTCAACGAGTTCGGCTTGAGATAATGGATGCTTTAATCAATAGGGCCACTTGCGTGGCTTCACCAGCAATGATTGAGGATCAACTCACGACTATGATGCAAAATTTTGACCAAGATCTTCATCGTCATGACCTGGAGTTAAGTTTATACCTCGCCAAGATTGGCAAGACCCAAGAAGATATCAAAAAAGAATGGCGGTCGGAAGCAGAGCGTCAAGTGAAAATGGCCCTTATTTTACACGCCTTGGCTCGCGAAAATAACATCGAAATAACTCGTGAAGAAACCGATCAAGCCCTTGAATCATTGGTTCAATCAACGATGTTGAGAAGCCCGGGAACAAACCCAAATTTTGACATGGAACGAATGCGCTCTTCGATTCAATCTCGGCTTTTAAGCGAGAAGACTCTCCAGTTTCTTGAAAAGACTTGCGTTGTCACCTTGTAGTTTCGGCCGTTCTAGGGTTAGAATGAATTATGTGGCAATCTCTTCGAATTTCTCATTTGATTTTACGTTTATCTCTGGCTGCTGTTTTTTTGTGGTTTGGAATAGATAAATTTTTTGATCCAGCTTACTGGTTTAACGCTTGGATACCCAATTTTGTTATAAATTTTAGTACCATTCTTCACGTCTCGACCAATTCGATCATTTACAGTATTGGCGTGATTGAGCTTTTGATAGGCATTAGTTTGGCTAGCAACATGTTCATCGATTTTTTTGCCATGATTGCCGTCGTGTTTTTAATTATTATTTCATTGTCTCACGGTTTTGGTGAGGTTCTTGTTCGTGACCTTGGAATTATTGGGGGGTTGCTCGCTCTGATTTTTTGGCCCAGTAGCAGAAGTCCAACCAATTGGCGCTGAAATAAATATGGCTTGTCAGGCGGTGAATTTTCGAGTAGTATTTCGCCGTATGCTGAAACATAAAGGCCATCGAAAATTCTACTATCTGGACAATGCTGCCGCGACCCCGATTGATCCTCGGGTTTTGAAATCGATGACTCTGGCTTATAAAAAATACGGCAATCCGTCTTCGTTTAATAATGCTGGTCGTTTGGCCCGCGAAGAAATGGAATCGGCTCGACTAACTATTGCTCGTTTTCTCGGGGCTCGGCCCGAGGAGATCGTGTTTACCTCATCCGGCTCTGAAGCGAATAACCTAGCCTTGCGGGGAGTATTGAACAATGAACAGAGAACAGTGCTTACCACGCCGATTGAGCATCCCTCGGTTTTGGAAACTCTCAAGCGTATCAAGGGCATCAAAGTAAAATACGTGCCAGTTGACAAAGAAGGCCTGGTTGAGCTAGATGCTTTTCAGAACATGCTCACTGCTCATTGTTCGTTAGTTTCTGTTATGTACGCCAACAACGAAATTGGCACAATTCAACCCATTCGCCAGATAAGTAAAACTATTAGAGATTTTAATCAAAAACTGGAAACTCATGAAAAATCACAAGTGATTTTTCATGTTGATGCCTGCCAGGCAGTAGGGTTTCTCAACATGAATGTCCAGCATCTTGGGGCTGATCTCGTTACTTTTAATGGCTCCAAAATATACGGTCCGCGGGGTGTCGGCGTTTTGTATGTCAGGCGTGGTACCAAACTTCGCTCGTTAATTTTGGGCGGTTCGCAAGAAAGAGGCCTTCGGGCGGGGACAGAGAATGTACCGGCTATTGTCGGTCTTGCCAAAGCCGTGGCATTGTTGAAAGAAGCAAGAATTAAGAAGCAAGAATTAAGAATAAAATTTATTCGTGATTACGCGATAAAGAAGCTTGAAGAAATTTCAGGCGTAATTTTAAATGGTCCGAGAAAAGATAAAAGACTGGTCAACAACATCAGTATTTGTGTTCCGAATCTTGAAAGCGAGAATCTGCTTCTGGAGCTCGACAAGTACAGTATTTCGGCTGGCAGTGGTTCGGCTTGCGCTTCTCATTCCGTTGAGCCATCCCATGTTCTCAAAGCGATTGGCGTGCCGGCCAAATATATCAATGGCGCTCTTCGTTTTTCTCTCGGTCGGGAAACAACAAAAAAAGATATTGACTATCTGGTCAAATCTTTGGTTAAAATTATTGCCGAACTCACCAAGCGCTACGCTCGTTTAAGATAAAAAAGAAACTCTTTGTTCTTGGCTTTCCCTAATGGTGCTGTATTCTAAAAATAGTTCGAACGCATTTCGCCGCCTGCGGCGGCGAGGAGCCAATCCAGCAAATCGCGGCTCCGTCGCGCCGATGACAATTTCAAGTTTTTCTTTGGCGGCATACAAATTACTTTTCTCTGCGTTTTGAAAAAAGTTTTCCTAATCGTACCGAAATTAACGCCGCAAGAATTGTTACCACTACCGCATATGAAATTTCTTCCAACAATGTTCCTTTACCACCGAAAAGTTTTTCAAAAATATGCCTTAGAGCTTCATCCCAAGCAAGAGCGGCGATTAAACCCAAAGCGGCAATTACTAAAGTTATGACTCTTTCAAAAACATCGGAATGAATATGATGAAGCTCATGCTTTTCCAAAAACTTTTCCATCTCAGAAATTTCAAATTTTTCTTTAGGAAGTTCCATATGAAAAATATTACCATAATTAGTGCATTATTACAAATGAAAAGGGGCCAACGCGAACGCTGGACCCCTTGTGATTGCACGACGACAACTCGTCAGGCGAGAAGCGTTTCCGCTCGCTCCCTCAGCGTGGACTCGATCTTCCCCTTGAAGAACGACGCCGCGAAAGGGAGATTGCCGGAGAGTTCCACTCCCGACGGATTCACGGTCAGCGTTCCGGAGACGGAGAATCCCATCGCCGAGAAACTGAACTTGCCCGTGTTGCCGTTCCACTCCTCGTGCAGATCGCTGATCTTGTCGGCGAACTGGGTTTTCACCTCGCCGAGGAGCGTCTTGACGCGCCTGAGTGCTTCGTCCTGCGTGAGGCGGTGCGAAACCGCCATGTTGAGCTTTGCCATTGTGGCCTCCTGTGAATGTACTGATTACCACGAATCCCTCGTGGCGGGGTATTGGATTTCTATTACTCCAATGCCATTAAGAATAGCATATATGGGCTTGAAAGTCAAGCCCAACAGAAAAAGCCTCTACTGTAAGGCTTTTTCTAGGTTTCAGTATTGGATTAAAAAATTTTCTCCCCCCAAAATTAAAATATGGTTCGAGCCGATGTTTTTCTCCGGGTTCTTTTGCGGTTTTCAGCGGTGCGGCTCCGCCGCACCGCTGACAATTTCAAGTTTTTCTTTGGCGGCAATCCAATTCAAGAATTCGCGAAGCGAATACCTAAAGAATAATCAATTTTTATAAAAATTACAATGATAATAAATATAGAAAAAATACGAGCCCAAAGCGGAATTAGATTCCACGATGGGCTCGATGATGGTTCGCGGGCGCGCACTTGTGTCGTCTCGCGGCTAGTGCCGTCGAGCTGTCCTGAAGTTGATGATGGAGCACACGGCCCAGACCAGAGCCATCGCGCCCCAAATCACAGCGTAGGTCGGCTTTCCGGCGGAGTAGAAGCCGTATGCCACGATTCCGATGAGCGGTGCGCCGACAGCCCCAACGATTCCGAGAGTCTTTGCCATTGTAACTACCCCCTCAAAGAGCTGTTCTCTGCGGCACTATTACCGCAGGGATTACCGGTTTTGCAGAATTCCGATAACGCTTTAATCGTAGCATATTATCTACTCTATGTCAAGCCCAAACAAAAAATCAGCATCTCTGCTGTTTCCTATCTCAAATCCTATGAATTCAATGATTAAAAATTTTTCTTTTCTTCTTTCCGCTAAAACATGGTTCGAGCCGATTGTTTTTCCGGGCTCTTTGGCGGTTTTGAAATC
>ERZ1292625.625-Hain-H41-01um-R1-625-length-50848-cov-10_pt1 | contig 17763 bp, 20 predicted proteins | sample MGYA00564400_ERZ1292625 | MGnify/ENA primary metagenome ERZ1292625 (study PRJEB36523, sample SAMEA6512639) | groundwater metagenome | collected 2019-01-08 | study: AquaDiva: Metagenomics assemblies of 32 groundwater samples
AGCGCATTGTGGTGTTGGCACCGGTGAGCGGGTTTTGATCGAAAGTGACTGAGCATGAGATTGCCGAAGTATTTGAACAGATTCGGACCGCGCCGCTCGCTCCGCCTCCTCCACCGCCGCCGACATTCGGGGCCGCGCCGCCTCCGCCTGGGGCCATGCCTCCCGCCGCATTATTCTTAGTATGATCGTAATACCCTCCGTTCTTACCGCCGAAGCCACCTTGTGACAGTGTGCCCGCGCCGCCGGAAGACCCCGCAGCACAGCCGTAGCTGCCGTTGTCTCCAGAAGAACCGGCACCGCCGCCGCCGCCGGAGCTTACACCGCCAGAGCCACCACTTCCCGCGGGACCGCTGTGACCATTGCCATACCATGCGCAAACAGCGGCACCGACCCCTCCTGCCCCGCCTGTGGAAGGAGGGCCTGCTGCGCCGTCTGAACCGGCAGGGCCATTGCCAGCGATGCCACCAGCGCCACCACCACCGCCGCCGCCGCCGATGGAAACGGTGAGTTGTTCGCCAGCTTGAAGCGTGACAGTCCGCGATTCACTTCCACCGGCCACGCCAGCGGCACCGCTTGAACTCTCCTGAGAAAGCACTCCGGCGCCGCCGGCGCCGCCTTGTGCCGTGATAGTGCCAAATGAGCCTGTAATGGATGTTGGAGCACCTTTGCCTCCTGGACCACCGCGCTTGCCGGAACTGCCAATGTTCCCAGTCTCGAGGCTATTGCCTCCAGCGCCACCGCCACCGCCAATGACTTGGAGCGTATAGGTGCCCGATACCGGCGAGGTGTACGTACCCGGCGCAGTGTATGACTGGACGACATTGCAGGAGCTCGGCGGTGGCGTCACGGTCTGGCTGATTGGGCGGCATTGGGTACCGTATTCGTAGGAGTCGTAACTACCGCCAGACCCTTCGGGTCCATAGGCATCATTCGAGCTGGTGTAAATTATTCTCCAACCCGTCTGCACGGAGCCGTTCGGGCAGGTAATGCCATTGTTATTGGGGCTTGCCGCGCCGAATGGCATGGTACCGCCGCTCGAGTTGCTGGTGACCCAATATGGCGCGCCGAGCGTGACAGACGAAACGAGCGGTTGACACTGTGTGCCGTATTCGTAAACCCCCATGCCGGGGTCAATTGCAACGATACGCCAACCCGTCTGCACGAAACCGCCGGAGCATGCAATGCCGTCGTTTGGACTCGCTTGCGCGCCGAAAGTCGGACTGGTGGAGTTGCTCCAGTTGCTTGTGACCCAGGTGCGTGCTCCCGTCGTAACAGTTGACGACGGCTGTCGGCATTGAGTGCCATATTCAGACCCGGAGTATGGGGCGGAGTCCCCGAGGATACGCCAACCCGTCTGCACGGAGCCGTTGGGACAGGTGATGCCATCGTTGTTTGCACTCGCTTGCGCGCCGCGGGGCGGACTGGTGGTGTTGCTCCAGTTGCTTGTGACCCAAAAGGGCGAACCCAATGTAATCGAATCGGCATGCACGAGAATAAATGTGGCTGTGCACGCAACGAATACTGCGAGAGGAATGATGATGCGTGCTGATTTTGTTTTCATATCACTTGACCGTCACTACTACTTTGTTGGTACCGTCGGAATACACAAGTGTGCCTGCGTTGGCAAAAGTGTATTCGTAGTATTCAGCGTGGTTGAGAGATGTGACCTGCGCACTCTCAAGCGAGAGTCGCAACGAATCGTCCGAGTTGTTGGTGAAGCGTACGGTCTCGTCTTTCTTCACGCTGAGGGTCTCCGGCATGAATCCGTTCCCGCTGTACGAGACAAGGTATTGAAACCCTTTTTGTGCGGTCACGTAGTCTTGGGGTGTGGGGGCGGGAGCGTCTGCGGGGAATCCTGTCGCTTGTGAAGCCGTCTGTGGTGCAGGTCGAAATAGTGTGCCACCTGTGAAGACAAAAAGCGCGTACACGAAGCCGATGGCGAGTGAGATGAGCCCGAGGAAAAGCAAAAGAGTGCGTGTGGGGTGCGCGTGCATTCACTCTATTATATAGAACGAAAGACACCGCCGCCCCTTTGGGGCGGCTGTGTGTGGAGATCTTTTTCACATCTCAAGCGAGCGCGGCCAAACTCTTTTGCCGCCTTCGCAGGCCCGACGGGCGGTCAAACACTATCAGCGAGCGCAGGTGGTTTGTTTTGCCGTGTTCGCAGCCGCGTCGGCGGCGAGATTCAGCGCTGGCGCAGCAGCGCCAGACAGCGACGGCAAAACAAACCATCTGCCGAGCAAACTTTTACATCATCTTCACGTCGATACTCACTCCAGACGGGAGGTCGATATTGGTGAGCGCTTCTATCACCTTTGGTTCGGGATTCAAAATATCAATCATGCGCTTGTGGATGCGCATTTCGAATTGCTCGCGCGAATCCTTGTCGATGAACGACGCGCGGTTCACGGTGTATTTCTTGATATCAATGGGGAGCGGAACGGGGCCGACGACGGTCGCGTTGTGGCGGGCAGCGACGTCGATGATTTGTTTGACCGCGCCGTCGAGGACGCCGTGCTCATAGGCACGAACGCGGATACGCAGGCGATGCACCGTATCGGCGGCTTTCTTGGCGCGAGTTCCGCCGGTGGCGGGGCGAGGAGTGGCTTGCGGTGAGCGGGTCGAAGCCGGGGTAGCGGAAGACGCAGCGGCTGTAGTCGCTTTCTTGGCGCGCGGCCCCGCCACGGCGGGGCGCGGCTTGCGCACCTTTTTTACTGCCGATTCTCCGCCGGAGGCGGATCCGCCTTTGGCGGACGCTGTCTTTTCTGTCATAGAACCCGCAGAGTATGCACCAAAGCCACAGAAAACGCAACGTCTCTGCTCCCCAAGCTAATTATTTGCCCAAATCGAGCGTTTCATCGATGCGGATTTTTGCGACAAATTCCGGTACGTGCGAAACCAGTATCATCGCGCCTTCGTAGGCGTCGAGCGCCTCGGCGATGACAGGAATGTGGCGAAAGTTGATGTGATTGGTCGGCTCGTCGAGTATCAGAAGCCCCGGTTTCATCAGGACGAGCCGCGCGAACGCGACGAGCCCCTTCTGCCCTTCCGACAAATGCCCGACGGTGCTGTGAATAATCTCGCTCGTGATGAGAAAGCTCGCAGCCACGGCACGCATCGTCTCTTCGAACGGCCGCTCCATCGCACGCATGAGCTCGTCGTGGACCGTCGCGCTGAAATCGAGGTTCGAAAAATCCTGCCGGTAGTATCCAACCTTCACACCTTCGGCGATTTTGGCGCCCTCCGCCTCCGCGTTTGCGAGGGACTCGAGCAGGGTGGATTTGCCGATGCCGTTGGGGCCCGTGAGCAGGAGGTGTTGATTCTTTTTGAGCGAGAGCTTCTTCTTTTTCACGACGACCTTGTGATTGCGGATTGTTTTGTACGATGTGATGTGCAACAGTTCGCCGGTGAGACCGCTCTGGCACGGAATGGTGAAACTTTTTATCGTTTTATCCTCGCGGCGTACATCTACCATCGCCTCCTCGGCAGCCTCCGCTTTTGCGCGCATGCGTTTGGCGACGAGGCGGAGCTGACCGCCCTTGTGCGCGAAGACATTGGCCTGCTCTTTATTCGCCTGCGCAATCTTCGCGAGTTGCGCATTCTTCATATTCTCCTTCTCGATACGGTCTGTAATCTGTGAGACCACGTTGAAATAGTTGCCGGTGTACTGCTCAACCTTCCGTGTGTGCACATCGAGGTACAAGACACCTTCGGTGAACGCATTGAGAAAGTCCGCGTCGTGCGAAATGACGATGGCGGTCTTGTCGTAGTCGATAAGAAACTTGGTGAGATGCGCGATGCCGTCCTTGTCGAGATTATTGGTCGGCTCGTCGAGCAAAAGCAGGTCGGGGTCTTGGATGAGCGCCGAGGCCAGCAGGAGGCGCGCTTGTTGGCCGCCGGAAAACGACGACACAAGCCGCTCATGTGGCTTGCCCTGAGCCTGCTTGCAGTGAGCCTGTCGAACCTGTCGAACGGGCGCATTGAGATTCACCACTTCAAGCACCTCATCGATGCGCGGGTCGATGTCGTAGACCTTTTTCGGGAACATGCTTTGGAAGAATTCACGGACCGTGAGCGCGAGCTCCGCGCGCGGGATGACCTGCCGCGCGGTCGCAATGGAGAGGCCGTGCGAAGTATGAACACTGCCGGATTCCGGCTCGACGATGCCGGTGATGAGACCGAATATTGTGCTCTTCCCCGCGCCGTTCTGGCCCATGAGCGTCATCTTCATGCCTCGGCGCACGGAAAAACTCATCTCATCGAGAATGGGTTTGTTGTGCCCGCGTTCGAACGAGACTTTTTCGAACCGGACGACGATTTCATTGGCTGACATCAGGAGAACTTACAGTATGCGAGACGAAATTGAAAGGCCGGCACTCAATTCTCCGGGCAAAGATTTGGTTAAGGTCGTCTCCGCTACCCCGCCAATGTAAGTAAGGAACTGGTGGCTGGTTCCATACGCCGATACTTTTTGTTTCGGTACGACAAGCGTGTCTTTTCAACGTCACTCTTCATCATCTCTCTTTCTCGCTTGGTCTGTAGCTCACTCGCCTTGATGTACGAATGCGCGAAAATATGTTTCTTACCACCTCTTTTTACATCGAAAAAGACGTGAGCAAGTCGACCGTTTACTATTCCGAAACACCAGTGCATATACGCATATTGTAACTCTTCTCTATGATATTCTCACCTGATGAATATCGTTTTCAGCGATCATGCGCTCCTGAAAATGCAACAGCGTAGGCTTTCAAAACGGACGGTCGTCGCCGTAGTTGTAAATCCTGATCGAGTTGAGAATGCCTATAGTGGACGCGAGACATTTTTCAAGAAATTCCGCAAGCATTCATTAAAAGTTATCATCATCCGTACACATAATCAGATTATTGTTATCACGGCGCACTGGGTTGCCTGAAGTGCCGAGAGAGACTACAATCGAATGCATGGAGATTAGCTATGACAAAATCGTGGACGCACTAAATGTCTCCCTACGCGCAGGCGTAGTGGCAAAAACGCTTGAAATCGTACCCGAGATTCTTGTGGATGTTGATAAAAAAGGTAACACGCTCAATATTGAAATAATCGGGGCAAGTGAGAAAATCGGCAAAAAGAACTTCGGAAAAGTAACCGTAGGCAAGCATTCGCTCGCCTTGCCGATGGTTGCATAACCCGGACACAAGAAATCCCCGCCCCGAGCCCTAAGATTTCAGGGTCATATTCCTTTGTCCGCATTCCCTGCCCATCAAACTTTCCTCGGCTATTTTATATCTATCCGATAGCGCTTCTCAGGCAAACACGTTGGCGTAGAGAGACACCGCGAGAGAGACGGTAAGAAATATGGTCCCTAATATCTGGACGAAACGGGTCGAGAGGCGCTTGTGTGTGAGTTTGTATGTGTAGTACGTCGTGAAATTGTATTCGTATCGCAGTCGCGGATTGAGCATACGGCGCAGCGCAAATTCCCAACGGCTCAGCACGCAATATCCAAGTATCAAGTTCTGAAAGAGTACGACGAACAGCAGTCCGACATAGAATGGCCAAATAGATTGCCAGAGCCAACCGAGAAATATAACAACTCCGATTGCGCAATGGAAAAGAAAGATTCCGACCGCACCGACATGCTCAAGCGTCCGCATGCGTAAATTGTAACCCACAGGCATAAAATCGTTCGGGGTCTCCTTTCGGAGACCCCTTTCCTGTTCATACTGTCGCACCATCATGTAATACCGCACAGATAGTCGCGGCTTGCAGTGATTTCCTGCAGGAAGACCGGATCGCCGTTCTTCGACACCTCGATGAGGGCGCTGAAGAACTTGCGCCGGATTGCAAGATGCTCTTCCCGGTCAATCGCCAGAACGAAACGAAGTTCGAATTCGATGGCGGCAAGGCAGTGGCCCTCGTGGTCCAAGCTCTTGCCCTTGAGGCAGAACACCTCGTGTGCAATCATGGGATAACGGAGCCGTCGCGGCACCTCTTCTGAGATGAAGAATTCGTTCTCGCCCAGTACGCCGACGAAATTCGGCACATCCGGGTGCAGCTCCTTCGAAACGACCGAATATTCACATGTGCGGCGGTCGATATCGAAGACGCCCTTCTCGACAGTCAGTGCACGAATGCGGTCGACGATGTCATCACTCATGGCAATCCCCTGCCTAATGGACCTGGCCGGACACTACCACTTTGCCGCTTCGGTATGCAAGTCAGCTTACTTTTATCGCCTGTTTGGTGAATCGTTCGAACTCCTCGGCGGAGTTGATGCCGATACCTTTCCCGGTCAGAGAAAACAGTGTGATGTGCGGCACCGGTACTGTGAATGTGGTGGATACCAACACGTTCATCTTGGCATAAAAATCCGACAGGTCAGGCAACAGCACTTTCTGCACGATGCTCCGGCGCATATGCTCGGGTGAGCCGATATCCCCGTTCTCATTGAGGACGTCTTGCGTGTAGAATCGCTCGTGTAAAAAATATTCGTTGGTGAGCGTATACTCCCACGCATATCTGCGGAACAGCGCCTCTATCTTTTGCGTAAATTCTGCGGCATTGCTTTTCGCCTGCAATGCGCGCCACAGTATTTGCGCATTCTTGGTGACAACAACACTGATATGCAGTTCCGGTTTCTCTTTCAATCCGTTCTGCTCCGCCGCCTTGCGGACAAACTCCGGCATCATCGGCTTCTCAATAGATAGGCCGAGGTGTTTGTTGGCCACAAAGTCCTTCGAGAGGGGCTTTGTCATACCGTAAGGATACCACCAGCCGGGACCATAGTCTGAATATGAATCGAGTCTGCGGCGCAAGGCCGCAGACTCGTGATTGACTAACCCGCCGACGGATAGCTTGTGGTCAGGTGAAGCGCGGCTTCATAAGGGTGCCGCAGTCGCTGCACCGGACGACCTTGCGCTCACCTTGGTCGGTCATCATCAATATCGTCCGGTTGGGATAGGTTCCGCATCGAACGCAGTCGCCATCCGAATTGTGCGAACGCGGCAGGTCCGCATAACAAATTTCCTGCCGCACCAGCGTGGGCTTGGGTGGCGCCGATGGCCGAAGCAACGAAATCGTGATGCCCGGCAACGGAAAAATCTTGCCGTTTGCCATGTAACCCATGCGCTTGCCGCCGTCCTTGGGCATGCGGCCGTTGTGCGTAATGACGACGATGCCTGTGTTTGTCCCTAAATCCATCGCGGTATGTCTCCCTGTTTACCTGCGGGACCCTATCGGTTCTCGCTCGCAGCGGTATATCACAACTCCGCGGCTTCACAAAATTCCACCACCCGCCGAATTTCCCGGGCAAAGAAGCGGGCGGTCATCCCATCGGATGACCGCCTTTCACCTCCAATCCCTTTTTCCGGTACACGACATTCGGCCAGTGACGTGCAATGCGCCGCCGCGCGATGATACACGCGACACACGTGAGTAGGAGCCCGACGAAGACCGTGAAGAACACAACCAGACCTGCGGGGTCGTCCGGCAACGCTCCGGCGCGCCATACGCCGTAACCAAAGTAGCCGAACATGAAGGCGGCACAGGCCGCACAAAAAATGCCGATGTATGTAAGGAACGTGTAGACACTGAGCTGGATTAACTCCCGAAACCACACGAAAATTCTGACCGCCACCCTGAGATAGTCCATTGTGCGGACCCCGCTGTTGATTTCTGCATGCACACTATCACTCGCCATCATCGGCGCAAATGTGGCCCATATCGGCATCGTCGCCCTCCTCGCCCTCAACTCCTTCCTCCTCTTCCGCCGCCACGACTGACCCCCGCCGCCACCGGATTCCCTGAGCATAAAACTACTGACGCCGTTTTTATTTATATAAAGGAGCAGTCTCGTATATACCAAGGATATTGAACGTACCGAGAGCCACTCCACAGACCACCGCCTGTGAAAGTGCCAGCAAAAGCAACCCTGTCGTCCGCATTTAGCAACAGAATCTTTTTTTCGACCTCACTGCCAACTGCCGTAAAAGAACATGCGACGGGATAGCGCTCAACAGTCATATAGAGATAGTACGTTTCGCCGACTTTATCGAGGTCTTTAAAAAGACCTATTCCATAAACAGGACTATTGTTATATCTGTCCCTAAATTCCCGCTCCTCAGCTGTAGTTGAAAAACTAAAGTTCTTTTTGAGAATCGCTGTAATGTTTGGCGTTGTTGTGGCCATTTCTTCGCTTTGGCCAATACTCGAATCGATAGAGATATTGCTGAAAATCCTTGGTAATGCACCTTCAGTGATAAAGTATCCAACGACAATAACAATAATCCCCACAACGGCGGTTAATATCCAATATTTAAGCCCTTTAGACCCGTGAGGATCAACATTCCCATAACCTACTTCCCGACCCACCTTGTCGTGGCCGACCTTATCTCCAGCGACATAATCCCCACTTACGACAACAGGTTGCTCGGAGGTCCCCCTAGCTTGACTCGGAACATTTTCTTTGGCTCTTTTTGGCTTCAAGTAGCCGACATATGATTTGTACTTTTCTTCGAATCCATCAAGTAACTCTACCCAGTAGTATCGGCTAGCAGCGAATCTCTCACCGCCGATAGACGAAAGGACCGTCACTTCTCTCGGTGTATCATCTTCGTACTCTGACAACCTAAGCTTAATAACACCATCTTTGCGCAATTTGAAAAGTATCCTTCTCTCTTCATCTTCAGATAGTATGCCTGCTCCAACAACGAAATGATTGAGTTCAAATTTTACTAAGTGCGGTTCCGGATTAATGGCAGCATCATCTTTTAATTGTTTCAGGACTTTTGCGATTTTCTCCTCTGGCGACATATATGTCGATAATATACATCACTAACGGGAGAAAGCCCCGTTACAAGGAGGGGCTTTCGGGGCCGCTAAATCTTGCGGTTTTTATCGCTAAGCGAGCCGAGCGACGTGGAAGCTTGCTTCCACTTCCGTGCGAGCGCTAATGAAACGAGGACGAAGTCCGACTAAGCAGCCGTTTGCCTGCCCGCGAGGCCGGGCCGAATATCTCGGATAGAAACGAAGCGGTCACCGGAGTTGGTGGCCGCTCATTCGTTCGCCATGATGCTCATCGTCTCAGTATCAGATTAATCTCGTTGGCACCGCCTTCCTGTCGCGTCACGTAGGCGTCTTCGTTGGACACAACATCCTCGTGAACGCGTTGCGCATCGCCCGGGTGTGGCACCAAGCCTGCGACCGCCTTCATCATCATCGCCTGATCCGGGGCGACGAAGTGCGAAAAGCCATCCATGAAACGATGTGCCGTGCATTCGAGGGAAATCATCTGCCCGCCGATGAACAACGTGAAGAATTGGGATATTGGCTCGGCGAGCATTCGCTGCCTCGCCCGCTGCAATCCCGGTTGCTCGAGAATGGCGCTCACTCGGATAATTTCAGCCATGTGCATGTCCCGACTGGTCGAGAATCGGAGGGCGCGTGCCAAACGCCCCTCTCGACACCATGTATGAAGGCACTCTCGCAATCATATCCCATGAATCGAGGTTCAAAACGATGCGGTTTGTAAGGCATTTTTTTAAAGCGAAACGGCCGCGCTTGCGCGGCCGTTGAAAACCCTCATGCAAGTCCACCGCGATGCTACAGGGTAGCCGGCTTACATCCACGAATCCTGCCGGAGACGACGCATCCTTCCAGAAGTCCAAGATACCCGTCCGATATGCCATAGGTCGGATAGTAGCGGTCGCTGCAGACGGCAAGCGGGACGTTGTCCTTCGATAGGAACGTCGCGCAGAACGATGGCTGCCAGTTGGCCGTTGGGCGCGCCTCGTGAACAACCGTGGTCTTCGGCACCACTGCCCACGTGCCAAAACCCGCAACGACTGCTCCGACTGCGAACGCTGCGAACGCCACCCGATATCGGGTAACAAAAGATTGGATTTCCGACATATATACCTCCCTCACATGTCTAGCCGTGGCAAGCCTACATACGTACCATTCACAAGTCAAACTATAAAAAGAAAACCCCGCTTTGCAGCGGGGTCATCTTTTTGCAATTTCTTAGAGAAGAAATTACGCGACGATTTTCGTAACCACACCTGCGCCGACGGTCTTGCCGCCCTCGCGGATGGCGAAACGCATCTGCTCTTCGAGAGCAATCGGGCTCACCAACTTGACCTTGAAGGTCACGGTGTCGCCCGGCATCACCATCTCCACGCCCTCCTTGAGCGTCACCTCGCCGGTGACGTCTGTCGTACGGACGTAGAACTGCGGCTTGTAACCGGAGAAGAACGGCGTGTGACGGCCGCCTTCCTCCTTGCTGAGGATGTACACTTCGGCCTCGAATTCCATGTGCGGCTTGACTGACCCAGGCTTGGCAAGGATTTGTCCGCGGTGCACGTCTTCCTTTTTCGTTCCGCGCAAGAGCACGCCCGCGTTGTCGCCGGCCTGACCCTGCTGGAGTGATTTGTTGAACATTTCAACACCGGTAACCGTGGTCTTCACAGTGTCTTTGAGACCGATGATTTCGACTTCCTCGCCCACCTTGATGATGCCGCGGTCGATACGACCGGTCACCACAGTGCCGCGGCCTTCGATAGAGAAGACGTCTTCGATAGCCATGAGGAACGGCTTGTCGAGTTCGCGGACCGGCTCGGGGATGTACTCATCGAGCGCTTTGACGAGCTCCATCACCTTGTCGGACCACTCGTTGCCGAGCGCCGGGTTTTCGAGCGCCTTGAGGGCCGAACCGCGGATAACCGGAACGTTCTTGCCGTCGAAGCCCTGCTTCTCGAGCAAGTCGCGGACTTCCTCTTCGACGAGGTCGACGAGGTCTTTGTCGTCCACTTGGTCGACTTTGTTGAGGAACACAATCATATTCGGCACACCCACCTGCTTCGCGAGAAGCACGTGTTCGCGTGTCTGGGGCATGACGCCGTCGGACGCTGCAATCACGAGGATTGCGCCGTCCATCTGGGCCGCGCCGGTAATCATGTTCTTGATGTAGTCGGCGTGACCCGGTGCGTCGACGTGCGCGTAGTGGCGTTTCGGCGTCTCGTACTCGGAGTGCGAGAGCGAAATGGTAATACCGCGTGCCTTTTCCTCCGGCGCCTTGTCGATGTCATCGACGCCTTTGACGGTCGCCGAGTATCCTTCGCCGGCCTTCGAGAGGACGGTGAGGATGGCTGCCGTGAGTGTGGTCTTGCCGTGGTCGACGTGACCAATGGTACCGACGTTCACGTGCGGCTTCGTACGATTAAATTCTCCTGCCATATAACTAGTTGTTAGTTTTTAGTTGTTAGGGACTAGCTAACAACACTAATAATCGGGCTAAAGCCCTCATATCGCGTCTTCGCTCGGACGAAATGAAAGTAAACTTTCACTTCACTCCTCGCTAGCCGCGATAAATAATTACTAACGCCAACGCGAGTGAGGCAGTGCCTCGGTGCCCAGCTGTGATTCTCTCCTGTCTTGCTCCGCTCTACGCCCCTCGACTACGCTCGGGGTAAACGGGTCGCTACGCCGCACGGATGCAATAGCCGGGAAAAAGAATACGCACTGGGCGTGCGTCGGGCAATAGTACCAGAATGACTTTGAGCGTCAAGCGCGCTCGTTTTATACTTCTTGGAATATCGGCAGAATATTGACCGTCGCCGTTTGCGGTTCAGACTGGAGCCCGTTTACGCCTGTGCACATGAGGGTGTATGTGACCTGCGCGGTAATGGGGCGTGACCTCTTGCCGTTTGCGCCGGAGGCACTCTTCCAGTTATTGTCGGCTGCGCCCAAGACGGTCCACGTGTCACCGTTGGTACCCGTGACGGTGCAGGTGGTGACGTTCTGCACGTCCCAATGCACGGCGGTAGTGAAGCCGCTCGGGACAACGGCCGGCCGGACACTGAGATTCCCCGCGGTCGGATAGGTGATGTCCGGGTACAGACAAGCCGACGACCCGGCGGAGCAAAACGCGGGCGCAGTACACGTGGTGACGTTGTTTACCTCGCAGGAGGTGTCGGTCTGCTGAATGGTTTGCCCGGAACACGAATACGATACAGCGCACTGGCCGAATGTTGTGTGTGCCTGTGACCAGTCCATCCACCCGATTACATCGGAGCCCCATGCGTAGCCGGAAAAGTTTCCGCCCGAGGTCGTCGGACCGTAGCCGGAGCCGGAGAGAGAAATCCATCCGTCCCATCCGTTGCCGTTTTGTGAGAGCGCTCTCATCCAGCCCTGCAGATTGTTGCCCGAGAGCTTGGCCTTGCACGCACCCGACGGACATCCGGAGAGGTCGGAGGTGTTGGCTGACATCCAACCGATGTTGTCGCTCCATGCGTAGCCAGATATATCACCGTTCTGTGCGACAGAAAGCCCGAAATTATGCGCCCCGCACGAATTCGTGTTGGCGCAATTGAGGTCTATCCACCCAATGGTATCGCTCCACGCCCAGCCGGTTATTACCGTGCCGCCGTTTTGCTGAGAGAGCACGACACGCGGGACGGACAAGAGTATTGCGAGCATGACGCACGATGCGAGGACGACGAGCATCCCCCACTGGTACCCTGCGAGTCTCATACTATTTGTTTCTTCACAGCTGAGCGGCGACAAATATCGTCGCGGCTGTTTCCGGGTCAGCTGTGGTTGGCGTGACGGTAACGAGCGCGCCCGTCTTCAAATCCGCAAACCGGAGCGCGGCATGTTCGTACGGCTCGGGAGCGCGGTAGATGTTCGGAGAATCAGGGTCCGCATATGCGAGCTTTGCGAGAAAGTCCTGCATTTCCTTTTTATACAACGCCGGCTCTTTCGACGCTCCCCGAGCGTATATCACCGTCTTCGCATCGGTCTGGAACGTGGTAGACGGTGCCGCCTGTGCCCCGAGTACTCCGGCTTGTATGGTGACGGAGTTTGCATCTACCGCGGTGACTTTGCCTGTTACGGCCGCCGCGCCGAGCTGAGGCAGCGAGTCGGCAGGATTCGGCGTGCCCGCGAGTAATTGCGGCCGCGCCTGCGTTTGTACTTGCGGCTCACTCTGCGCAGAGCTTGTCTGTCGCGGTGCGCGTGCCATCGTGACCGCCCACGCAAAAATGACCGCGGCAAGGAAGAAAAGTATCGAGGGGATGAGCAGCGGATTTTTTTTGAGGTCAAACATATACATTAGTGGAGTATCTGCCGGCAATAGGCGGTATTGGTGACTCCGTAGGAATACCCGTAGATAATGTAGTTGACCGAAGCGGTCGGGTCGAAGCCCACCATGACGGACCCATCGGGACATGAAACGACCGAGGAGGCCGCACCGTAACCTGACTGGGCGCCGCCGGCAAAAACACCACATGACCGCGTGTCGAGTGGGAGACCCCCGCACGAATCCGTCACCACCGCATATGTGGCACCCAACTGTTGGCTCAAGCGCAACTGACTCGTCCACAAACCAGTCGAACCGTCGTAGATGCCGCCGCTCACTTTCGCGGTGCCGTCGACGTTCAAATTGCCGCCGCCGCCCCACGCACTCGAGACATATGTATTGCCGCCGCGCGCCAAAAGATAGATGTTCTCGGTCGACGCGATATGCATGCGGCCGCCGTTGTCGATAGTGGCACCGCTCGTCATTGTGCCACCCGAAAGCGGGAGGTAGCTCCCGGTGAATGACGTGGGCCAGCTGGTGATGCAATTGGTACCGGCAATGCAGTACGATGCGGCATTCATCTGGCCGTTGACGACTGCGTTACCGGTCACATCAAGCTTTTGCGCAGGGTTCGCCGTCCCGATGCCGACATTGCCGCCTTTTTTGACGAACAAACCCACGCCTGCCCCTGCATCGTCTCCGTAGTTGGTAATCCACGTGTTTCCACTCACACCGTCGGTATTATCGGTAAACCCGAACACGCCTGCCCGTCCACCCGCCAAGCTTTGCCCCACGAACATGTACGTCCGATTGCCGGTACCGGAGTTCGTCTGGAGGAATTTTGCAATATTGAGATTTGTTGCGCCCGTAGTTTGGACGTCCAGCTTTGCCCCCGGCCCCGTCGTCCCGATGCCGACATTGCCCGTATTTGCATTGTAGATGTTGTTGCCCGATGTCGTCCACCCGCCTCCGCCGAGATTGTATATGGTGCTCTGGATGGTTGCCCACGTCCCGCCGGAGTTCTTGAACTCGAGGACGCCGGCGTTGTCGCGGATACCATACCCGGACGTGCCGGCTGTGGAGCCGAAATTGAGATAGTTGCCGACGCCGGAGAGGAGGATATTACCGAACACCGCGAGGTAGTTGACGCCGAGTCCCGCGTTCTTTACCTGGTCGGATGAGCCGACATTGACTGGAGCAGGCACATTGCCGTTCGGCGCTGTCGCCGTAGGGCCGGTCCACGCGGAAAGTGCGACGGGCGCGAGGAACGCAAACGCAATGAACGAAGTGAAGAGAGCCCTGCGCATATATATGTGTATCGTAGCATCCCCCGCATGTGCCGGCGTGAAATTATGCACACTTCACTGCCCGCGCATCGACTGCAATACATCCAGTTTGGCGGACGTGTCGGGAGGTGGAGCGACGGGCGAAGCCGTCACGTCGGATTGTCCGGATGAATCTGCGGAATTTGCCGCGTCTTTATATGATGCATCTTGTTGGGATACTGCTTCGAGCACCCGCAGCTTCATCTCCGGTGTCTGCACTGATGTCGAGGTGTTGGCGCCGCTCTCTCCGAGTGTGTCAAGTATCTTGACGCGCGTTTCGAAAGGCGGCACGACACGCGGCGTCTCCGAAGATGTAGTGGGCGACGTGCTTCTGATATATAGAATCGTTCCGCCCGCCAGGGTGATGGCGACCACCGCGCCCGCGATGATGACATGTGAATGCCTCGTCATACGGACAGTGTACATCGTGTTTCCTTGTCAGAAGATGCGGATGCGCACGACGCATCTGTCTGGACATGAGCACCCTTCGCTTGGTGACACCGGCGTTGTCGCCATCGGCGGTACGCAATTGACACGTTATGCATGGCGCTTTTTTGTAAACTCCCATATCGCACCGAGGGCGATGACTGCCGCGATGACAGCAATGACGACGATTGCGTTTCTCTGTCCCCCACGTGAACCGTTTGCACCTGCGTCTGCAGCACATTTCATCCACGGAAATACTGCGTCGCTACGTGAAAGCCATATATCGATGTAGCGTGTCGTGTACCCGTCGTTCAGTTGGCCCTCAAGAAAATATCCGTCACGCGTCGAATCGGCGAGGACGTAGCGGATATCGGTCGAAGTGTCGGGGTGGAGTTCGACAGACTCAGTACGCGTGTCCAGAGCCGCATCAGTGGATGTCGCGTCGGCATCGTAAAGTCGCCACGTGAGCGTGCCTTTGTACGGAGCGCCCGCACCGTTGGCGCTAATTGCCACGACCTGCGCGCTCCCCTCTGAAATACGCACCGTCGTATACGGCCGGTACACGGCACCATTCACCGTTACCGCCGAGATAGACGCGCCCGGTGCGGCGCCGTCGCGTATGGTGATTTCCGTTGTTGCGGACGGCGAGAGCGCACCCGAGAACACGGCAGAGAGCGGCGTGCTCTCCTGCACGAGCGTCGCTCTCACCGTGTAGTCCCCCGATGCAAGCCCTCCGGAAGTCTTCCAGACGAAATCTGCTTTGCCGGCGGACTGTTGCAGAAGCGTCACTTGCTGCGGCACAGTGAAACGGTCGACGGTCGCGCCGGTGCTTTTTTGGACGACATCAACCGCGATGGTCGCGTTGCGGATAACGTCGTCGCCCGTGTTCTGCATAACCGCATGAAATCCGACCGAGGCGCTCGCAACGGTCGAGGGCAACTCCGCTGTCATGCTCATGGTGACCGGAAGACCGGCCGGACACGACGCTGATATCTGCGCGCCCGCGAGCGCCGGCACGGCGAGAAAAGCAAACGTAAACACAGCGGAGAATCTCTTCGCGTTCATCTACGCAAGTATACCCCGTGAGGTATTAGAACCGATATTTTTTCAACAGCAACGAGGCTGTTATCTCACCGGGTATATCAGCGCGGTCGCTCTTTGAGCGGCCGCGCATATACAACGGGTGAGCATCACAACTCCTGAAACACCGGCAGAATATTGACCGTTGCGGAGGAAGAAGTGGCGGAGCTATCTAATCCGGTGCAGGAGAGAGAGAACGTGGTGCGTTGTGTGATGGCGGATGTTACCTTGCCCGTTGAGCCGGACGTGCAGATGGTGCCGTCACATCCTGCCGTCGTACCGCTCCACGAGACGCCGCCGCCCGTGACGGTGCAGGCTGATACGTAGTTGATATTCCAGTACAGATTGGTCGGGTCGCCGCTTCTCACGAGCGACGGTACCGCCTGCAAAGCGCCGGTGAGGCCGTTGAGCCCAGGGATGACGGCAGGTGGAGGCGGTGCGATGCATAATCCGGCACCGCCGCATTGGTATGAACATGCGGGAGTGATTTCCGCTCCGGTACAGCCGTTGTACCGGCGGTTTGCGTTTGCGCCGGTGCCGCAATAGTTTTGCGCGGTGCAGGTATAGGTGACCGTTTTGGAATCAGAAGCCGTGCCGCCCGCTCCCGTGCAGGTGACCGTGTATACGGTGGTGACGGTGGGAGAGACACTCTGTGTCCCACTTGTCGGTGAACCGGCTCCCGTTGAGAAGTTGGTGCCCGTGCAAGAAGCGGCATTGGACGACGACCACGTGAGTACGGACGATTGGCCGGTGGTAATTGCTGGTGGTAATGCGGTGAGGAGCACCGTGGGAGCGTTGGGGCTCATGTTGACGCTGTACGAGGCCCAGCCGGATGTGTTGCCGAGTGAGTCTTGTGCGAGTGCTTTAAATGTTTGTGTGTTGGAGGAGTTCCAGGAGTGCGTTGCCGAGCCGGTGGTGCCGCTTGATACGTATCCGAGTGCGGGGACGTATTCGTCCACCGTGCCGTTGTCGTCCCAGTCGATGCCGTATCGAATAGTGTCGGAGTCGGGGTCGGTCGAGCGGAAGGTATATGTGTAGTTCGTCTTGGTGAAGCCCGAGGTGGGACCCGTGATGACGGGCGTGGTGGGAGGTGAATTAACGGGGTCTGTCCAGGTGATGATGACTTGTCCGGGAGCGCCGGTGCCTCCATTCCAGTAGTACTGATAGTTCGCGTTTCCGATACACCACCCAACAACCCCAAAATACGCCCCTGTTCCTCCGACACCTACCGTTACTGGAACTGTGGTCCCGGCAGCAACCTCATTTTGAGCATACGTTTTTTTCGCATATGCGCCGGCACCGCCGCCCCCACCAATGCCGCCAAATGTCGACTCAGCTCCACCCCCTCCACCTCCTGGAAAAGCGCCCGGACGACCGTCGACATCAAGAATCCCGGGTATGTGTGCAGGGCACCAATAGTCTGGATCTCCTCCTACCCCTCCTGCTCCTCCAAACGGCGCCGAACCGGCCGTCGAGGAATAGTGGCCCGGATAAGATGGTGATGATGGGCTGATGCCACCGGTAAGATTTACACCTCCCCCAGAAGCCATACCTCCCTGCGCCGCTACTGCACCCGGTAGCTGACCAGTCAGATGTTCACTAATACCCCCTCTTCCGCCGCCCGCCTCCACGGTAGAAAAGACCGATTTCTCACCCGGAGTACTCTGGGTGCTGGCAATACCAGTGACAACTACGCCGCCGCCACCACCTCCACCCCACACCTCTACCGTGAGTGTGCCGTATGCGGGTACAGTAAACGTGCCCGATGTGGTGAACGTCTGCGAACCCGCGAGCGCAATTTGCGGGAGAAAGAGGAAGATGGCGAAAAGAAAAAAATCCTTCACACGGTAATTATACAGCCGCGCCGCACACATGTGC
>ERZ1292625.2357-Hain-H41-01um-R1-2357-length-17757-cov-8_pt1 | contig 17757 bp, 21 predicted proteins | sample MGYA00564400_ERZ1292625 | MGnify/ENA primary metagenome ERZ1292625 (study PRJEB36523, sample SAMEA6512639) | groundwater metagenome | collected 2019-01-08 | study: AquaDiva: Metagenomics assemblies of 32 groundwater samples
GATCGACGGTGGTGGTGATGGCGCGCGTGAACAGCTCGACCGTCTTCGTGGGCAGACTGCTATCAAGGGTAAGGGTGGGAGCTGTCCCGTGAGTCACGATGGAGGCACGCCAGTTGCTCACACGCGTCCCGCCCACGGCCACAATGGGTGCCGGCAGAAGTGGGTCGAACACGCTCGGTTCGTACGTGACCTGCATACACTCGGCGGCGTCGCACACGTGAAAGTACATGACCACATCCACGAGCGCGGGCACCGAGAGACTGACGTTCATCAGGACCTCCGCCTCGGGTGCCGCCAAGTCACCATCCAGGCTCTCCGTCACGATGGTCACGTTGGACCAGTCGGGCACTTGCACGGGCGAAAGCGTGTCCACGGCGCGCCAACTGCCCGCCCCCAGCACGGAGATCGTATTGTCGCCACCACAGTAGAAGACCAGCTCGTACCCGTTCGGCGCCATCTCGACGCGCACCATGTTCAAATCAATGTACGTCATATTCACGACTTCGGGCAGGCGATCGCAAAAGGCCGCGTCCAGCTGCGTCAGCGTCTCGAGCGACTGCAAACTCTGCTCCGCGAACGTGTAGGCCGGATAAACGTCCCGATCAGGCGCCAAAAGCACATCCGAGTGCACGTACCAGACGACGTTGGGGAGCGACTCGTTGCCCACGGTCAGCTGCTTCGCGAGCACCGTCACGATACTCGGGTAGATCGGAGACGAAAAGGTGGCGACCGGGATGAGCACGTCCTCCGTCCACGGGGGCGCCAACACGAAGGGCCGCTCAATCTCTGAACTCACGCCCTCCTCCATCACGTACACGTCCACGTCACAGGGAGAGGGGTACGCCGTCCCATCAAAGCGACATCCCGCGAAGGGCACGGCCGTCGTCGGGATCACGTGCAGATTCGCGACACCCACCGCGTCCTGATAGAGCGCGTCCGTCGTCACAAGCCCGATGCCCATCCAGCCCATTGTCGGCGCGCTCATGCCGTCCGCCGGCCCCATGCTGCCCACCTCCACGCCCCCCTCGTACCGCCGCCACGAGCCGGTCGGCAGCCGATTCGGACTCATGGTGTCGTAGGGACGCACGAAGGCGTGAAAGTTCGACGACTCCCCCAGCGGCTGCAGGCGCACCTCCTTGCTGTGCGCCACCTCCACCTTGTGATGCCAGACCGCCGTCCGGTCCGTGTACTTGAGCACGTGCACGTGCGTAGGCGAGCTCGCGAACAGGTAATTCCGGTTCGAAGCCAGCGAGTGCACCTCGCGCAGATCGTCGTCGCCCTCGACTTGCTCAAACTCATCACTCAGGGCGACCCACGTGAGGCCCGTCGCGTCCGTCGCCATCGCCTCCGAGGCCACCACGAAGAACACCTCGCGCCGCGTCGGATGCGTCACGACACCGAAAGGACCCGTAGCGCCCGCGTCCGTACCATCAGCAGCGAGCGTGAGCGTGACGGCCCACACCCGCTCCACGCCCAACCCAAGGAGGGCGCACAAGAGGAAGGCAACGAGCAGGGGGACGTGGTGAACGTTCATGTCGATTTGTGAGACCCACGACGGTTCCCTTGTTCATTGTTCATAGGGCGCGCGCACAATACAAATGTCCCAACAGCGCGCACCCACGCCCTCCTTCGATCCCCCCGTGCCCGACGCCCTCGGACCGCCCGACGCCTTCTCCTCCGCCCCCGCCGTCGTCACCACCCTCCCCCCCGAGTACGCATGCCTCTTCCCCCGCCCTCCCTCCTCCACCTCCTCCGATTCCCTCAGCGAGCCCGGGCCGCCCTTTTGCTACCTGTGCGCGCACCCCTTCACGATTCCCTCAAATGTATGGGCGCAACGGTGCGAGCGCATGTGGACCCAGAGCATCCTGCACATGCGCCTCGAGGACGTGGCGCGCGCCGTCGCCACCTTTTACCGCCTCCACATCCAGCCGCACGACCCCTCGAAGCGCCCCTGGCCGGTGGAGATGATCTCTCAACACTTCGTGTCTCACTGCATCCACATGCCCACCCGGCGCGTGATGCAAACTCGCATGTCCGTGAGCCTCGAGCAGCAGATGCTGCAGACGCTCGAACAACGCGACGCCTCGGGCGCCCTCGTACCCCCCTCCGATCGCACCATGCTCACGTTCGAGCGCCTCATCAAGACCCAGCGTCTTGTATTGGAGGCACTTGACAAGAAGTAGAAGGTATCGAAGGGGTGGTGGGACGGGCGCGGTACAAGTCATGCAGGCGTCCGACGTACTCACGATGCGGTCCGTGACCGTACACACGCCCGGGTGGGCGAGCGCCTACAACGACGTCTACCTCATACTGGCCGATACGGCACGCCTCCGCAATCGCCCGCTCCCGCCCGCGGCCTTCTACGAAATTTGCTCGAAAATGGCGCGCGTCGTCTTGTTCTGGCGACTCGTTTTTGAGGAAGACGGGCAGTACGAGGACTTCCCCAAGAGCGTGCACGCGTACGACCCACTTCACGCGCTGGCCATTGTTTGCGAGAGCGCCCTCGGGTACTCCTACGATGACGTGGTGTACGTACCACGCCTCGATTCGCCGCTCCTGCCCACGCCCACCGAGATCGCCGCCATCCGTCCGAACGCGCGCCGCCTCACGCCGTGCCGGCTTCTCTTCAAGAGGCGCATCCAGTTCTACCACGACGTGACGCTGCCCGACCGTCACGACCCGCGCACCTTCAGCGTCCTGGGCACCGTCGACCGCACCGACAAGAGTGTTGACTATTAAAGCCCACCCCCTTTCCTCACCCCCTTCGATACCCACCAGTCCCCTATGAACAAGCGCCCGAGGGACGTTCCCGCATTCACAACAATGTCTCCCCTGCCTCGCCACGTGCCGCGTCTTCTTGCGCTTGCCCTTGTGGTGGTCCTGACGCTGGCCGTGGGTGGGGATCGAGGGAGGGGTGGTGGAGTTGGCGTGATTCGGGCGGCGCACGCGTTCGAGACGATCACGGGCGAGTTCGAGGAGACGCTCGGGGCGCCCGCCATCATCAAGGCGCGCCCCACGTTCGCGTACATTGCGTACGGCGCAGGTGTCGGTATGTATGGCATGAAGACCTTGTGGCTTGAGGATGGTACGGTGGAGGACACGCTGGCGTCGCTGGGGGCGGACACGTCGGGGGCCGTCGTGACGGAGGACACGAACTACTTTGTGCGTTCGACGCCCGCGGGCGCGCTCTTTTGGCATCGTTTTGACGAGGAGACGGGCGTGATCAACGCCTCGTACACGAACCTCGGGCACGAACTTGCCTACAGTTCGTCCGTGGCCACGCGCGGTGACATTGTGCTGGCCATTAACAGCACCAACAACGAGTTGCTGGTGTACAGGGGCTTTTCGGCGGTCGGGGTGGAGGAGGCCACCGTCGAGCACATCAACTTGCTCACCGTGTGCGCCTACGAGGATGCCGTGCTTTGGCAGGCGATCCGCATCACGCCCGACGAGTCCAAGGCGGTGCTCGTGTACACCGCAGGCGAAGGTAACGTGACGCTCGCCATCGTGGATCTGGATGACGAGGCGCACCCGTGCTCGTACCACGTGGAGGGTGAGACTGGCATGACGGCCCTTCCGACGCAGACGGTCGTCACCAACAACCACATCATTGTGCCCGTGATTGGGGTGCTGCCCGTCACGCCTTTGAAGGAGTTCGACATGGATGGCAACCTGGACGCGACGCGTGAACTCGCGTTTGGCAGCGGCATCCTCTCGCCGCGCAACACGGCCACGTTCTTGGCGCTCACCACGAGCACCACAATCATGGCCGTGACAACCAACGACATCGACACGGAGACGCTCTACGTGACCACGGACGTTGCGGATGTCGTGGCGCACCGAATCGTGAATCCCACGGCGTTGCTTGTGATCAGCGAGACGGCGTTCTCCATCTACGACGTGAGCGCGCTTGAGGTGGCCGAGGAGGATGAGGAGACTGCAGCCCCGGGCGCGACCATGACTTCGACGGACCTCACGTACCCGGGCATTGTGATCATGTCGATTGCGGGGGCGCTCGTGGGCTCGATGATGGCGGCCGGCATTGCGGCGGGTGCGTTGCGCCTGTGACCGTGGTTGGTATGTATGAACAAGCGAGTGTAATAGTATGTCAAACATAAGTACCGGTACCCCCCTTGAAAATGCGCGTCACAGCTCTGGTGGTGCTTGTTACAGTCGTCCTACTGGCCACGAGCGCGCGCACAGCCCGGGCTTTTGAGACCATCGTCGCGTCGTACTCGGAGGAGGGCGAGGTGCCCTTCATTTTGCCGGTGCGTGACACGTTTGCGTACCTCATTTACGGCGACGAGGAGGGCGGCGAGTTCGGCTCCTACGAGTCACGCATCGTGGTGCTTGCGGACGGTACCCTACCGACCCTCGTGGATACCGTTACGGACGTTCGAGAGGCCGTCGTGACGGAGGACGCGGACTACTTCGTCTACGTTTCGGGTTCCGTCAACTCGTGGTACCCATTTGATGGCGACGGCGTGCTCGCCCTCGATCCCACGCTTCAAAGCGTCAGCCCACGCACCAAGTCGCCCATGGCCACGCGCGGGGACGTGCTCCTCCTGTTCAACAACGTGAACAACTTGCAGGTGTGGACGAGCTTCAGTGGCGTGGGTGGCACGGATGACGCGACGTTCGTGAATATCGATCTGGAGGACACGTGCGACCTCACCGGACCCATCGCCTTCGATGCCATCCGGATCACGCCTGATGGCACGAAGGCCGTGCTTGTGCGCGACAACACGGACGAGGGTGACGTGTGGCTCGCCATCGTCACCTTGGGGGAGGTGCCGACGTGCATCACGAGCGCCTCGCCGGCCACACCGCCCACCAACGTGGTTCTTCAGACGGTCGTGACGGATACGCGCATCGTAGTGGCCGAAGTCGCATTGAGCGCTACCACGGTGCGCACGTACGACATCGCCGACGCGACGTTTGTGGAGGAGCGCGAGTTCGTGATTACCACGGGCGTGATCGCGCCCTACTCGAATATTGCCTTCTTTCTGAGTAATGCCGAAAATTCCGTGAGGCTTGTGCAGGCGGACGATCTGACGATGTCGAGTGCCTACATCACGTCGCCGCTGGAGAACGTGCTCGCCCTTCGCATCGTTGCCCCGGACGTGCTGCTGCTGGCGGGCCCCTCGGAAATTGCTATTGTGGACGTGAGTGGTATCGAAGTGGTGTGGGAGGGTGTGTCCGGTCCTGATCCGGATCCTGAGGTGGATGAGGAGGGTGGGGCGGGGGCTGGGGCGCACATGACCTCGTCGGACCTCACGTACCCGGCCTACGTGGTGATTTCGGCGGCGGGCGCGCTTGGGGTGGTGATGGTCGTGGTGGGGGCGATGTTTGGGGCTTTTAGTCCGTGAGTCGTGTCACCATTCTCGCTTGCGTATGAACAAGAGCTCGTGGGGGGTGGGCACGTCACAACCCAACATGGCCAGCCTGTCGTCCTTTGGCTTTCCGATCACGCGCGCCGAGGCCCCGGGGGTGGTGGCGGGGCGCGAGGGCGTGTGGGGCGCGGGCATGAGCGTGCTTCGGCCCGAGCTCAGTCGTGCGCCCGCGAACGCGCAGTACTCGGGGCGCAACCTCGTCACCTCCACGCACACGCTCGCGAGCATGCCCGACTCGGTGAGCCCGCCCGAGGGCCTCGTGAAGCCCGACGCAAGCGGCCTGTACGCGCACAGGGAGTCCGAGACGATGCTCACCGTTTTCGCGCCCGTCTTCCTGGACAAGGACGCGCACCGGAGTCAGGACGACCTGTCGCACGCGGCCCTCGTCTCCCTCAGCGCCGTGAACTTCAAGCTGGCGCAACTGAGTGAGCATCTTGTGGACAACGCATCACTTATGACGTTGTTTGATGTTGCACGCGACCGGTACCAGTACCTGGGGCCTCTGCTGGCCAAGGAGACGGGCAACTTCTACGAGAACGGCGTGTGCACGGTGGGGCGCTTCGGGCGTTCGTTCGTGAGCGACATCTTCCGCAACTGCTACACCACCTTCACGTCCGACCTCGTGAAGCGCTCCCGTGTGGCCCCGAACGTGGGGGCACGACACGTGACGATCCCGTACAACCCCTACATCCAGGGCAACCAGCTTGGGCTGCTGCTCACGCTCGTGCCGCGCTCGTGGGTGACCGACCCGGCGGCCTCTCAGCGCTCGCTTGTGGACATCATGCAGAACATGGACGCCGTCGACTACAGCGACATGTGCGTGCAGTACGTGCCGTACGCAGCCTACGGCACCAAGGAGCCCACCAGCATGGATCTGTTTGGCGTTCCTGGACCAATTCAGCTCGTGCACTTTGTCAAGATTGGCACGGTGGCGCCGACGCACCTGGACAGCGAGTCGCGCGGCAACGTGGTGGCCGGAGGTGGGGCGTCCGTGGGGTCGGGTGGTGTAGGCGCGACGCACGGCGCCATCTTCCCGGGGCCGCGCCCCTCGCTCGCACGCGTGCCCGTCTCGGACCCCATCTCGGTGTACCTGGACCTGTGAGTCACTGAGGGTGGGTATCGAAGGGGGTGGGATGGGGAGGGAGTGATAACAAATAGGCGATAGAGTTGATCACATTCGACCAGGAAGGAGGCATGGACGCGGACGTGTGGGACCCACGGGCGCTCGCGTATCAACGGTCCCTACTGACCTCGATCAGGACACGCGTCATCTGCGTCGATGCGCTCTCACAGATCGCACGCGAACAGTGCGTTCGTGTCGCTTACGAGGGCGGCGACCCACGTAGTCATGACGTGTTCGAAGGTGCCGCCCTCGCACGTCACCTGGGGTGGCCCGTGACCGACGCTCAGGTAGAGGCTGCCCAGTTGGAGGCCTTCTTGTGGGCCACGTGCAAGCGCCCGTATCGCTGTATGCCTGCCGTCAACTTGAGTATGGGGGTGTTGGAGGGGCACGGGCACATGGGCGTGCAACTGGCCAAGCTCGTGACGGGCTTTTGCAGGCTCGACGTGATTTGGCAGTGGCGGTGCGATGGAAGGCTCACGGACTCGGTGCGGAGGTCCCTTGTAGTGCACCTGGACCGCCCCCGCCTCGCGCCCCCCACGGAACTCGAGAGGGCGCTCGCATCCGCCCTCCACCTCCCCACCCTTCGATACCCCCCCGAGCCGGGCGCCTTTCGCAGCCTCCAGAGTGTTCGAGAGGCCCGTGAGGCGGACCGGGTGGCGGCGCTCGTGGGGGCTTCAGAGGTGGGGCGCATGTGGCTTGACGTCCTTGGGCCGCGCGCCTTCGAAGTCACAACCGGCACCTGATCTCGATCACGACACGGTCTCCTGATCTGCTTCACGCCGCACCGACCACACGTGCGTGTTCACGTACAATGCCTGCACCGTCGCGTCATCGTCGGGCACGATGAAGTGGCGAACGCTCATCTTGCGCAAAACGAGGAGCGCAAAGACGGAGCTCTTGTGGAAGCACCCCGTGTGCACGACTTGCGGGCTGCAGTGGTGCAGGCAGCAGAGGGTCGGGTACCGATCAAGGAGCGTGTTGTCGTTGAGGTCAAACATGGTGAGGTTCAGCAGGTACACGGCGGGCCTGAAATCCACCTGATCGTCGTACACGCCCATCGCAATGCGCAGGCGACTGTCGGCCACAAGCATGGAAGCCTCCATGGTGCGCATGTGCAACCACGCGTCCTGCACCACATCCACGCCCGCCTCCACGTGCAGGCGTGTCGCCTCCTCGAACTGGTCGCACGCCAGCTTGTACACCACGAGGGCCTTGGTGAGCCGCTCATCTGCCCTGGACATCTTTAGTAAGGGTTAGTAGGGGTTAGTAGGGGTTAGTAGGGGTTAGTAGGCCGACCCCAGACGAGCGTCACCTAGGTGTGCGGGAGAGGGATGGATTGTGAGGGTGGGTGAGCGTGGGTGCGCCCCGAGGGTGGTATCGAAGGGGGTGGGGTGGAGGTGGGCGTGCGGAACATTCCGAAACTCCTAAAGAACGTTCTTTGGAAAACTCTCCTAAACACGCCCGCCAAACTCTCGGCACCTCCGACTCAGATCGCTGAAGCGCTCCCCGAGGGCGAACGCGAGCGGCTCGCACTCGTCGCGCACCTCGTCCACCTGCTTCCGAAGACGTTCGGGTAGCGCCTCTCCCACCCAATCCCCTTCGATACCACCCCCGGACTCGACGTACCTACTGAGACGCGCGCGAACGTGTTCTGGTTCAGTACCGAGGGGGCCGTTGAACTTCCACACGCCATCCTTGAGGAGCGCGTGCACAGTCTTATTGAAGACTATACAGCCATCGTACACCTTGTAGTCGAGTTGGATGTTGTTTGATGGGGGCTCGAGGATGATGGGCGCGTGCGACACGTAGGCCACGGAGTCGGTCACGCCGAAGAGCACGCACCCCCCTTGGCGCTCGACGCTCGCCTGCAGGCCGCGCAGCACGTCGCGCCCACGGGCCGTAATGGCGTTCGCCGCCTCGGGGTCGTAGAAGCGCGAGTGCTGCGAGGCGAGCAGGCCGTACACGGAGTTCATGAGAAGCTTGAGGCATGGGAAGCGTGAACGCCATTCACGAAGGTGCCTCATCATGTGCGCCAGGGCGGGCATGGTCTCCTCCAGGTCGATCATGATGGACGGGTACATGGCCTTCACGTCGGCCACGGTCACGGGCATCCTCCAAACCCCGCGCCGCGCCTCGAGGATGAGCGCCCCCTGGACGGGCGCCGCCTGAACGTGCTCGTGGGTCTGCGGCACACTGAACGCCGTCATCAGGGCCTCCGTGTCGCGCATCAAATTCGTTTGAACGAGCACACGCCTCGAGCGCGCCGCCATGGACATGCCCACGAGATTGGTGAGATCGAGATCGTAGAGGGGCGGTCCCGTCGTCGGCAAACACACCCCCCGGTAGTGCTCGGGTGGGTCGGTGCGCGGAGGCAGGCGAAGCACGGGCGGGCACGGCTCCAACGGCAGGCCTTCGAGGGGATCGAAGAGGTGCACGGGCAGGCGCGGCACGTCCGTCCTCACGTCCGTCGTGATCCACCCTACTGACTTTGGTAGGGTCGGTAGGTCTTTGGCGAGCACGTACATGAGGCGGCCCACGTGATTCTCGTACACGCCCCATGCACCCCCACCCCCGGGCGCGACCTCGAGCGCAAAGAAGTCTCCGGAAGCGGCGGCGGAAGAGGGGTTTGACATTGTGGCACCCTCACAACCCGCCCCACCCGCCCTCATCCACCCCCTTCGATACCCCACCTCGTACAAGAATGAGTGCACGCGCGTCCCTCAGGGACCAGGTCCTGATTGTCGGCAACATGGCGGCCATGCGCGAGGTGAGGCCGTACACGACCGATGGCGTCAAGGTGCTCGTGTCCAACAAGGGCACGATGGCGTGGCTTAGCCTCTGGCGCTGCCTGGAGCTCTGTGACCTGTTCGACGAACACGGGGAGTCCAAGCTGCGGATCGCGCAGCTGCTTGTGGACGTGGGCGTGGGCATGGAGTGGGGCGAGCAGGCGCACATGCCGACGTTGGGCGAGTGGTGGAGCGCGCTCGACATGGACGATCTCGTGCCCGCCTCTGAGCCGTTCCGGGCCCTGCTCGTGTCGGACATCAAGCGCTCGCACTTTGAGGCCCTCCTCGGGCGCAACGTGCCGCTCCCCGTCTGCTTCGTCGTGAGTAGCCCACGTCGTTTTTTTGAGGGCAATCGCGAGTGCGTCGCGACCTTCAACACGAACGCGCAACTCGTGTGGCCGCCACCCCCACCACCCGCCCCCGAGGCCTCACAACTCGAATGAGCGGCTTCCGCAGCATCACGGAGCGTCTCGAGTACTACAAGCGGCACCGGTACGGCAGCGTGAGCACGCGCGAGCCCGACTCGGCAGCCCTGTCCCTGGTGCGCGCAGAGGGGGCACGATCGGTTGAGGGTGGGGGTGGTGGGGGTGGGTGCGGGTGTCCCGAGATCACGTGGTATGCGCTCACGGTCGCACGCAAGGTGGCGTTGGAGAAGCTCGCTGGGAGCGTGGTGTATTGGACGGGCCTGAAGCCTGAGCACTTCCTGATCGACGCCGAGCAGGAGCCCTCGACTGTCATCCGCTTCCGCCTCGTCGCCGACGTGCCCGTGACGGACAAGATGCGCGCGCACCTCGCCTCAGGCAAGTTGAGAGTGGTCACAACGACGGGCGCCTGATCCCTCCTCCGCCCCCTTCGATACCATCCCCCTTCAAATAAACAAAGAGTTCAGTTGTCACGTGTGCCGCGTTGAACGACGTTCCGCCAGCTTGTAGAGCGTGGGCGTGGGCAGCAAGGCGGCCGCGAGACTCGTAAATAGGGCCAGGTTGTGGAGTGCCGCCTGGGAGTAGACGGTCGTGGGGCAAACGTGCATGCTGGCCACGATGTGGATGGCGGGTATGGGTGCGTCTGGGTGCGCGTCCATGAAGTCGTAAAAGGCCCCCGTTTCGGGCGTTTGCGGAGGCAGGTCCCTCAAAAACTTCGAGAGCGCCTTACAGTCCTCCTGAACGCGCCACACCGAAAAGGTGACCGTGTCAATGATCGGAATCGGCAACACGTGCGACACCATGAAACGAGTGTATGGTATCGAAGGGGGTGGGGTGAGGTGTGTGATCACAAATGAGCGAGCCGGTTCACGAGCCGCCGCCCCTCGTGTGGCTTCGGCAGGCGCATCGGATGTTCGACTCGCTCCCCCTCAAAGCGTGCCCGTCCGTGGCCCGCAGCGCGCGCACCCTACTACACGCCCCCCTGGACGAGTACGGGAACCTCGTTGAGCAGCGATTCTTCTCGGTGCCCGACGAGGATGGTGCCGTGAATGCTATCGGTGCTGCATTGGCCGTCCTGAGCGTCACGACCACCTCCCTGCGCCTCACGTTCCTGGGGCAGGACAAGACGCGCGTCAAGGCGGTTCGAGGCGCCTACAACGTGGCCCTGAAGCAGCTCGAGCACAGGACGCGCTATCTGGCGGACTGGCCTCCCGTGAACCGCCCGACGTTCCGTGACGCGCACCTCCCGCCCCCTCGTGACTGTCTTGCACGCCTCACCTTCCAGGCGACGCCCCTCGAGATCACGGTGGCCCTCTAGCACCTCACACCCACACCCCATGTCGCGTGGTGGCATGTTGCCGGCCCGGGACGTGTACTTGCAGGACCTCGTCACGGAGGCGCTGCGATGGCGACGCGACTTGGGGTACACGGTGTACCTCGTCGTGGGGACGGCCGCGAGGGCGTGGCTGGTGAGTGCGGCGCTGGTGGAGGCGGGCGACCCCGAGGGAATCGAAGTGGGGTGGGAGACGCTTGATGCGACGCAAAAACGTATCGTGGCGTGGCGTGTGGACGGGGGCGATCGTGTTACGGTTCAACTCTATTGACCCCCCTTTACCCTCCAAATGCTTACTCTTGCGCGGAGGCCGCAGATGCTGCAGCAGCGTCGCGGTTCAGGTCCCGAGCGCGATTGCCCCAATCCCTACGTACTTCCGTCGGCAGGTTCCGCCAGGTGGAGCGAGTTGCTGGCCGGCCATTGGCAGCAAGGTACGCACGAAAGAAGAGCGTGCGCCCGTTCACGCCACTCCGCACAAGCCGCAGCCCCGCAGCCCCTTCGTCTTCTACCACCTCCTTCACGTCGACGTGATCTGAAACCTGAAGGGTCTTCTCAGCGCGCTCCCTGGGGTACGTTTCCAGGAGGCACGTTCGGATTTCGCGGTCCACAATCTTGAGTTGCGCCACGATCACACCACGAGTCTGGAGCAGGCGCTTAAGCCTTGGTAGATTGATGGAGATGTTGCAACACAGCACGTTGGCCAGCCCGGGCTGCTCCTCCAGCAGCCTCTGAAGCGAGGGAGTGGGCTCTGAGGTGGAAGTGGGGGCGGCCATTCGAGGTGTGAAGCGTCAGAGGGTGCGCGTCAGCACCACGATGGCAACCAGTAAACAAATTAAGCAGATCACGAGTATGATGACCTGGCGTCGGCGTACCGTGTCGGCGTCACGGCGAGCCACCCGAAGGGATGCCGTAGTCGCCTTACTGGATTCGACCGTGTTCGCTAGGGTGTCTTGGATGCGCGTGACGATAATGTCCTGATCCTCAATCATGGACCCGAGGAGGGCGAACATTTCGTGAATCTCGTACACGGTCCGTTCGAGCCTTCGTACGCCCTCGTAGCGTTCTTGGAGGTCGAGGATGGTGTCGTCGAGCATGCCGCGCACCTCGCCCTCTTCGATCCCCCCACGCACCATTCGCTGCGCCTGCGCCTGCCCCAGGGTCGGTTCGGCCATCAGAATGAAGCGTTGCGTGCGCGCGTCCACAACCACCCTATACGCGTTTACTTGTGTGCGGTACTCGGCGACGGCCTCCCTGTAACGGCGCACGTGAACATCATATAGGGCTTGATACAGGCGCTTCTCCGTGTCATTACGGACAGGTATTCCCGCCACACGTGCTTGCTCCAAGAGGTCCTTGATGAGCATGATCAGCTTGTTCAGGGCCGAACACGCCTCCTCGAAGGCCTTGGAGGAGGCTTGAATTTCGGAGCGCGTGGCCGCCTTGCGCTCTGTCTCGATGACGGTATCGAGGGCGCGGACGTCGACGTGCACGCGATCGATGTGCGTTTGGATGGACAGGTACCGCTCGTCCACGTCATCGTCGAGCGTCACGTAGGCGGCCGCGATGGACGCCAACGAAGGCCTGATGGGTCCTACCGCAAGGTCTTTGGAACGTTCCGCGGAATGTTCTGGAATGGGGGGTGGGGGAGGGGGTGGTGGGGGTGAGGAGGGTGGCGAAGGGGGCGGGAGGCCTGCCAAAACTCGAAGCTCCGTTAGCCGATCCAGCACAGACCTCGGACCTCTGCGACCCGACATGCACGCACCACCACCACCGCCTGAAGTGTGCTGGCAGCGCCTGGAGCAAATGGAGGCGGTCCGGAGGGCGCTCGAGGCGGTGCGCGTGAGGGACGAGAACAGGCGTGGATCGAGCGTGGGCGTGGCGCGTGTGCTGTTTGAGGAGCGGCACTTTTGGGTGGACGCGCGCCTCATCCGGGCCCTGAACATCCCCTACTCGGTGGGGGAGGCGCGCGAGATTGCTGATCGCGGCTATCAGGTGGTGTCCGCCGGTGAGCTGTACGACGACATGCGCGCGCTCTGGGCCATTGTGCGCGAGTGCGAGCGCGTGTGCCCCGGGGGCGTGTTTCCCCAATACGACACGGCTCGCTGGACCACGAGCATGCGCACGTGCACCGGCGAACATGTGAGCGTGCTCGTGGCCCTGCACTCGTTCGCGCAACGCTCGCCCACGTTCGCCTCGCTCGTCCTCTGCGAGGATGCGCACGAGTTCAACGAGCGCCACTTTCCGCTCCGCGCTTGCGACTACCTCGTACGCTCCTTCGTGATCCCGCCCGACCTCCTGCGCGAGCTCGGGACCGACCCGACCCCCTTCGGGCGCCCCACGCAAACGACCGTCTTCATGTCCGAGCGCGAGCTGGCCACCTCGTGCACGATCCTGATGGATCTGATCCGGGACATGGACAAGAAGGGCAAGGAGATGTGCACGCTGACCGTCAACGGGCGCCACTACGTGTACCGCCTGAACGCCAACCGCACACGCCCCGTGTGGGCGTACATGAGCCCCCTTGCACCCGAGAAGCACGCGTGGGTGGACCTGAACATCCTGGACGCCCTGGGTGTGCCGGTGACCCTCGAGGAGCGCGCCACCAATGTGGCACTCCTGAGCGTGACGGACCTGAATGGGTTCAGGGCGGACATGAGTGCCATCGTCGAGGCAGGCGTGCACGCGACCGTCACCCTGAAGTGCGGCGTGTGCGACTACTGGCCGCCGGATGACGACTCGAACTCGGACTGGGGCTCATTCGTGGCGCGGCGTCAGGAAGGCCAGCGCCCCTCGCCGCCCCCGCCCGCCTACGAGGCCAGCGACCCAGAAGTGCCCCAATGAATCACCCACCAGCGGAAACTCGGGCGGCTCCTCATCGTGATCCGGATCGTGGGAGGTATCGAATGGGGTGGAGGTGGAGGTGGAGGTGGTGGGTGGGCGAGGTGGGCGGCCGGCGCGTACAAGGTAGACCACCACCTCACCCTCGTTCGCGCATTCCAAGAGCGCGTCATCCATCGTCACAGGCCCGTACACGTCAATGCTCTTTTCACGAAACATGAAAGGCACGTTGCGCTGAATCCAGCCCACCTGCGGGATCACGGGACGCGTGCCCGTCGGGGGCCTACCGAACACGTACCGCTCCCTACTAATCTCATCATCCCCCTCACGCGTCTCATCCGTTTCCCATGGGTTTTGAGGGAGCTCGCGCGTGATCTTGCGGGGGCGGTACGTGCCCGGGTTGTAGGGACGCGCCATCCCGAATTTTGACCCATAGGGACGGCCGTCAAATCTCATGACGACCCGCATCGAGCACGTGCTCGAGAGTCTGACCGAGATGGAGAAGGATGCGCGCTTTCTCCTGCAACGATTACGCGACATGAACGAGCGACCTGCCACCTTTTATGCGCCACCCCACCTCCACCCCCTTCGATCCCACCCGTCCGCGCCCCTTCAGCAGCTCCGACACGATCTTGTGGCCTACCAGAACCTCTTCTTCGATGGCGTCACGTACGACATCACGAAGGACGGCCTGCCCGCCTCCGAGGCGAACGCGTTCAAGGACGTGCTGCGCCTGTGGCCGCCCGAGCTCGAGCGCCTGCGTCGGACGCTGCTCCTGTGGGACCTCCCAAGGGCGCGCGTGCGAGAGATGATCAGGCGCGGCAACTCGCAGGTTCACGACGAACTTGTGGCTATGGAGGCGGCACGTGAACTCGCTGAGCGTGCATCAGAACACGCTGCGTGATCGAGTCCATGATGCGCTCAAGTTGCAACAGGGCCGCAGTGGCCGTCACTCCATCGTCACACCGGGACGCACGCGCCAGGAGCTGCAGCTCCTTGGCAATCATGGCGCGCTCGTACGCCAGGGGCAGGGTCGATGCAACAAACGAGTCGCAACGTTCGCGAACGCACTCCGTCCACAAGCGCATCAGCGGCGACTTGAGCGAGTCATCGTGGCGACATCGGGACATGGGGCCGCTTGAGTTGTGCAACCACCCAAGTGTGCTGCTGGCTTCCGGAGGGTATCGAAGGGTGGGGTGGTGAGAAAGTTTTGCGGAACGTTCGGGGGTGTCTTGTATAGTAGGGCGTACTAGGTCGGTACACGTGCATCATTTATCGCATTCTTTCATCACGCCCCTCACCCCACCCTTCGATACCCCCCTGTTTATCGACGTAGGGCGTTCTATACGTCATAATGGTGATCGTTTTCTTAGTTGGGGCGCTTGTGGTGACGGGGTTCGTGATCCTCTGTATCGTAGCGGAGTTCGTGCGTCTCTGGTGCACGCTCGTGAACGCCAACCAGGACCAAGCGATGCAATTCTAGGGGGCTCACCTTCCGGAGCTGCCGAAGCCGCCCGCACCCCGAGCGTTGCCGACGTCATTGTACGCCGCCAGGACTCGGGTGATCACGAACGACACTTTGGCATTCGCGGGGCGCACGGGCGAGGCGGTCGTGTTCGTGAGCATCGCAAAGATCTCGCCCTGGTAGCCCGCGTCCACCACGCCCGCCACAAAGACGCCCGCTGCGCTCAGGTGGAACGAGCCGCCCACGAGAAGCGCCTGGCCGGCCTGCAGACGACTCCGGTAGCCCGTCGGCACGAGGCGTGTTTCGTACGGCGCGAGCTCCAAGAGGGCGGGCAGCGACACGTGTCCGTCAAGACCAAACTCGCCACCTCGCTTGAACGGTTCGCCATCGTACAGGCTGCTCACGATCGAGCCGCCCATTCTGAAGGGTACGACCGAAAGCGCGTTATCGACACCGCGCTCAGGCAGGGGTGCAGACGAAGGGTCGGGGAGCAGGCGGGTGGCGAACAAATCGTGCGCGTCCATGCGCCGGTGCAGTACAATGTTCTTGTGGAAGGGCAGATAGAGCGCCTGCACGACGCGGTCGCCGCGACGGCCCACCCACGCGGGCGCGCCCACCTTGACGAGCTCGAGCACCACCACCCCAGAAAGCGCCTCATCCGAGACCACGCGCGACACGTGGACCCCCTGCTTCTGCACGCTGGAACGCATCATGTAGAGCACGTTTTGGCACCCCTGGGGACGAATGAACGAAATCAGGATGCCCTGGCCGTGATAGAGCGTCACGTCCTGGGGCAGGTACAGGTCGTAGCCGGCACTCGAGCCATCGTAGGCGCGCGACGGGGCGGGCAGCGGGGGTGGGGCGGGTGCGGGGTCGCTCATGTTGTGTCGCCCCCGCCACCCCCACTTCCTTCGATCCCTTCCGATGCCGCCGCCGCCCCCTCTTGACTCCCCTGGTAAGCGCGTTCGGCCACCGTGATCGTGTGCGTCAAGACTAGCGTGGCGAAGTTTAGGGTGCGCGCGACCACGTAGGCGTCAAGGTTGAGCACGACAAATGTACGGGCAGCGTGATCCGTCCCACGGGGGTATCGAGTGACATGACGATACCACTGGAGCACGGGCTGCACGATAAAGGTGGAGGGCGTGAGTGGGAAGGCGTGCGGACGGTCCAGGGCGCGCACGAGTGCCGACATGTTAGGCGTCACGAGCCCCTTACGCCTCATGATATTACGCACCCTTGCAAGCGCCTTCTCGAAGCGCGCGCACGCATCCAACACGTTCGCGAGCATGGGGTATCGAAGGAGAGGGGTGGATGGGAAGTCGTCACATCTCCACATGGCCAACCCCGTACTCTGGGGCCTTCTGGGCACCATCGTCGCTCTCGCGTTCAGCCTGTGGATCGCGCTTCTGAGCGTGTGGCACTTCACGGGTCTTCCGGACGCCGCCGCTGATCCGAACCGCGCCTGGCAGTGGGCCATCCACGAGTCGCAGGTGATGCGCCACATGAGCACCTTCCAGGACCTCGGGGCGCGCCTGAACCACCTCAACCTCTCGCCCTCCGACCCCCAATTCGACCTGCTCTTCCTGACCGCCGACCTGCTGCTCGTCGGATACGCCTTCATGCGCATCGTCACGCCCACGCCCACGCTCGCGTACCGCCTCGCCCTGGGCACGTTCATCTCCCTCGTCACGTCCACCTTCACGCTCATCCCCATTCCCGCCCACGCGATCGGTTTTCCATTGCTCGCGTACACCCGTCTCGGTCTGTGGCTGGACCCCCTCTGTGTGGGGCGCACGATCGTCGGGATCGATGGGTGGCGGCACGGGGGCCCGGGCTTCCGGTGGGTGGCGCTGGCGCTCGTGCCTATGATGGCGATCGCGACGGCGGCCATCGGGAGCGCCATGGGAGGGAGTGCGGTAGGCGGCGTTTGCGTGGGCGTCCTGTGCTCGTTCTGCCTGCGCAACACGGAGAAGCGGTACTACTTCTCGGACGCGCCCGCCACCTTCCCCGATCCCCCGGCCGAGAGCGTGCCCATGGAGCCACGCAGCACGCGCGCCCCTTCCCCCTCCCCCTCATCGCAAAGTGGGCTCCCTTAGAGCGCTTGCTCTCGCCGTGGACGCTTGCGACGTGGGCGTGTGGCGGCGTGTAGGACGAGCGTGAGTGCAAGTAGGAGGAGGGTGAACGCGAACGCCCAGTGGGTGCGGTGCACGAAGGAGACGAACCAGTCGCGCAGGTGGAGGAGGAGGGTGAGGAGCCACTGGAGCCACGTGAGTGCGTGCTCGCCGGTCGCGTGCAACTCGAGGGCCTTCTGGACGAGTAACGGGGGCGCGTGAGAGGGGTTGGACGCGAAGGGGGGCGGAGGCGGGGGCGCGACGACGCTCGACGTCATGGCGGGTG
>ERZ1292625.2358-Hain-H41-01um-R1-2358-length-17756-cov-8_pt1 | contig 17756 bp, 19 predicted proteins | sample MGYA00564400_ERZ1292625 | MGnify/ENA primary metagenome ERZ1292625 (study PRJEB36523, sample SAMEA6512639) | groundwater metagenome | collected 2019-01-08 | study: AquaDiva: Metagenomics assemblies of 32 groundwater samples
TAAATGTTTCTATTTTATCTAGAAACTTGTCTTAGTTTAAAGGGGACGGGTCATTTACTACCACAATCTTTTCTGTTACTTCTGGCGACGCAACAACCGGCATCGCGCTACTCGGCACAGTTGCGGGAGCACTGTTTTTCATCAGCATGTACCCCACGCCACCTAAGGCCAAAAGAACAAAAAGAATACTAACTGTTTTATTCATAAAAAAATCCTCCCTTAATATAACGGACAATACTCTGTAATATATCGTACACAAAAACAACCATCGTGCAAAGTACTAAAATTTCACCAAGGTAATTGAATAACACCATCTGTTATCTCAACAAGACCATCTTGTCTAAGTTTTTTCAATATCAAATCCATTCTTTCATCTGATACTAAATGTTCGTTGATATATTTTTCCTTAAGTGTTCGTAGATTACGAGGTCTCACTCGAAGATCATCCAGTATCTGTCCTCGAAAAAACCTATTGGTTAAAACAAATGGTACTCTAGGCTGTCTCAAAAATTTTTTGATTCTTTTTTGCTTTGCCATCACAAGTGCACCATAATCCATAAGTGCTTGATGCCACTGCCATGATCTACCAATCGGCACGAGTCTTTCTGCGACGTCAAGAATTACTCGTTCTTTCTGTGGGATATCATCAAAGAAAAAATGCGTAATAATTTTACGAATATTCGTATCCACCATCGATACGTCCATCTTGTACGCAAACACTTGTATAGCTCCTGCTGTATACTCGCCAACTCCTGAGAGTGAGTTAAGTATTGCTCTATCGCGAGGAAATATTCCGTTATAATCAAAAACTACTGACTGAGCCGCTTTTTTAAGATACAAAGCACGCCTGTTATACCCCATCCCTTTCCATGCACGGAGTACATCTCCCGTCGACGCATTTGCTAAATCTACAACCGTCGGAAACTTTTTTAAAAATTCTGTATACACTGACAACACACGAGGCACTTGTGTTTGCTGCAGCATGACTTCTGAAAGAAGAATTTTATACGGATCATGCGTATGGCGCCATGGGAGATCGCGTTTATTTTCCTGCCACCACTCAAATATCGTTTTATGAAACTGTACAATGAATTTTTTCGACAACCGCATGTACGTATTTTCTTATGGTGTTGTCGTTGGTGTAGCAGTAACACTCACCTTCACGGGCAAGGTAAAGTCTTTTACTTGGGTCACATCTGTAACTGTATTGTTGCCTTTATCCCATAATCCCTTCACCCGAACTCGGTGACCTACCACCACCTGATCTTTCGTTATACCTTCTTGCATTCCATTGACAAACTCCGTCGCGCTCCCTACCGTAATGGTCTGATCTGCTCGTTTATCCGAGATTGTCGTCATAATCCAGCCATTGGGAAGAAGTGATTTCACCACCCCGATAATCACACCATGTCGCTTTTGTATAGACAAATCACGAACGAGTTTGGCTGTAATAGTCGTCTTGGTTTCATCGCTCCATGGACCAGCAATATTGACCGTATGACCCAAAAGCATGTCATCTATCGTTGCTTTCCCACCAAATCTAAGCACAAATTTCGTCTTCGTATCGGTCTGTATGGTGAGACTTTTTCCATCTTTTTCGATGGTCAATATAGATCCGACTTTATTAGTTATAACACCGCTACTTATACGAGCCCTCTGAAATAATCCTCGAAGAAATGCCGGCTTGGAGCTTTCTTTTTGTCGATCCTCTTTGATCTCGTCACGCTTTTCTTTTCTATTTTCGACTCTCTCCTGTATTCGATCAAAAACGTTATTCTCTGCATACACGGGAGTAACCAACGACATACTTGTCAAAGCGGTCAATACGAATACGATAGATGCTTTTGTCATAATATATTTCCTTCTCCTATGAAGTACGCAAATAGTGAGAAAAAAGTTTCACTCTGCTATCTGATAGGTAATAATCAGCTCTTTTTCTGCAAAGTTTCCGTCGGTGTCGTTTGCGACAACGAGGATGTAATTCTCTCCCTCATCAAGTGTCACCACTTGTGTGAAATTACCAGTGGCATCAGCGATAAGCTCCACATCATTTACAAAAACTTCAGCCTTTGGTGCTGTTTTTCCCTTTACGGTTATCTGTCCCGTTGACACGGTCTGTCCGCTGACAGGACTTGTGATAGAAAGTGATAAACCAGCATTGGTCAAGATTGGGGTACTCGTCGGTATCAGAGTCACTCCATCGATTGTTTTATCTGATGATGGTACTGCCGCGCTTTCGGTAGACGCACTTTTATAAACGACGCGCTGTTTGTATATCCCCAAAAATACCACGCCTACAAGAAGTAGCAATCCGATACTATACACAATCTTCGTATTCATTTCTGTTTCCCTCCACTCACAAGTGTACTTGTTTTTTCGTATGATGCAAGTTTTTGTGATCGATTTTTCAAATTTTTTCGTTTCTCACGGGTGAAATAAACGAAAATCAACGAAAGTATACTAATTCCTAAAAAGATATACATATACCCCATAGGCACTTCTAACCAAAAGGTAGAAAGCGCGTCTTGCCAATACTCAGCAATTATTTCTCGGTCTTCCCAAAACAATGACAGCACATCCCATGTCCCGAGATCTCTCACATCCTGTATAAACGCCAACGAAACGACAATACATGCCATAAACAACGTGGCAAACACACCAATAAACAACGACAGTGTCTTCAAAAGCCTGTGCTTCTCCAGTGTAATGATCCGTCTCATGATCGGTGTAGTACTACGTGAATTTTTCTTCATAATTTGAGTAATTCTGCTAACAATTTTTTTGCCCGCTTTAAATGTGTGCGCACCGTATTTACTGGCAATTGCAAAATACGTGATATCTTCTCATATGATACATTGTCGAAGTAATACAGGCGAAGCGGCAATCTATATTTGTTCGGTAATTTCAAAAGCGCGCTCTGTACTCGTTCACGCTCCTCAGAATCGACATATTCTTTTTCGATATTAACGTGCGAGGGAAGTGTATCCGTAAGTAAGACCTCTTTTCCGCGTTTCTTAGCCCGTAAAAGAGAAATGCTCGCGTTTTTTGCCACCGCATACAGATATGAAGCAAACGATCTGGTATGGTCAATCGTACCCAATGACTGATAAATGCTCACAAACACGTCTTGCACGACTTCTTCGGCAGTTTGAGAGTCGTAAACGATACGGTTTACCACACGTAAGAGCTTCTTTTGATAGAGACGAACTAACTGCTCAAACGAAGCTAAATCCCCATCTTTCGCCTGCAAAAGAAGCGTACGATCGCGCTCTGGTACATCCTGCATACGCGCATTATACCAGTGTTTCTATGGTATAATTAGGGCTAGATGACAACACAATCAAACAAAAGATCAGGCATCGTTGCTATCGTTGGACGAACCAACAGTGGTAAATCAACACTTCTTAATGCCATCCTCAAGCAAAAGGTGTCTATCACCTCTCCCAAACCACAGACCACGCGCTTCCCTATACAAGCAGTATATGAAGACGAACGAGGACAAATAATATTCGTAGACACCCCTGGTGTATTTGCCAAAATCAAAGATCAAATTGCTGCTCGTATAAATTTGCGCACCGAAGAAGCGCTGGATGGATCACTCGATCTGATCGTCTACCTTGTAGATCACACCAGAGAGCGAGCAGAAGAAGAAAACAAGGCGCTTGGCATGGTGCGTAAAGTACACAAACCCAAAATTCTCGTTATCAACAAAGTCGATATAAAAACGCCGACTCATATCGTCCAGTACAAATTTATGGAAGATGAATTTGACGAGACGGTCGAAATATCGGCGCTTTTGCAAAAACATATTCCGCTTTTATTAACTGCAATATTTAATCATTTACCCGTTCGCGAGCCGCTTGCGATGCGAGAAGATCTCGTGCAACCAGGGCTCAATCTTGATAGTAAAACATTTGTCTCTGAAATTATAAGAGAAAAAGCATTTCTTACCCTTCGCAAAGAAGTGCCATACTCACTCACCACAGTTGTTGATGAACTGACCGAACGAGACAACGGCGTTCTCTACGTAAAAGCACGCGTGCTTACATCTCAAGAGAGATATAAAGGCATGATCATAGGAGCAAATGGTGCAGTGATCAAAGAGATAGGTGCAACAACCAGAAAAGAACTAGAAGTAGCGTCAGGCAAAAAGGTCTATGTAGACCTCACTGTAGAAGTCGATCCTCATTGGATGGATTTTGTGTAGTCTAAGAAAGACGAGATAAGGTTTCTTCTTTTCCTAACACAACAAGCGATTCAAGAAGTGGTGGACCGACGGTCTTGCCAGTGACAGCGATGCGAAGTTGCATGAAGAAATCTTTGACTTTCCAATTTTCTTTTTCTACCTTTTCTCTGATAGCCGCCTCCATAGCATCATGACTCCATTTAGTCTTTTCTAATACATTTTTGAGTGCTGATACCATGTCAGCCATTTTTGGCGTCTCAAATACACTAGGCTTTTCATAAAAAAATCCAGCAAGTGACCAAAATTCTGATAGCGTGTGGATACGTTCTTTCACAAGAGGGATTATTTTTTTTAATACTGAGTGGTCATTGGGAATTCGTGAATCAAACGCTAATAATCGTTTGATCAATTCCTCTTCTGGCATGGATTTAATGTAATGGCTATTCACCCAATCGAGCTTTTTCAAATCAAATCGTGGCGCTTGCGAGGTAATTTGGGTAATATCAAAATACTTGATAAATTCTTTAAGAGTATACATTTCTTTTCCCTCAGGATGATTCCACACAATGTTTGAGAGATAGTTAAGGACTGCTTCTGGCAAATATCCTAACTTTTGATAATACTCAACAGATGCATGACCATGTCGCTTGGATAACTTTCCCTTCCCGTCTTCATTAAGAATCAACGGCAAATGCGCATGCACTGGCATCTCCCAACCGAAGTATTTATATAATAAAACATGTTTTGGGGTCGATGGTAGCCATTCTTTTCCGCGAAACACATGGGTTATTTCCATGAGATGATCATCAACAACGACACCTAAATGATACGTAGGAAACCCGTCGGATTTCATGATGACTTGATGATCAATGACGCTACTATCAAACTCGACATCTCCACTTATCAGGTCATGGACGATAATTTTCTCGTGTTCAGCAACATTCATGCGGATGACATGGGGCAATCCTTCTTCTAACTTCTTTCTTACCTCGTCCTTGGATAATTTCAAACAGAGCTTATCATACATCGGTGCCTGATGATTGGCTTCTTGATCCTTGCGCATTTGTTCCAATCGCTCTCTAGTACAGAAACAATGATACGCATGACCGTTTGTCAAAAGAATCTCTGCATATTTTTTATACATATCAAGTCGTTCTGATTGCCTATACGGCGCAAATGGTCCACCTACTCGCGGATCTTCATCAGCATCTAACCCAAACCATGAAAGCGCTTTATAGATCACTTCTTCTGCTCCTTCTACAAATCGCATCCTATCGGTGTCTTCTATGCGGAGGATAAATTTGCCAGTATGTTTTCTCGCGTACGCATAATCGATAAGCACTTGATAAATTGTACCGATGTGAGGAAATCCTGTGGGTGATGGCGCTATCCTTGTTCGGACGTTCATTGCATTGATTCTATCAAGATATACCCATATACTCAATGTAGCCATGTCTCTTACAGAAACTGCCTACTATACGCGTCGCGCGATCAATTGGACCATAATCGGTGTCATAGGGTACATCATCCTTCGCGCGTTTTGGGGTGTGGCTGTGCTTACCTACCTTCAAATATTCCCACCCAAAGCCCCACCTGCAAACCACGCGTTTGGCAAATTACCAGCAATTCGCTTCCCTGTACCTCCTGCATCACCATCAGGGCAACTTATCTATCAACTTGAGACTATTGAGGGATCGGTGCCACAGGCGTCCGCATCAGCAAATGTTTATTTCATGCCCAAGACAGGATCAAATCTTCTCGCGCTTTCAAAGGCACAGAACTTTGCGAAACGATTAGGGTTTGCAACGACACCTACGCCTGAACCATCAAACAAAAATGTGTATCGATTCGACGACCCGACGTCGCAACTTCGACATTTATGGTATGACATAGTATCCACTAATTTCATTATGCGATATTCATACGAACAAGATGCTGGGCTGTTTCTAGAACGAACCATCCCTACGACGTCTCAAGCGGTGCAAGAAACAAAAAATTTATTACAGACCTACGGCTTATTCCCAAGTGATTTCGTCGGAGGGCAAGTAAAGGTATCCTATCTTAAAATCGCAGAAAACAAACTAACCACTGTGGGTAGTCAAACACAAGCAGATGTCGCACGCGTTGATTTCTTCCGCCCAAATATTGCAAGCACACCTGTTATCTCATCGGTCGTAGGAGAAGCACCTATATCCGTAACCCTCTCTGGATCCAAAAACTCCAAGAAACGTGTACTTCAGTTCGTCTACACCTATTGGCCTATAGATTACCTAACGTCTGCTACGTATTCATTAAAGCCTAGTAGCTATGCATGGCAAGAATTACAAAATGGCGGAGGGTATATCGTGAGGTATCCCAAAGGAGCGGTAGCCACCGTACGTAATGTATACCTTGCATACTACGATTCATTTGAACCACAAACATATCTGCAACCAATTTTCGTATTTGAAGGTGACGATGGATTTTTGGCGTACGTGCCGGCAGTTAATCCAGAATGGGTGGAGTAAATGTCTTCCATTCAAAATTTGAAAACACCCAGTCTATAAGATACGACGTATCTTTAAATCGATCTGCACTTTTTAAGACCACGATGATGACACTATGACCGTTTCTGGTCACCAGAGTCACCAAGTTTTCACCGGCATCTTCTGTCCAACCTGTTTTAATCCCCCCCACTCCCGGAATTTTTCCCAACAATTGATTGACGTTTGTGAGTGCATGAAAGTACGTATGTGATACATCAGAAATAGTGATTTGAGGAATCGCCACAATCTTTGCGATTGTATGATTGGTGAGGGCAAATGCTGATAAACGCGCCAGATCTATAGCCGTCATCTTATGCTCTGGATGGTCATACCCTACGGGATTGGTGAAATGGCTTGCAGTCAGATATAATGCCTGCGCTTTCGCATTCATCGCAGCTACAAATGCGTCAACCCCGCCTGTATAATGCTCAGCTAATGCCCATGCCGCGTCATTCCCTGAATGAATGAGCGCCCCGAAAAGTAAATTTTCGACCGTTATCTTTTCTCCTGGCACTAACCCCATTACTTGACCGCTATTTGCTACTGTTTGCACAGTAACCACATCGTCGAGACTATACGCGTCAAGTGCCACAAGCGCTGTCAAAATCTTCGTCGTGGAAGCTGGTGCGAGTGATTCGTCAGCATTCCTTTGAAAAAGTTTCGCGCCGCTATCAAGATCTAACACAACGATTCCACGAGCTGATACTTCCGCTTGCGGATAAAAATTACTGGAAGACACGGGGTAGGGCCTCGGAGTAGGAACCACGAATGGGACGCGTCGAAATGCATTTTTTATCGCTTCGTCAGAAATAAGAGCCACTCCTTGAGAGGGAAGGAGTATAAAAAATGCCGCTACCACCACCAGCAGCAATACTTTGTCCCACTGCCGTACTACCCAAGAGGAACGAATGTGGGAAAGGACAGATTTTACCTTCATTTCGATAGACTAAATGTTCCGACGATAGGCTTAGCGACACGTTCAAAATCACGCTCCTTCATACGAATCGACTTGGTATGTGAGCCAGCATTAAAGGACACATATTCGCCATCACGCATCGACGAATCCATATAATATGGCACACCAAATAGGTGTCCAAAAGGAGCCACTGCGCCAATTTCAACACCTGTTACTTTTTTCACTTCTTCTGGCGTCGCCATCCGAAGGTCTTTTATGCCAAACTGTTTACGAAATTCTTTCGTATCAAGCTTTAGATTACCCGGCACTGTCACCACAATCGGCTTTTTGTCAGCGTAAAGAACCAGCGCTTTCGCCCCTTCTGATAATGGGGTATTTCGAATTGCTGCCGCTTCTTGACTCGTTTTTACTACTCCATGTTCATATGACTCATATAAGACACCAGTCTCGTCAAGACTTCCTATAATACGGTCATAGACTGACGTACTACTTACTAACCCCATATTGCCTGCGACTCGAATTCCGAGTTCTGCAAGTTGTTCCTCTGACGCCTCGCTTGGCGCATCCATCACACTGCTTTGACCTGAAGCGGATGTAGGATATGCCATAACCTCACGCACACTTGACTCACCCAAAACCGTCATCATAAATCGATCAATACCAGGCGCGATCCCACCATGTGGCGGCACTCCGTAGGTAAACGCATTAAGCATGTGACTAAATTCGCTTTTTTGCTTTTCAGAAAATCCTATAAGATCAAATATTTTTGATTGCACATCGGATTGATGAATGCGAATACTTCCCCCACCCACCTCAAATCCATTTAACACAAGGTCATGTTGAAGTCCCCGAACTTTCATGGGATCAGTATCTAAAAGTGCTATATCATCTGGATGCGGTGCGGTAAACATATGGTGCGATGGGGCAAATTTCGCTTTTCCTGATCCGTGGAAAAAATCGGCGTCTGACTGCTCAGTAAAGAGTGGAAAGTCGATAGTCCAACTAAAAGCTAATTCATTTGGATCATTTTTATCTACGCGCAAATCTGGTTTGTCTGTGCCATATTTTTCCATCGCGTCTTTATGAGACAACCGAGGCCATGGTGTCATTGTGATGTGTTTTTCTGGAAATAAACCTTTGACAAGTGAAGAAAATAACGTTTCGGTAAGCTGTAATATATCTTCTTGGGTCACAAACGACATCTCAAGATCTAGCTGTGTGAACTCTCCATACGCGCGATCTTTCCGCGGATCTTCATCGCGAAAACACCGCGCAATTTGAAAATAGCGCTCAAATCCAGCCACCATGAGAAGCTGCTTATATTGCTGTGGAGACTGCGGGAGCGCATAAAATTTACCAAGCTGCAATCGAGACGGCACCAAAAAATCTCTCGCTCCTTCTGGTGTCGTTTTGGTAAGAATTGGCGTTTCTATCTCCACAAAATCCTGACCTAATAAAAAATTACGGATAAATGCAACTGCTTTTGATCGCATCCGTATATTTCGCGCCATTCTCGGACGTCGCAAATCAAGATATCTATATTTACTGCGAGATTCTTCGTTGATCTCATATCCATCGGTGTCTATAGGAAACGGAAGTTCTTTGGCTTTTGAAAGTATAGTGAGAGATTCTACAGCAACCTCTATGATTCCCGTTTGCAACTTTGGATTAACCATTGATGTTGGTCTTGCCCGTACTACACCTTTCACCTCGACAACGTCCTCGGGTCTTGCATCAGTCATTTCTTTAGAAAGTACCAGCTGCACAAGTCCTGATCGATCACGTAAATCCAAAAAGACGACCTTACCGTGTGTCCGACGCCCGTTCACCCATCCTTGGATGGTAACGTGTTTTCCTATATTTGCCACGGTCGAGACTGCAAGGGTGCGCTTCATATTCTCCATCATACCAAACTACGCAGGAATCTTTAAGCACAAGTTTTTTATTTGTCAGTATTTTATAGTCATATTTTTACTGGTTGACAGGAGGAATCAAAATACGATATAAATATAGTTCATGAAATCAATGCAATATTGTCACATTTGGAATTTTATTACCCTTCGAAAGGGCGAGGTTTGTGTGGTGTCTGCATAAGAAATAAAAATAAAAAAGACCACATGAACCCCGCACCAAGCGGGGTTTTTTTATGAAAGAAACACATGGTAGAAACAATAGACTCATCGTTTTCTGGAAAACCAGAGTGGTTGATGATGGAAATAAAACTAAAACAATTTGGTTTCCCACGCACGATGAATTAAAAAAATCAACAAATACAAAACTTGAAAGGAGGTGAACACACTATGAACACAAGAGCACAAGAAATAATGAAAGAATTTATCAGCAATTTAAATATTGGAAAAAAAGATGTGGTAGCCAATGTAGAACAAATATATCACGCAAGCGACTCTGCTTTTGGTGAACCAATATTAAATGAGCAGGGTAAACCAACAGGCTTATATGTTCGTGACACACGTCTTAGAGCATTACAAGGACAAAATGGCAGAAGAGTGATTACTTTAAAACTTCATGATTAAAACAATCATATTCTAAACATTTTGTATATCTTTCACCACTAACTGTAACTTTTTTGTCCCATTCCAGACATTGAGGTCTATGCCGTAGGCTATATCAACCAACGGTTTTTCATTGAGTTTTCCAAATAACTCTCCCATTCCAAAAGCTATTGCATCAATTCCGCCAACTTTAAGCTTTATATGCTTACCAGTTGCCCCAACTAAACGAACTTCAGTGACTTGAACGTGTTTCGTTGCAAATACTGGTTCGTAATTTCCCTGTCCAAATGGTGATAATTGTTGCATTGCATTGTAGAGATCAAGTGTTACTGCTGATAACGGAATCTCTGCATCAATGCGTAATTTCCGAAGTAGCATCTCCTCTGTAATATCTCGTGCGGCGATTTCTCGTAGTTTTATCTTCAAGGCTTCCACATTTTTCGTCGCCACGGTAAACCCTGCCGCCATAGGGTGTCCACCAACATCGACTAATAAATCCTGACATTCTCGAATCGCCTCGACTATATTAAACCCTATAATTGATCGGGCTGACGCTTTGGTGAACTCCTCACCAATAGAGACGACAATCGATGGTTTGTAATAAGTCTCGACCAATTTTCCGGCTACCAACCCGATAATTCCTTGGTTATAGGAACTGTCTCCGACAAACAATAATTTAGCATCATGTTCTACCACTAACGTTTTTGCGTGTACAACCGTATCTTCTGTAATTTTTTGGCGCTCTTTATTCGTGAACCCTAATTTCTGTGCCAACATACTCGCTTTTTCTTTATCTTTCGTACACAAAAGTCTCAATGCATCCATTGCGTGTTCTAATCTACCCACAGCATTAAGCCTCGGTGCTAACCCATGAGAAATATTATATGGCGCAATACTATCTTGCGGAATTCCAGATTCCTTCAAAAGAGCTACTAATCCAACCCGTTTTGTATTACACATTGCTTCTATACCATGTTTAACAACTGATCGATTAACGCCAATAAGAGGTAAAAGATCCGCAACAGTGCCGATCGCCGCAAGGCTTAATAACTCCTCTAAAGGCTTCAATTCTTTTGACAAAAACCACGAAACGCCAGATCCAGACAACATCGTTGTGTGAACCATAAGACAATCTGGAAGCTCTTCGGGCAACACATGATGGTCAGTGACGATGACTTCAATGCCTAAGCTTTTAGCATACGCCACTTGTCTGTGAGCCGTCACCCCCTGATCAACAGTGATAATAAGCGCTGGGTCAAATTGTTCACGAACGATGTCTATGCCCTTCACTGATAATCCATATCCTTCATCCACACGATGTGGAATGTATGGCATGACGCGCGCTCCCATAGACCACAACGTCTCCCAGAGAATTGCTCCTGCTGTCACGCCATCAGCATCATAATCGGCATATACAACGATCGATTGTTTTTTTTCTATAGCTTCTCGTATTCTTGCCAATGCCTTTTTGAGCATTACAGGATCTATATTCACGTCTTTTTCAGTAAACCTCATGGGATCTACCGGTGTTAAATCAATCCCTCTTTTTAAGAGAAGCTCCTCTATAAATGCCTCTATGAAAAAGGTTTTACCTGTGTATATTTGTGCTATCTGCCATGTCTTTCCCATAGAAGGTATAATATCATAGTATGATCTCGCTTCCTCAATCAGCGATAGAGATAATTGAAACCATGAAAAAATCTGGGCATTTTTGTTTTGCCGTCGGCGGATCAGTACGTGACAGTCTTATTGGACGAGCAACAAAAGACTGGGACTTCACCACCAACGCGACACCAGAAGAAATTCTTTCGCTTTTTCCTGATAGTTTCTATGATAATCAATTTGGAACAGTAGGGGTAAAAATAAAAAAAGATGAAAAACTCGAGGATATTTATGAAATCACGACATTTAGAAGCGAGGAAGGATACACAGATCATAGACATCCAGACAAAATTACATGGGGTAAAACGCTTGAAGAAGATCTCTCCAGACGCGACTTTACGATGAACGCTATAGCCTACGATGGTAAAATTTTTACAGATCCATACGAGGGAAAAAAAGATATACAAAATAAACTCATCCGTACTGTGGGTGATCCATATAAGCGTTTTGCCGAAGATGCGCTCCGTATGATCCGTGCAGTTCGATTTGCTGCACAGCTAGGATTTATTATCGATGAAAAAACTACCGCAGCAATTCTTGCAAATGCGAAACTGTTAACGCAAATAGCAAACGAACGCATTCGCGATGAATTCCTCAAAATACTAGGCTCTGATCATGCAGCAGATGCGATGATTGTTTTAAAAAACGTCGGACTACTCACATATATCTTGCCAGAGCTAGAGGTTGCGTTTGCGACTCCACAAAAAAGTCCCAAGCGCCATCATCTCTATGACGTAGGCACTCATTCTGTGATGGCGCTAAAGTTCTGCCCATCAAAAGATCCAATCGTGCGATTGGCTACCCTTCTTCATGATCTTGGAAAACCTGCTACGTTTAAAAAAACAGACGATGGAGTCCTCACCTTTTATAATCACGAGGTCGCAGGAGTCAAAATATCGCGTGAAGTGGTAAAACGACTTCGATTGTCACGAGTGCAAGCTGAAAAAGTAAACACACTCGTTCGCTGGCATCAATTTACTGTCGACGAGAGACAAACTGACTCAGCCCTGCGACGATTCATACGTCATGTCGGTAAAGAAAATATAGACGACATGCTTGCCCTTCGTATTGGAGACAGATTAGGCGGGGGGGCTCGTGAGACATCATGGCGACTAGAACTCTACAAAAAACGACTAGAAGAGGTACAAAAACAACCATTCGACGTCTCGGATCTTCTCGCTGATGGCCATGACGTAATGAAAATTTTCGCTATAGGTCCTGGAAGAATTATAGGTCAAACTCTTGATATACTTTTTAAAGAAGTCGAGGCTGGCACACTACCCAATGAACGCGAAGCATTGCTCAAACGCCTGTATGAGCTTTCTCTTTCTCCCATTTATGCCAAAGAAAAAGTATAGGTACTGCTATAAACGGTGAGGAGTACGTTCCAGACACTGTACCGATAAGAAGCGCCACGATAAACCATCTGATACTGTCCCCTCCCATCAGGATCAAAGCCACTAACATAAAAATAATGGTAAACGAATTCGTTATCGATCTATTCATGGTTTCTGTAAGTGCAACGTTTACCAATTCTTCAAAGGGTCTTGATCTATCTCTTCGTAAATATTCACGTATCCTATCAAACACCACGATTGTATCGTGGACCGAGAAGCTCATCGCCGTCAACACTGCAGTGACAAACAATGTATCTACTTCTACACCATAGAAATGCCCAAAAAGTGAAAACATACCTATGACTACCATCACGTCATGCACAAGCGCAATAATTGCAGACACACCGTATTTAATATTTTTAAATGCATATGCCACATACAGAAGTATCACCGTAATCGCAATAGCAGCTGCCACTGAAGCCTTCTGAAGTAATTCTTTCCCTAAAATTGGTCCGACAGTCTCTTTACGAAGTACAATGACCGCTGATTCTGAAGCAATGGATTGTGCAAGTGTGGTGATGGTCGCATCAGTCTCAGATTTTGAACGAACAAGAAACGTAGCTTTTCCAGATCGTTGAACACTACTCACTTCCATGCCGATAGACCGAGCTTTCGTACTGATGTCATCAGCACTAACGGAAGAAGGAACTCGCAACTCAACCAAGGTGCCTCCCGCAAAATCAATGGATGGTCGTAGCCCAAACCTGACTAACGAATATATCCCTGCTGAAAGTACAAAGGAAGAAATAAGAAAATAAAGCCAAATATATTTCGTAAACTTGATCATACAGCTGCCTTCTTTCCTTTATACAACACGCGTATAAATGTACGCGTCGCGACAATGCCGGTAAACAAGCTAAGCACAACACCGATAAGAAGTGTTGCCGCAAATCCACGTACGAGTCCAGACGCTGGTAATACATGAAAGTTGAGAGGATTATAAAGAATCAAAGATGTAGCAATCGTCGTCACATTGGCGTCTCGTATACTATCCCATGCCTTACCAAACGCTTGTTCCATCGCGATATGCCATGGCTTGCCAGCACGAAACTCTTCTTTATAGCGCTCAAATATCAAAATATTACTATCAACAGCCATCCCAATGGAGAGTATAAACCCTGCAATTCCTGGGAGTGTTAAGGTGATACCGAAGAGTCGAAAAATCCCCAATGCCAATAACCCGTAGAGAATGAGAGCAAAATTAGCTATTAAACCAAGCCAGCCGTACCGCAAGACCATAAAAATAGCCACCATACAGAGTCCAACAATCCCTCCGCGTACACTTTTCACAATCGATTCCTTCCCAAGGGTAGCCTCCACAGTACGCTGCTCAACCACCAAGACAGATACGGGAAGGGCACCAGCATTCAGCTGCAGCGAAAGGGCCTTTGCAGCATCTTTGGTAAAGCTTCCCGTGATCACTGCTTGCCCATCAGTTATAGCAGTATCTACTCGCGGTGCTGTTATAGGAAATTCATCTAAAAATATCGCAAGTTGTTTGCCCTTGAGTCGAGTGGTTGCGTCTGCAAATTTTTTTGATCCATCACTCGTAAATTCGAGTGCTACTTGCGGCTCCCCCGTTTGAGTACTAAACGAAACGCTTGCACGCTTTAAATCTTTTCCTATGATACCGACTGATTTCGTATTGGTAAGTGATGGGATGATAAACGCGGACTCTGTAGAGACAGGTACATCGATAAACTCTCGAAAATCAAGCCGTGCCGTCTGTCCAATAAGTGCGACTGCTTGTGAAACATTAGAAATTCCAGGTAATTCAACAATGATTCTGTACGCGTTCTCGCTTACAGACGTCTGTACGACCGGCTCTGAAATACCAAAAAAGTTTACCCGTCGCTCTATGACTTCTTTTACCGACTCAAGCGCAGATGTGCGATCCTTGGCTGCCACATCTTTCATGTCTGCTTCCAAGACGACATGACTACCCCCTGCTAAATCCAGCCCTAATTTGGTCACAAATTGTTTTTCTATCCGATTTCCAAACAAAGAAAAACGAAATACTGGTGGGTTGATAACACGATCAATAGTCTTACCAAAAATAGTAAACTTCACACGGTAATTTTCTGGCAAATCCATGAACACAAGAAGGATCGACAATACAACGAGCCAAAAAAATATGTGTCGGGGTGTTTTAAACATGTGAGAGTATTAGCTTACCAAATCTTCTTGATCGCCGACAAGCATCACACGAGACCCACCTAAAATCTCTAAGACAAATGGATCACGACGTCGTTTTCGAAACAAAAACTCTTCTTCTGACATCACCGTATAATTCATCTCCCTGTCTCTTCTTACTTCTTCAGCTTTCACAATCTGTGAAAGTTCCGCAAGTACGACCGTACCAATGACCAAAAGATCCACGTCACTTTGGCTTTTATGTGTCAATCCTCGAGCGAATCTTCCAGAAAGCATGACAAACTTTATTTTCCCTAATTTCGTTTTGTTTTTATGAAAATCACTGCCCAATCCTGTCGTTTTGATGATAAGCTCCAAGAGGTCATAATACAACGGGTAGTCTTTTCGAAAGTTATAAAATAGACGGTTCGCGCGCTGCTCTTTGGAAAGCATCCCAGCTTTCTCAAGGTGCGCTAATTCTCGCCTAACGGCATTTATTTCTTCCGAAACTCGACGTACGATATCCCGAACATGAAAAATAGTTCCGGGGTTGGTTAAAAATAACGTAATTACCTTTACGCGTACACGCGAGATGATAAGCTCCTCTAAATACATAGCCCTCCTAATCTTTGGGCAGGATACTCACGTTTTAATACGCTACTGGTGTACCGATCGGCAACATTTCGATCCATAATTGGCCTTTGTTTATGCTCATCTCCTTGTTTGTTGTCGCATCAAAAAACAACGTTCTGGCATTTCTTGTTTCTTTTTTCCATACTATTTTCGTATTCTTCCCGTCTTGGAAAAATATACCTTCACCAGAGCCTATATTTCCATACAAAAGATGCATATGTTCATCAACGGGCCCTGTCTCCTTGGCAAACATGATGACGATTGCTTTTGCACTCAACTGTTCTTTGTTCTCAAGATCTATATGCGGTACACCACTATTTAATCGTTTGTACGTATTAGCAAGCTTGTCATAGACCCACTGTACGCCGTAACTTTTCTCATAGCCTTTCCATGCGACGAACGTTATCGCGGGAGCATCTCCACGATCTCCCTCTTTCGCGTCATCTTTAAACTTCCACGATACAAAACTTTTATCCCACGAAACTCCTTTTGCATCCACGTTCGTCCATCCGCGAGTGGCGGCTAATGTATACAACTTATCAGTCGCACAGACCATCGTATGTTCTGTGGCTACCTCATGGTCTAGGCGATCATAATTTCTATAACACGTCGGAAAAGAAATACCGAACTGATCCATATCTTTTATTTTGTATATATCTATCTGACAGAGTGCTTTTGCGCGCTCATCGACCGTCGGATCCTCGCATCGTCCTGCTCCACCGACGTGGTTATATAGCGCATCATATTCCAACACCCATGGCAAAAAGTATGTACGTGCACTCCTAACTGGCGCAAGACTCAAGCTCTTTGCGGAAGCTCCACAGTAAAATATACCCATAAATCTGCTGATACCACCCTCAGCCACCGATTCATACACCACATCTGCACGGGACAATCCTGATTGTGGTCGTGAATCCTCATGATTTTCTATCATGACGGCGAGTGGTCGACGCTTGTCCCATGTCGTTTTTTCTTGTTTGGTATACAGTTTACCGTTTATCGGACACGCTTCTGTACGTGGTATAGAAGGATCTATATCAAATCCAGCAGTCGGCTTCCCTGCCACATCGGTGACCTTTGTAGGAGTGAGAGAACGAAAAATAGTTTTTCCAAACGTTGTGAATCCTGCAAATGATAATCCTGTAAACACCAAATAAATCGCAAGTCCTGCAATGGTCATGCTGATATAGTGTTGTTTTGTCATGATGTACCTCCTACAATCGCTTTCTGTATGGCTTCTTTTTCTTCCTTTGATAAATCAAGCTCTTTGCATGTCCCTGCAATAATCTCTTTTATATATGATCTATTACCAGCTCTTCCATATAATGTTGTCATAACGATGCCATTTTTGCGCGCATCCAAAATCGCAATTGATGAACTTTGCGTGCCACCCGTATCAGCAAATGGATTAAATCGTACTATACCAATCCGCTGCACATGCTTGGTGCCATCAAGCTCTACCGCACGAATGGCCTTTTCACTCTCACTGGTGCGTTTTTGCAAAACATCAATCGCTCCCGTTATCGCATCTAAAACTTCCTTTAGTCCTCTTTTTTGACCTTCACCCGTTAGCCGATTATAATGACGCACCATCCGTATGAGGACATACGTCAACACTGAAATCCACGCAACAATTCCGATAAACATTGCCGTCATGAGTAGATTTCCGTTGAACACCATTCGTATTCATTATAGTACGATTGCACACTAACTTTTGTCAATGACATTATTGATCCATGTAGTTCCCAAGCGATTCTGTCCTACGGCATTCCCACGCGAAAATGTCCTATG
>ERZ1292625.2359-Hain-H41-01um-R1-2359-length-17755-cov-14_pt1 | contig 17755 bp, 27 predicted proteins | sample MGYA00564400_ERZ1292625 | MGnify/ENA primary metagenome ERZ1292625 (study PRJEB36523, sample SAMEA6512639) | groundwater metagenome | collected 2019-01-08 | study: AquaDiva: Metagenomics assemblies of 32 groundwater samples
TTGAGTATGCTACTTTAAACTTTGAAGTGTCACCGATGTGGGCAGCCAGAACAATATCTATCAAATAGCAAATTTGTGTGTTAATATCATGATATGGCATATTTTAACAGAGACACAGGCAACAGAGGTGGTAGAGATAACCGTGGTGGTGGAAGAGGTTTCGGTGGCGGTAGAGATTCAGGAAGAAGAGATGATGGCCCAAGAGAGATGTTTAAAACAACTTGTAGTAACTGCGGTAAAGACTGTGAAGTTCCATTTAGACCAACTACTGGAAAACCTGTATATTGTTCTGATTGTTTTGAAAAAATGGGCGGAAGAAATTCTGATAGCGCTAGACCTGAGAGACCAGAAAGAAACAGATCTGACTTTGGTCCAAGACCTCAAGTACAAACAGTTGATTACAAACAATCATTTGATGCATTAAGTGTAAAACTAGACAAAATAATTGCACTCTTAGCTCCAAAAGAAGAAAAAGTAGTCAAAACGCCGAAGGTCAAGAAAGAAACGAAAGTCAAAGAAAAAGTAGCTACTGTTTAAAGTTTGTTACCTTCATCGATTTACCTTTTTTATATCCCTCCTCATGTTACATAACAGTAACATATTATTATATGAAAAAAATTCGTAATTTTAAGAAGGTTAGTATTTTAGTAATTCTTTTATTAGAGGGCTGTTTATTTAACCCCAATAACTCCACCAAGAATTAGTGCTAGTAAAATTAACGTTGTAACCGCAAAAGTTAGAATTGTTTTAAAAAGAAGGCTGATTGCTTCCTTTTTCTTGCCATCAAAGTATAATTTAAACGGTTGATATCCAAATATAAGTCCCATCATGGCTGCTGAAAGAGTAAACATAGAAATAAAGGCAACAGGTGCTAAAAATGATTCAGGTCCTTTGTGTGGCTGTCTTGAAACGTAATCCATAACAAATGCAACTAGAGATATGTAACCTGTTGCAAGAAGACTGTTTATAACTGGATTTTTTGTCATTTGTAAATACTAAGTATAGTATAGCAAACACTGTCCAGTTTTATGATTTGGCTCGAGAATCATAACACTAATATAATCAAGCAATTGTCACATGTTTACGAGGCCCTTTCAAACTTTAGGTTTGTAGCTCAAATCAGAGAAAAGCTGAATAAAGTACAGTTATTTTATAGAAGGATCAAGAGTGGTTGTATTAATTGGGCCAGGATAACCACTTGGACCACTACTAGGAGTTGCTTGATCATTGTCATCGGGCTGACTCGGCAATCCATCTATATAATATTTATGTTTTAGCTTGAGTTCCTCTATTCTATCCATGGCTATTTTCATTCGAGTTTCATATTTTTGGTTATCTAATTTATTAACAAAGATAGACAACGAGTCAATAAAGTCGTTAACTAAAGTTTCAGCATCTAAAACTAACTCATACATCCTACCTTTGTAAATCGCTGGATGTTTACCGTTTCTGCTTATCGCACCTCTGGGAAAGTAATCGTGGGCTAGACCATGCCTAATTAGATCACCAAGTATTTGTGGTGGGTATTCTTCTGCATTACTAAAGCAAGTATTTATATATTCATTAACATTTGTTACATAATCGATGTCTTTGCCAAGTAAGAAACCACCAAGATACTCCATGTAAGACAAGACGCATAATGCTAAGGGGAAATTAATGTTACCAACCTCAGACGATACAGGCCTAATGCTATCCCTCATTCTTGTTAGGTCATTTTTCATCCAACCTAAAACAACTTCATTTACAAATCTTGTTTTGTCCATTTTGTTGGTTTAACTCAAAAAGAGAAATACAGTATATTAAGTGCTAACTGGGCTCGCTGGTTGGCACGATTTTAGAACGGCAAATTGGCTAGAGATACTGGATTATCCAGAATTAATAGAAAAACAAACTCAAGAGTTGCTTACTATTTAAAACTACCAACCTTTTGACCTTCGCTTTAAAAGTATAACAAATTTATATTTTATATTTTTCTAAAAACTGTTCGAGAAGTGAACGATTAAAAATCATTAAATTAATGTCACTTTCGCTTAATTGATTCGTAGATGGATCTCCCCACAAACCTATAAAACCACCTAGATCTTCTTTTCCAGCAAAATTACCTTCATGTATAAACCCAGACCTTATTGGATGAAAAAGCTTTTTCATAAATTTAATATGTCTTTTTTGGTGTTCTGTAGGTATCAATTTTTCAATTAGCTTAACTATTTCATCAACATGACTTGTTTGATGAGTGCTGTTTAATTGTTCTTTACACTCAACACACATTAGATGTCCAGCAGGATTATGTAAATTTTTAGGTTTTTCCGCGAGTTGGTTAATAGAAGCTAAATGTAATGTCATATAAAGAGTGTATTTATATTGAGGATTCGGTAAGTAAGCAATTAGTCGAGCATAAGAGAAAGTTTGAAGTGCCTGCCAAAATTTTGTTTGATTTATATTACTCAATTTAGCTATATTTTGACTGTATGTTGCGATTCTTAGTGGCAAATCCCAATCTAGTTGACCACCAAATCTAACCTTGGGATCATAAAAATGATCTGCTAAATTACTATCAACAACTTCTTGAATAGTTTTATGTGTATTCTCTAATACAAGCTCACTGGGCATTGAAGTATAAGATAAACAAACAAGGTTTTTAAGTCTTTCGATACTTTTATAATAATTGGTGTCATCAACATTGCTATTAAGAACTAAGGCAATGGCAAGAACTCCATTTTTTTTAAACCCAGAAGTTTTTGTATTTTTGAAAGCAAAGACCACACCTTTTGCAATAATAGAATCAGGCAATGAAGTTAAAGGATAATATGGCCTTTCGCAATTATAGAGAAGGTTGGGAAAATATATTATTTTAATTGGCATATTAAACACTGACTATTCTTCCTGTATCTAACAACTTTTGAAAATCAAGTGGGTTAAGAGGTGTGTCTGGTTGTGCCAACATAATTATTGATCCTCCCTGAAAAGCAAAGCCTTCTTTATTTAATACAAGTGCTCCTTCTGTAGCCACCACTCCACTGGAAACGTCTATATGCTTTGCTATTGGAGTTTCAATTGTAATTTGACCAGAAATTTCGTCGATCTTTAAACCACATCCTTTATACATCATGTCTATCTTTTCAACTGCAATTATATTTGGTGGTTTAGCACAAATTTGTAAAAGAACCTTTTTATCATTACCTCTAATAATAAGTTTCTTACCTACCGACTCAATATCCCAAGCATTTAAGTTTCCCGACCACTCATTTTCTATGATCCTGAATATCTCCTTATCTTCCTTGTCAAAAAAAATCCCAGATAATTTAGGTGGTTCTCCAGTGATCAGTTGTAGACTTAATAATGGTTCATTTTCAACTTTGAGTAATTCTCCAGAGACATTTTTATAATAATAAATTCTGCCTATGCTCACTCCAAATGGACTTTGAGCATCAAAATACTCATTAGATTTTTTATTAGTAATACAAAATGGATTCTTGTTGCCAGCTACAACTTTGTCTTTCGACCATACGCCCTTAGTTACTTTTAAATGACAAGAACCACACAATAACGTAATTTTTGTAGAATCATGGATTCTTGCCTCTGCAAATTCTGGATCTATGTGCTCATATGTATATATTCCCAGACCACATAGTACACAGCCGAAACCGCATCTTTTTCTCACTTTCCTTTTAACTTCCACTGGTATGTTTCGAGATAATCCATGCTTATTAGTCATAAGTTATTCTACTGCCGAAACACGAGTATTCAAAACTGCTTTATTAAGGCTATCAAACCGTTGTTGATTTAATGGCTATTTAACTTTGTAGCTACTGCCCTTGTTCGTTATATAGCATTATATCTTGATCAACCATTTTTTGCTCTCCTGCTGTAAGCCATTGGTTAGCTTCTGTTTTGGCTACTATAACTTAAATAAAGAAAGTAATGACTAGTATGGAAGAATCTCATTAACTTTGACTCCAAAGACTGAAGCTATTTTTTGAAGCGTTTTTAAACTAACTCTCCGTTTTCCAGTTTCCACTAAACCAATATGTGTAACACTTACTCTTACTTTGTCTGCAAGTTTTTCTTGAGTTAGCCCTGCAATTTTCCTATGTTTTTTAATCTGTTTTCCAAGTTTAATCTCTCGCTTGGTAGTTCGTACTTCACTCATGCCCTAACGCTATCAGATGGATTGCAAGATATTTACTACTTATAAGGAAAGATTTAAAGCTAGAAACTCATTGATTTTTACTATCCCAAAAGGTAAGATTACTGTAAGTAAATATACTATGGCGATAATAATTCTAGTTTCATTTATTCTGCTCTATTACTTAAGAAATAAAGAAGCCAAATGGCTTTGGCTATTTTTTATCTTAATTACATTATCGTCTGGAGTGGTGAGTTTTAAAGATTCAGGGCTAGTTGCCGTAAAAGTGGTTCTTCAATTGACATCGCTTATTATGGCTATTGTTAAAACACGAAAACAAGGTGGTATATAAAATGATGAGACTTGGAAAATTAATAGATATGTCTGTTGTTTTGTGGATATTCACATTAATAATCTTTAGTTTAATTGTTTATTTTTATAGTAAAGTTGAAACTTATCCAGATTTTATAATTTTAATACTTCTGGTAGATATCCTCGTGGGGATTGCTTCGTTTTGTTGTATATTTATTTTTTATTTTATAAAAATCTTTAAGTCAAAAACAGATAAAGAGACTTTTTCGTCTTCAACCCGTCTTGATATTCATAAAAAAATAGCCACCATAATTATGAAGCATCGGATAGTTATTATCATTACCACCATTTTTTTGTTTGTATTCATGTGGTTTCAAATTCGTCCAGCTATAATTAAAAACGCATGCCAAAAAGAATCTGATGAATATATTGGTAGAGGATTTAATCTTGAAGACAAAGATAATGATGGTTTGATACCACAAAAAAGCATTGATTGGCTTAATAATCATGCAAAAATAAAATACGAGCGCTGTCTACACCGAAACGGTCTGTAACGCTATGTACATATTACTTATACAGAAAAAGGAACTTTAAAAAAAATTGATATATAATTTAACTAAATGAAATATAGTAAAACTATTAAAAGTTTAATAATTATTTCTGCAATTACTCTGTCTGTTTTTTTAATAGATAAGATATTTTTTGCTCCTGAACGAGATAAAAACAGCAGAATTAACGAAGCAGTCTTCATTCGTTTCAGGGAAATAGAAAGCTACTGTTCTAATTATATTCAAAAGGAAACTGTTAACCAACAAGAACTTGAAAAGTGTAACGAAGTTGTAAATATGCAAGAGTATTGCGGTGGATGGAATACAACAAATGAAACTCCAAATGATTGCTACGCTGACAAATACTATAAAGATCTACAATCTTTGGGTTTTGACTTACCAGAACTTTATAATAAAAAGATAGAATGATGTCTAAAAAAACAGTAATAAATTTAATACTACTTTCAGTAATTTTTTTGATTGGGATTTTTGCATACACCTCAATAAAAAATCCTGACTCAAAAAAGATAATTAATGATAATTCCGTCAGTATTGCCACAAATTTACCTGCGGAGATGGATGAACTTCAACTTACAGAAGAACAATTGAAGCGATATTATGATTCCTACAATGATCCGTTTGTTATCCATATACGAAACTCGTTCAACAATTATCTTATTGGATCAACTAATGAGATTAGTGAAAGCGCAATTAAGTCTGACAGATCTACTGATGGAACAGTTTCTGGGTTAGATTCTTTTGATAAAAGCTACTATGAAAATAAGTTCATAGTATTCGCTATAAATGATGGTCTTATGGGTGGAAAAGTAATTAACATTGTTTTCCAAGACAATCCAGATAAATTGTTTAATGCTTGGGTTTACCAAATTACAGATGGCAGTTATGAACTTAGAGGCTTTTGGCAAAATATGTCATTTGATGCAAACGAAATGAACAAAATACAAACTCAATATAAAGTTTATTTTAATGATAAAAAACATGCTTTATAAAGAAGGGTTTCATGCCTATGTCTTGTTATAACTCTTAATATAGTTACCAGTGCCATGCCTCACGGAGTGAGGTTTAACCAACTATATTGTTAACTCTATGTCTTATCTCTATTTTGTGTAAACCTAATAATATCTTCTTTCTTGTAGCGACGATCTTTTCTTTCACCAAAGCGTACAGCTTTAAGTATGCCTTTTCTGTCCCATTGGCGAAGGGTATTTGGATGAACATTTAACAGTTCCGACGCCTCAGACAATTTAAGTAAATTTAGTTTCTTGTTCATTGAGCTTTAACCTCACATTTGATAACATTATTATACATATAAAGCTGTTCCGCAACAATAGAGCAGAGCTCAAATAAAAATTAACATAAGTATGCTTAAGGATTTTACTAAAAACTTTCTTATATTGGAAACTCTTGCAGTCTGGAAAGATATATGGATTGTTGCATTTAACACCCCTACCGGCGAGCCAATCATATATCCTCCACAGTACATAACTGGGGAACTTAAAAGACCATTGATTACAACATTAAACGGACTCCGAATGATCTTGCTTGCTTTTCAACAAGAAAAGGCTATAAAAATACTTCATGAATTTTGGGGTAAAACTCTCCCTTTTCATTATACTCTTGAGCTTATAGAGCCTAAATTCAGCGAACTTGAGTCTGAGATATTAGAAATTTATAAGTCCAAGACTGATACCTCTTTACTTGAATCAGATACCACTACAGGGCAACACAAAATAGACAAAAGGGAACTTCGAAAACAGCTGAATACTATAATAAGGACTGGGAAATTTGGTACAAAAGAGAGAGAATTCCTAAAGTTGCTTGCTAAAGACTTTGAACCCAAAACAATTAAATATCTCTCCAAAGAGATTCCTGCAAAAGACTGTAAACACCTAAAAAGTCGTTTGCAAATGAAATTAAAACAAACAATCTTCTTAATTAAAACGGAGAAATCTAGTGGATTCAATAGTGAATCTACCTATCAGCTAATATATTCCCCCACCTCAGTAACCCAACAATAAAATTTAAACCTCAAAAATCCACTTTTAACAGGTAAAATCTCCCCAACAACGTTAAAATGAAGTTTTTTAGCTTCATTAGTTCCACCCACATTATTCGACATGCCACCAATGTTACGAGAAAATAACGATAATTATACATGAATATGACTCAGCAAAAATTAAGTATCAATGATTATTACTCTACCTCTGACCTTGCGTTGGCAACTGCAATTTCACTTTACTACCCGCTTGAAGTAATGGATCGTACTAATCCTCATAAAGCATATTTTATTTTCAAACGTGACAAAAAACTTGACCAGTTTATCGAAGCGTATTGGAAAGATGATCTCAAAGTATCTCCACTTGTCTATTTTAGCCAGTTGAAGTTAATTAAAGCCCGTTTATATGAAGAAAGGTAGTTATGGTAAACCAAGCGCTTTTGATTGAGCTAAAAGACATTATTAAAGAGGATTATGGTGTGAAGCTATCCATGCAGGCAATCTCTGAAATTGGAAACTCGCTTGTTGGCTTCTTTGAACTGTTAGCAAAAATTGAGTTTACAAGGAAGGGAGAAAACTACAGTGGCTAAAGCAAGGATGCTACATAAAAAAATTTCGGTATCTATGCAAGTAAATAAACTTTCATTGCCAGTAAAACTACTTTTTACTTGGATGATTGCTCACGCTGACGACGAAGGAAGATTAAGAGGTGAACCAGCATATATTAAAGCCACCGTTGTACCTATGACCAACTGGTCATTGAAAAAGATAGAAAGTTATCTTAAAGAGATTGAACATGTCGAACTAATTAACTGGTGGACTCAAAAAGATGAAAAGTTTATTGAGTTTATAAAATGGAACGAACATCAGTCAATTAGACCAGATAGATTTAAGAGGTCTAGTTTACCTTCAGTTTTAGATAGAGATGTCAACCAATTGTCAACCGCGCAACAACCAAAGATCAACCAAGTGTCACCTCAATCTAATATAAGCGAAGCTAATGGAGTAGAAGTTAATAAAAGCGAGTATAAAGTTAACGAAACTCAGCCAATCGCTGATAAAGATCCATTTAAGAATGAAACAACAGGCGTGGTTAACCCTAACAATTATGAGCCTCAATCCGAAGGTGAACTGGCATCTAAGATATCTTGGGAGAAACTTGAGCCCTACAACCCTTTAGCTTTTCAAACTACTTATTTGAAAGCTCTGAGAAGAGGTTTACCACCCACACTCTTTTATCAATTTACCAGCGAAATTAACCAAGACTCAACAATTCAGAATAAAGGAGCTGTTTTTAACAAAAAAGTGGATGATTTCTTTGAAAGAAAAGGGGTAGCTTTATGACAAGCAATAAACAATTACAAGCAAATATCCAAAATGCACAACTTGGTGGAGTAAAGACAACTGAAGGTAAAACTATTACCCGATTTAATGCAGTCAAACATGGCATCTTGAGACAATCCTTGACAGAGTATGAGAAAGGGCTATCTCCAAATCTTTTGGATGAACTTATTGAACAGTTGATCCCTGTCGGTATACTTGAGACTATTTTGGTAGAAAGAATAGCGTTTTGTTACATTCGTCTTTTTCGTGTTGCCAAATCAGAAAGAGAATTTATGGAGTCAAAACTTCACCCTCGTGTCACAAAAGATACACACATGGATGAACTTATTAAAAGTTTTGGAAGGGGCGAGCAAGTAATCCAAGAGGGTTATGAACCTGAAATAGATATAAGTGCAATAGGAGATTTAGAATCCACTGTTCTACGTTATGAAACAACGATTGAGAGAAGTTTATACAAAGCTCTATACGAACTACAGCGCCTTCAGACTATTCGTTTGGAACAAAATATGGTGTCTGATGTTAACTAATCTAAAAATGAATAAAATGGGTTCGTTTCGCAAAAACATCTTAGAAGAAACTGATGCAGAGGTGAATGCTCGCCACGATTTTATAGGCAAACTGTTGCAACAAATTGGGTTGAGAGCATTAAAAGAATTGAAAAATAAATCACAGAAATGAAGGTGATAACATATGAGTATAAAACTTGAAAAATACATTTGCGTTTGTCATAAGTGTAATAATTACGTTTCTTTTTACGCTGAGAATATAGAAAATATACCAGAAAGTATATTTTGCGATTGTGGAGAAAATAGATTTTCAATACCTTGCGGAGAAAAAGTATTAGCTATAGTTACTTGACATTACTTAATAGTCTAATTTAGAATAAAATCATGAAGTGTTTAATTTTATGTAGAGTAAGTTCAAAGGAACAAGAGGAAACAGGCTATTCCCTCCCTGCTCAAGAAAAGTTACTAACTGCCTATGCGCAGAAATGTGGGTATGAGGTTCCAAAAGCATTTTACATTTCAGAATCTGCAGGTGGTAAAAAACAAAGAGAACTTTTTGATGAGATGATGTCCTTTACAAAGAAAAATGACATAAAAATCATAGTTATAGAAAAGGCAGATAGGTTTACAAGAAACTTCAAAGACTCTGTAATGATGTATGAATGGTTAGAGGCTGACGAACAAAGACAACTACATTCAGTAAAAGACTCGTTGATACTTCATAAAAATTCACGATCGCAGGAGAAATTAAATTGGGATATCCGAGTAGTTTTTGCCAAGAATTATATAGACAATCTTTCTGAGGAAGTTAAAAAGGGACAAGAGGAAAAGATCGCTCAAGGTTGGTTGCCAACAAAACCGCCGATTGGGTATAAAACGATTGGAGAAAAAGGGCATAAAATCCATGTTATTGATGAGCAAAGGATGCCTCTAATTAAAAGGATGTTTGAGTTATATGCCACAGGAAACTATTCTCTGAAGAAATTGGCAGAAACAATGTATAACGAAGGTTTACGAAATAATGAATTAAATAAAATTGATAAAAGCAGAATACATGAACACCTAACTAACCCATTTTACATTGGTATGAATCGTTGGAATGATAAGTTGTCAGTTGGTAAACAGGAAACATTTATCAGTAAAGAGATATTCGATAAGATTCATAATCTATTGAGAAGTAAGACTACACCTAAATATAGTAAGCATAATTATCTTTTTAAAGGGTTAGCAAATTGTAAAGAATGTGGTGGACAAATTACATGGGAGATTCAGAAAGGAATAATCTACGGACATTGTAACCATTATCGTAATTGTTCTCAAAAAACTTGGTCAAAAGAATTTGAAGTAGAAGAACAATTATTAGATGTTTTGGAAAGTTTTCAAATGAAGAGTCCAAAAATTGCAGATTGGATTCGTAAAGCTTTGAAAGAAAGTCACCAAGATGAAATCACCTATCGCAGTTCAGCTGTAGATGAGTTGAACCGAAAGCAAGAACAATTAAGACAACGCTTAGATAAAATCTATGATGACAAATTGGATAATACGATAACTCAAGAATTTTATACCAACAAAGCTCAGACATACCAAACAGAGCTAGATAACGTCTCAGAAGCGATTAAGAAGCATGACAACGCCAACCTGAAGTATTATGAGTTGGGTGTTAATATCTACGATTTATCACAAAGAGCAAAGATGATTTATCTTAAAGCTAAACAAAAAATGATGTTGAATGAACAACGAGAACTAATCAGGTTAATGTTTAGCAAGTTGACCCTTAATGAAGGTAAACTAGCTTATGAATATACACCTGCGTTTAAGTTGTTGCATAAAGCTGTTCAAGCTACAAATAGTTCGAAACTGACTAATTTGAACAAAAATGGAAGTGGTATTTTCGAACTCTCAAAAGAATCCGAAAATACGACACAACCAGATGCTTATTACTCTAAATTGAATACCCAGCTCCTCGGGTAGGATTCGAACCTACAACCTTGATCTTACAGAAACCCCTCTGTTACCAAAAGGACTGGACTATCTCATCATCAATAAATTGATGTCAGGTATATAGTCTCTACACATTTACGTTATTTTTAAAGTAACGATTTAGCTCGGGATTGACCAAAATTTAATTTGGTGTTCCCCGAATTAGCCTGATTTTTCTTTCCCACTTCACAATGAGATGCTGCCACTAGACAGGATCCTGCTCTACCATTGAGCTACCGAGGATTATTAAAGAACAATCGTGATTATATCAATTAGCCATGTAATATACCAGCCATTAATCCCAACATTTCTCTTTGTGTGGATGAAGATAAATATAGAAGTGTAAATACACCATATTCATGCAATTGTTTTCTTATCTTTTTACTTCCGATTTTATTTTTAGCAATATAACTCTTATAAATTCTACTTTCAGGGATTTTAGTTAACTCTGACCAGTAGATTCTTGCCTCTTTTTCATTTAAATTATCATGTATCCAAATTTGACCTGCCATTTTATTAGGGGATACATCAAAAAATTCTTGCAACCATTCAGCCATAAATTTAATAGTTTTTGGATCTGAATTAGCAAAAGCAAATCTTTTATCTCCTTTTCCACCATCTCCAATATAAAGACCTATTCCAGCTATAAATCTGTCTCTTCTTGTAAGCTTGCTTACCTTTTTGACCCCAGTATTAAATAATACTTTTGTCTGTTCAATCCTTCTATCTTGTTGTATCTTTGCACCTTTTATTCTGCCTTTGGTTGCTCCGTTTAATCGATTTTGAATAAGTTTTGCAGATTGTTGAGAAGACAGAACAATATCTCTACACCATCTACTTACGGTGTCTTTCGAAATATTGATCTGTTTTTGTATTTCTCCATATGAATAACCTTTTGATCGAAGTTTTTGAGCCTTCGCTTTTTCCTCTAATTTTCCATAATAACCCATATATAATATTAGTATATCGTATAGGCAAAGTCAATATGTACAGTAATATACTTGATACTATTAAGCTAACATTTGGTACAATATATTTGCAAATGAAGATTTATCTTATTAGACACGGACAGACAACAGGTGATGTTGAGGATAGATACGGAGGTGCTTATGATGATGAATTGTCAGATAAAGGTAAAATTCAAGCTGAGGAACTTGCTAATAAAATAGATAATTCTGGCATACAAATTCTTTTTTGTAGTCCTCTGATACGAGCACAACAAACTGCAAAAATACTAAAAAATAAGCTAAATTGTGAAATAAAAACAATTATTGATTTTAGGGAAAGAAATAAAAATGGGATTTTATCTGGAATGATTAAGACTGAGGCAAAAATAAAATACCCTGAATTAGTTGAAGAACTTAAGGATTACAGAAGCCAGATACAGGGAGCTGAATCCCAGGATGATTTTGCAAAAAGAATAAAGAGAGCCTTTTTGGAAGTTACGAATGCGATGAATTATTCGACTATTGGTATTGTTACTCATGGAATGCCATTTTGGGTAATTTTTGAAGATCTTCTAGATGATAAAGGAATTGTTAATATATCTGATTGCGCATTTGCAGTATTAAATAATGACGGTCAAAAATTAACAATTGAGAGATTAGACGGTATTGAATTTTGATATAATCACTTGATGAAAACTAATATTCTCCACGGTGGTGTAGTACATAAAGTTCCAGCAGATTTAAGGGAAGCTTTGACTTCTGATTCAAAAGCTCTTGCAGTTTGGGAGGGTCTTACACCGCTTGCACGGAATGAGTGGATATGTTGGGTTACATTTGTCAAAAAAGAAGAAACAAGAAAAGATCATATTAAAAGAGTTGTAAGTGAACTGAAAGAGGGGAAGAGAAGACCTTGCTGCTGGGCAGGGTGTATTCACAGAAAAAACGATGCATAAATTAATCTCTTTTTTTAAAAAACCAAATATACTTTTATTTTTAATCTTAACCGCATCAGCCGTTGTTAGACTTGCAACACTTGAAAAATTGATGGTTTTTACTCCTGATGAAAGTTATATTCTTTATTTTGTTCAAACACTTGTCAAAAACTTTCATATTATTTGGGTGGGGGTTAGTGCTTTAGGTTTTGATTTCTACATGGGTCCAGGGTGGCTTTATTTTCTATATCCGTTTGTTGCAATTTCCAACAATGATCCATTGGTAATTGGAATTATTTCAAGTGTAATTGGAGTTATTACTACCTATGTTGTTTATTGGTTTGCGCAAAAACTATACGGTACAAAAGTTGGTTTACTTTCTGCATTATTTTATGGTTTATCTTCTTTAATTGTTTTCTATGACCAACAACCATATCCAAATGCAGTGCCTTTGACATCACTTTTGATTGCAATTAGTCTTTGTCTTTCTTCGAAAGATAAAAAATGGTTATATCTTTTCTCTTTTGCCTACGGTGCAGTATTTCATCTCCATTTATCATTGGTTCTACTTATTTTTGCAGGAATATACTGGGTATTATCAAATAAACTGCTGGATAGAAAAACATTTTTTGTTTCAATTGCAATCTTTTTAGCAGTTGTTTCTCCAATGATAGTTTTTGATTATTATCATAACGCAAGTAATATTACCGCACCTTTAAGAGTTTTCAAATCCATAGGAGAAAAAGACAAAACAAAAGTAAATATTGGCAAAAAATTTAATTCCATTTCAAGCGCATTAAGTAGAGTTTGGTATTTAGATCAAGGAAAAAGCAATACAGATGAAATTTTATATCCTTGTAACACCAGTTTAGAAGCAAAGACGACAGGAGCAAAATTACCCTTAGTTTTATTTAGTCTTGTAGTTTTGGTATCGTTTTTCTTTGGCAAAAACTTTCTAAAAGATGAAAAGAAAAGATTATTTTTTGTTTTGTCACTCTGTTATATAGTTCCGTATTTAACGATAAGTTCTATAAATTCTGTTGAGTACTATTTACTTGGGTTTTTTCCATTATTTTTTATAATGACGGCAGTTTTTGTCGTTTCACTTAAAAAGCCTTTAAATTATATATTTTATTCCTTAATTATCTTATTTATGATTCATAACATCCAAACTGTTTTTAGAGCCTCAGGAGATTATGGACTTAAAACGAAAAGAATAATGATAAATAAAGTTATGGATTATATAGATAATTCCACATATGCACTCTCAGAAGAGGGAGGTATATGCCAAGGTGCTGCGGGTTGGAGATATCTATACATGTCATATGGGAAGTTGCCTTCCCAAAGTTCTGAAGATAAGTCTTTTTATTGGTTATGGGATGAAAATGAAATTTCAAAAGAAAAAGCTAAATATTCTGTAGTAATGGAGGATAAAAGAGTACCAGTAAGAAAACACGAGGGCTACATTGAAAAAATAATTGAAGGTGGTTTTAATGCCTATATTTACGAGAATTAATTTTTATCTTCAAGTATTTTAGTACAGCATCTACGATGATATAATTACAAAGTGAGATTCAGTTTTAGACTATGAAAAATATTTTTAAGATTTTTAGGATCAGTAAACCTCAACATAAATGGATATTTTTTGCCTGTTTTTTAATTACTATCCAAGCAGTTTTGCAACAAGCATCACCTGTTGCCTTAAAGTATGTAATTGATGAGTTATCTGCTCAGATTTCAACAAAGTCAGGTAATTACCAAACAGTTATTTATCTTTTTGGTTTGATTTTAGTAATTAATTTATCTGTTGCTGTTTTAAATTCAGTAAACCAGAGAATTGGGGATTTTATAGCATCTCGTTTAGGTCGTTTCTTAACAGAAATTTTTTACCGGAAGATATTTACACTTCCTCAAAGTTATTTTGATGGCGAAATATCAGGAAAGATATTAAGCCAATTAAATAGGGGAATAAGTTCAATAAGGGATTTTATTAATAGTGCCACTAATTTTATTATCCCAGCATTTTTACAGGCAATTTTTGGTATTAGTGTTCTTGCTTATTTTGATCCAACAATTGGACTTTTGGCTTTTTCAATTTTCCCAGTTTATATTTTTATAACCAGCTATTCGACCAAGAGATGGGGGAAGATACAAGTAGAAAAAAATGTATACGAAGATTCTGTTCGTGGCCGAATTCAGGAGGTAATAAATAACATTAGATTAGTCAAAACATATAACACTCAAAAGCAAGAATGGGAATATGTATCAACAAATTTTGGAACTATTAATAAACTCTACGACCGTCAGTCGACTGGTTATCATATCCTAAATTTCATCCGCGAATTTGGACTGGAAATGGTTTTGGTAACAATTCTTTATCTTATATTTAAGCGTACTTTTTATGGTGATTTGTCATTAGGGGAGATGGTCTTAATTATCCAACTTTTAAATCAACTAAGGTGGCCACTTTTTGCAATGAGTTATATTTTAGAAAATGTTCAAAGGGCAGAAGCTGATTCGAAAACTTTCTTTGAACTTTTAGATTTAAAATCAACTGAAAAATATGAAATAAGAGCAGTATCTACTCTGGCAAAAAAACCTGAAATTACATTCAAAAATGTAAACTTCTCATACCAGGATGGAAGCGAAGTGTTAAAGGATTTAAACCTTAACTTAAAATCAAATGAAACAGTTGCCTTAGTAGGACATTCTGGATCAGGTAAAACCACACTTATCAATTTAATTCTAAAGTTATATGAACCGACCAAGGGAGATCTACTATTGTCAGGTAAAAAATATTCAAAAAGTGGTCATTCTTGGGTTAGAAGCCATATGGCTTTAGTTTTCCAAGATACTGAACTATTCTCATCTAATATAAGAGAAAACGTTTCGTATGGACTAGAAAATAAATCAGACGCTGAAATTACTTCAGCGTTAAAACAAGCAAATGCTTGGGATTTTGTAGAGAAGTATAAAAATGGACTTGATGAACAAATAGGAGAAAGAGGAGTAAAACTATCAGGTGGACAAAAACAAAGAATACAGATTGCTCGTGCCATATTGCAAAACAAGCCTATTTTAATACTTGATGAAGCAACAAGTAGTCTTGATTCAAAATCTGAGCATCTAGTTCAAGAAGCCCTTGAAAAATTGTTTAAAAATAGACTTACAATAATTATTGCCCATAGATTTTCAACAATTCAAAATGCAGATAGAATAATAGTTTTAGATAATGGAACAATCACAGGGGATGATACACCACAAAAACTAGCCAGGAAAAAAGGCTTGTATCAAGAGTTGTTACAGTACCAAATCAATGGAAATAAAAAGTTGTTAAGTAAGTATGAACTTCGCTAAAAGCGTAATCATGAATTAAGATAGATATCAACAACCTAGATATATCTCTTTGCATGATGAACATTGATATCCTTTAGATATAAATGAATTGATTGGTGTGCCACATACACCACAATTTAGTACGAACTTTTCTCCTCCACCGATAACTAATGAATTTGCTTGAAGCATATTTAGATATCCACCACCACCCGCACATACAAGTGAATATTCACCAATTGCCCCTAATCTCATCATCTCTTGTGCAAAAAAATAAGAAGGTGCACCATGAGCTATTAATCCGCCTAAATATATCCTATTCTCGTCACTCAACGGTTTAACTTTGTCATTTTTTGGTATATATGGAGATAACACATTCATTATTTCAGCTATAGATATAGTTGTTCCTACATCGATAAGCGCGCACCTAAGTTCTTCAGGGTTATTGATATTTATAGTTTGATTTGGAAATAATTGCTTTGCAAGTTTAAGACATTCATCTCTATTGCATTCAAAAATAATCATAATATTATTAAGTTTTTTTTGCCCTGCAGGTGATTCTGATATTTCGTGTAATACAATTTTATTTTCATCATACAACCCTTCTCGTTTTAGCTCTGGGCTGATCCAAACTGATAATTTACTATCTTTTTTTAGACTCCACGAATCTAGTTGCCAAAGTACTGAATATTCAACAAGCCCAAGATAATAACTTTCTTCATGTGAGTCAGGGGTGATTAAGTCGTGAAGATATTCATTTGTATATCTGTCAACCAGACCATCTTTATTGATCCAAAAAAAATAATCGTCAGATAAACGATTAGTTTCCTTAAAGATTGAATCTACATATGAAATTCCAGTTTCTAGATTTGGAGGTTTTTTATATCTATATTTAGATATACCCTGAATTGTAATTAATTGTTCTCTGGTAGCCATATTTTTCCTGCACGGGACTCTTTAATTAATTGTTAGTTTTCCGACTATACGGTTGCGGCACAGCTAGGGAATTTCACCCTTATTCCTTAAACACAATCAATATCTACAATATATGTTGTGATATCATTTATGTAAAGTGGGAATATACCCGATGACTATTAAAGAAACTATACAAAACAAAGGAGATTACATTAGGGATATTGTACTTTCTGCTAATGATGGACTGGTTACAACTTTTGCAGTTGTTGCTGGTTCCTTGGGTGCCTCTCTTTCCCCGTCAATCGTGGTTATTTTAGGTCTTGCTAATCTTTTTGCGGACGGGCTTTCAATGTCAACAGGATCTTACCTCGGTGTAAAATCTGAAATTGAATTTGAACAAAATTCCGGCCGAAAAATAAAACTGGGTAATAGACCGCTTAAAAATGGTCTGGTTTCATTTTTCTCTTTTGGAATTGCAGGGTTTATCCCACTTATTTCATATGTTTTTAAAATTAATAATAGCTTTATCGTTTCTGCTGTTTTGGTAGTTATAACTTTATTTATAGTTGGAATATTTAGAGGAATAGTCTCAAATAAGCATATATTAAGAACTGCTTTTGAAAATTTATTCATAGGCGGAGCCTCAGCTGTTGTAGCTTTTTATGTTGGTGAACTTGCCAAAAAGTTTTTAATTTAGCGATGCGTTAATCATGCGTTAAATCTGCGGATAATATTATTATTGAGTAGGCTGTTATACATCGGTTACACTTCTAAGTTAAAATAGTCACCTAGAAA
>ERZ1292625.2360-Hain-H41-01um-R1-2360-length-17754-cov-6_pt1 | contig 17754 bp, 16 predicted proteins | sample MGYA00564400_ERZ1292625 | MGnify/ENA primary metagenome ERZ1292625 (study PRJEB36523, sample SAMEA6512639) | groundwater metagenome | collected 2019-01-08 | study: AquaDiva: Metagenomics assemblies of 32 groundwater samples
AGGTGACGCCAATTTTACCGAGGATACGCCGATTGAATTTGGCGATGTTATCGGAAAGACCTTAATTTGGCGGGGAGGACCCGTGCATATTCCATACTTGGGATCGGTTACGGTTTTCGCCAACGGTTTACTTAAGAAACAAAATGGAGGGGATACCGGAGGGAAAAATTAAATTTGTTGATTGTATTATTATGCCCAACAATAAAAAGCCATCTTCAAAAAGGAGTTATCAATTAAAGAAGGAGGTTTTAGAAAAGGCGGTGATTTCTGAACGCGACTTTTCGGCGGATTTAACCGGCTCACGACAAGAGCAAAATTTTGGTTTGAATTTGTTTTTTAAAAATTTATGGGAGAAAGTTTTTAACGCTTTCGGAGAATTTAAATTAACCGTGGGTTATGTTTTTAAACTGCTTTTAGCTTCAAAAATTGGTTTGATTTTGGTTTTAATAACGCTCGTGGTGCCGCTTACTGCTTTTGAGGCGCATATTGTGAATGTGACGGCAACGATTGAGCGGCGGCAGAACGAATGTCCGGCTCTTTCAATCGGCTATTGGCGGAATCATGAGGGTTGCACCGGTGGCGGGAATGGATCGAGTGTTTGGGAACCCCAGGTCCAAACTTTAAGCGCCAGTAGTTTTTCGGGAGTTTTCGGTTCTTATTCTGGCGCCCAGATTTGCGGTAATCTTTGGATTCCGAATTGCCCTTCGGGTAACAATGTGAATTCAAAGTTTTGTAAGGCCAAAGCTCATGTTTTGGGGAATGAATTGAATGTGGTGTCGGGTCGGCAGGACTTGGCTGCGATTTTGGCGGGCGCTGACGATGGCGACGCGGCGTTTGACAATTTAGGGTTGGATTCAAACTCCACGGTTTCCCAGGCGCTTGCGACCGCTGAGCAGATTTTAATTAACGGAACTTCTTCGACAGCAACCCAACTTGAGAATGTTATCCATGTAGCTTCTCGAATATATAACTTTTACGAGAGCGAGAATCCGGAGGCGCCAATGTGTCTCTATAGCTGGCCTTTGCCCGGATTTTCCGCTTTTTCGGCCTCTTCAGCCCCGATTGACGGAGAAGGAGAGCGCGAGCCGGTGGACTCTGAGAATATGGACGATTCAGTCATTTCTGAAACGGGATCTTTAGGAGCAAGCATTATTGATGTTGTTCAGCCGTTGATTTCGGGTGATGAGAGTTCGACTTCAACCGATGCTACAACGAGTACTACCGCGAGTGTAGGCGATACAAATGGGGCGGCGACTACGACAACCGACGGGATTTCAACAGATTCCACTTCTACTATTCCGGAAGCAACTTCAACTGAGCCAGTGGTTGATTCTGCTCCAACTCCAACTGAGCCGACTTTGCCGCCAGCTGATACAACCTCGACGACCCCGCCTCCATCCGATACCACTCCGCCCGCAGATACAACTCCACCCCCAGCCGATTCGACTCCTCCGCCAGCTGACCCAACCCCGCCGCCGACAGATCCAACTCCGCCCCCAGTTTCTGACCCACCTCCGGCCTCGTAGAGAAATTAAAATAAAGCCCGCGAGACATATCGCGGGTTTTATTTTGCTAATATTTTAGAGCTGATCTACGGCTAAATAATTTTTCGCGCTCTGAGTTTCGAGTTCAGGACTTAAAGCAAGCCAGCGATATATTAATGGGCTAACGGCAAGCGCTAGAACTGAGTTGCCGGCTAAGTGGATTAAGGTGAAGGGGATTTGGCCGATAAGCGCGACCATAAAGGGCTGGTGGAATACAAGGGGGCCAATAGTGAGGCCGGTTAGGGCGTCGTAAACTATGGTGCCTACAACCGAGAAGGCGAGATAGTTCAAGGGGCGGCTTTGTTTGTTTTTAAAAAATGAGAAGGCGGCGAGTCCAATGAGGCCGTAGGCGACGGCGGTAACCCAGGTCCAGATGCCGACTTTGCCGTCTAAGATATCAAAAAGAACCATACTTAAAAATCCAAAAGAGAAACCACTTAGGCGTCCGTATTTTTTGGCGAAAGGCATAGTGGCGGCCATAACAGGTTCGAGGTTTGGGGCGCGGAAGGGGATAAAGCGCAAAAGAATGCCGCCCGCAAGAACGATAAGGTATTTTAATCCGCCAAATTTATTAAACATTTTTTTCATAAAAGTTGGGAGAGCGAGGTTTTTTTAATATTCTAATCCTTTTTTGGCTTTGACGCCTTTCATATACGGGTGCTTGATTTCTTTCATTTCGGTGACAAGATCAGCTAATTGGATGAATCTTTTTGGGGCGTCTCGGCCGGTGAAGATAATATGTTCAACGCGACTCCTAGCAAAGTTTAATAGATTTAGAGCGTCTTTCAAAGTGATAAGTTTTAGCTTAATGGCGTTTGAAATTTCGTCCATTATAAGCATTTGCCATTTGCCGGTTGAAACCTCTTTTTTTGCGTATTTTAGGGCATCCTGGGCGGCTTTTTTATGAACCGAGCGTGGAAGCTTGTCGCCTAAGATTCCCACGAAACCTTTGCCTTTTTTGACGATTTTAAGGTAGGGGGCCAGTTTTTTATAAGACGTATCTTCTCCGGATTTCCACGGGCCTTTGATAAATTGGACCATTAAAACCCGCCGGCCTTCGCCGATTGATCTTAGCCCTTGGCCTAGGGCGGCTGTGGTTTTACCTTTTCCGTTGCCGGTGAAAACTAAGAACATAAGTTTGTGTTTGGTTAGTATAACGTAATTTTGAGATTCAATTTTCCCCAGGTGTTTTTGTAGTACACTAAATTAAGCGATCGCTATTTTTGGTGTACTATTTGTCAATTTCGATTGAGCCGAGTTTGTCTGCGGTAAAAATATGAATATTGTCTATAATTTTCAGAAGTTGCACGTCGTCGATGAATTCTTCGGGTATCTTAACTTTTCCAATCCAAACGCTTTTCTGGAGCATTTTAAAACCTAGATCAACAAGATTTTTCCGAAGCCAATCTCTTTTAGATTTATTTTTTTCTGGAATGTCAAAAACTACAATTTTTGTTGTTTCGTCGTTTTCTTTATAATACTTTGATTTCGATTTTAACTTTGTGAGCTTGGTTCTACCCAATTGAGTCGTAGAAATTTTCTTTTTCCCACTAACTAAACCCTCTCTTTTTAGTTTAGAAATTAGGTTATAAAGTCGGTGCCTTTCTTCGGCGGAAGTTTTTTTAGCCATCCTTTCCGCCTCTAGTCGATTTAGATTTTTGTTAATTTTAGAATATGAGGCGCCATACCCCGATTCAAGAACCGCTGTAATTATTTCCACCGCAGTTACAGCGCTCTCCGCCGCTATTTCAAGTATCTTTTCAGTAAAGGTTCTGGTTTTCATTGTTGGTTTCGTTTTTTGTCTTTATGTAATAGTACACTAAATTTCACGATCGCGGAAGATAGTGTACTATGTCGATTAGAAATCGCTGAGCTCTTAGTTCTCCTGGGAAATCTCGAGGAGGCGGTTATATTTGGCAATGCGTTCGCCTCGAGCCGGGGCGCCGAGTTTTAGTCCGTAGGCCGAGGAGCCATAAGCCAAGTCGGCAATGAAGTCATCTTCCGTTTCTCCACTCCGGTGTGAGACCACCACTTTCCAATTCCAAGTGCGGGCTTGCTCGATGGCGGCGAGAGTTTCGGTAAGTGTTCCGATTTGGTTGGGTTTAATGATGATGCTGTTTATGGATTTAGCGGCGCGGGCTTTCGCCATTCTTTTTATGTTAGTAGTGGTTAAGTCGTCTCCGCAGATGAGAGTGTTTCGGCCGATTGATTTATTTAGCTTAGCGAAATTTTTGAAATCATTTTCGGAGAATGGATCTTCGAAATAGTGGAGTTTGAATTTGGATTTTAGTTCGCTATAAAGTTTAGTAAGCTGGGTTGGGGTTTTTTTGATGTTGGAAGCGGCGGCATCCAGGCCGAATTGAATTTTGTTTTGGAGGTGGCTTTGCTTTGCGACGTGGGAAAGGATTCTAAGCGGTTCGAGATTGTCTTTTAGGTTAGGAGCAAAACCGCCTTCATCGCCTAATCCGGTGGCGCCTTTGCCTAAATTTTTTGCGAGATATTCTCCGAGATTTTTATAAAGAGAGAGTCCGGTTTTAACCGATTCGGCGATGTTTTTTGATTTTGGAATAATGAGATATTCCTGGAAGTCGAGGTTGTTTTTGGTGTGAAGCCCGCCGTTTATGACATTGATAAAAAGTTTTGGGAATTCGGTTTTCTTTTTTTTGTCGCCCAAAAGATGAGCGATGTGTTTCCAGAAAGGTACGTTGCGCGAGATGGCAGCGGCTTTAGCGGCGGCAACGGAGACGCCTAAAGTGGCATTGGCGCCGAGGCGGGATTTGTTTGAGGTACCATCGAGTTTTAGAAGGGCGTGGTCGATGAGGTTTTGATTACCGGCGTGGATGCCTTTTAGCGCGGGCTCGATGAATTTCACGATATTTTTAATCGCGACTTGAGGCTTAACGTAAACCGCTTCGTAAGAACCGCAGCTCTTGCCCTGGGGGACAGAGGTGACGGATTCAACACCGTTTTGGAGTTTTAAGCGAACCGAGATGGTCCATTCGCCCCGCGAGTCGAGTTCGGTATTGGCTTTAATGGATTTGATTTTCATGATAGTTAATACATTTTACCTTATTTTTGCTGGGTTTTCTTTAGTATTGACAAAATATGGTGTTGTATGTTATAATGTAGTTAAGTTAACGATTGAATTTTGACAACGTTACAAATAGGAGCGTGTATGACAAGAGAGGGGTTAGCGCTCGCGATCCACTGGAATTGGATTATTACCTTTGCTGGGATTGTGAATGTTGTGGCTCAGCTTCCGCAGACACGGAAGCTTGTCATAACTCGCAGCAGCGAAGGTCTCGCATTGCCAATGTTCTGTATATATCTGTTCACACAAGTTGCGTTTTCAGTGAACGGATATTTGTTGCGGGACATGATTCAATTCACAACCTTGGGTTTGAGCGCGATTGTTTCGGTTATTAACATCTCACTCATACTCAAATACCGGCCGTGAGGAACACGGTAACGAAAATTACGCCAGTCGCACCAGCGACTGGCGTTTCTGTTTTTATACAACCTCAGAGTTGTAACATGATTCACAGTAAATTATTTCTGGTCGGTCTAGGGAATAAGAGGTTTCAAATTCATTGAGGCAAGCGCCTTCGGGGTGGTGGGCATGTTTGGCGGTGTTTGGGTAAATTTTATAATCACACATACACTTTCTAGGCCAGAGCTTACGTGGGTTGCGAAGACCTAATCTATCTTGAAGCCGGCAAGGAAAACACTTATCCGGTATTGGTAATTTCATTTTCTTATAAAACTGAAATTCAGCTGGCGTAATACGAAACGCAGTAGCGCAAGATAAATAATCTTTTTTTAAATTAGTATCATCTTGAGTCTTGCAACTTACTATTTGTTTGGAGATATCGTCTGCAACCTCATCAATAGTGCCTGTAATTTCGTTATGCTGCTTAGTCGCTTTGTAATCGCGCGTTGGGCGGTCGTACCACCTAAATCCATGTTTTAGCGCATTTTCCTTTGTTAGTGGAAAATAATCTTGAGCCAATGACTCGTTATATGCAAACGAAGAAATACTTGCGGGTAAAAACTCACCCCATTCTTTAGATGAGTGCATTTGTTCTATGATTTGTGTTTTTAGTGAATCATATTCTTCGTTGCTATATTGACGATTTAGAATACAGTATTTCTTTTTATGAAGTGACACGCCGCCAAAAATGTAATCGCAACTGAAACAGTTATCGGTGTAGTACGACTGTGATGTATTCCAAGTCTTGCTGCATCCAATATTATGGCTGCTATAACCAACTCCCTCGAGCTCGTAATCCATCTCGTTAAAAGCAACTTCGGTTAAGTCTAAGCCGTTTTTTACGCGCCAAGCATCTTGGCTATAACTTATATCTTCCGTGTGCCTGGCATTAAATACTTGTCTTGAATTTTTCACATTTTCCATGTAGTCGCCGCTTGAAGAAACAATTTGCCTTCCTTGGTAGTATTTATGCGGATGTACTTGTTCTAGATTTCTCAGCTCGGCTCGAAATTTATTTATATTATCTTTTGTCCAAAGGATTTCATTAAACCTTTTTTTGTATTCTTCTTTACTAATCGGCTGGTTAAACCAGTAATATGATTTATTTCGTAGTCCGACACACCCAAAGCAATTATTGCATCCCTGGCAGTCATATAAAAAATAACTATCAGAACAACTCTCGCAATGTTCTAAGTACGAACCCTTGTAGCAGCTTTTGCAGTTCAATGACTCATAAAGTAATTCGCATTCTTCGACAGCGTAGCAATCGCAACAAAATTTGCTTTTGGCGTTCCAATTGCCATAGAGGTAATCTTCAGATTGATCACTCGCAACTATCATGTAGCAATTTTTTAGATCTTGAGCTTGATTAGTGTATTCGCTGTTCACGCGGCGGAATCCTGCAAGGGCAATCTTGGGAGTGCGGAATCTCACCTCTTTGAATTGGTCAAAAAATAAACGGTTTGGTTCATATTCTTTTCCGTATTGCAGCGGATCCCATTTGTCGGACCAAAAGCAGGGCTGGCAGTAAACTGGGCCCGGATAGTCAGGGTTATAAATGGATATCATATTTTCCCCGCAAAGGCTGCAAGTTCGCCTATAGAAATTCCACTCATTGCGATTAATTAGCCTGCGCTGATAGCGACAACGCGGGCATTGAGTTGGGGATGGAACCTTAATTTGTGCGTAATACGAAAAATCGTCCGGCTCGATGACGAAGGTTTTCTTGCAATTTGAACAAGTTTTAGTTTCGGAAATCATCTTTTGATGGAGTACACTAATCTACGCGATCGCTTATTTTAGTGTACTGTGATAGGTCTATTCACTTCACCAAATTTTTTGGATTATTAGCAAGAAATCCTTTGATGTTTTCGATGGTGGTGATGAGAATTTTTTCCAGCGCTTCTCGGGTGTTGAAGGCGTTGTGAGGCGTGACTAGAACGTTTGGCATATCGAAGAGTGCGTGATTCGCTAAAACGGTTTTTAGATTGTGTTCTTCAGGGTGCCCATTGAGAATCAATTCAACCTCTTCACCTATAATCCCTTCCTCTTCTAAAACATCAAGACCGGCGCCGCCGAGATAACCGTTTTTTAGGGCCTTGACGAGCGCTTCGGTTTCAACGATTGGACCGCGGGCGGTGTTTATAAGGTATGCGCCTTTTTTCATTAGCTGGATAGTTTGGGCGTTGATGAGGTGGTGGGTTTCTTTCATATAGGGAACATGAAGAGTCACGATATCGCTTTGCTTCAACACTTCCTCGAGTGGGAAATATTCATACTCAAATGTTTTTTGGAATTCTCTGTCGGGGAATGGGTCATAAGCAATAACTTTCATCTCGAAGCCTTTAGCCATGCGAATGACGTGCTTGCCGATTCGGCCGGTACCTACAACACCTAGAGTTTTTCCTTTAAGATCAAATCCTTGGAGGCTCTCAACGCTAAAGCTGCCAGTTTTTTTGACTTGATCGCAGCCTTGGAAAATTTTACGAGTAAGATTAAGGATAAGGCCAAAAGCGAATTCGGCGACGGTGTTTTCTCCGTAAGAAGGAACGTTGGAGACGAGGATGTTTTTGGTTTTGGCGTAGTTTACATCAATGTGGTCGTAGCCAGTGGAGCGAGTGGCTATATATTTGAGACTAGGAAGTTGATCGAGAACTTCTTTATTAATAACTGAACCGATAAAAACTGATATGATTTCAACCTCACGGTTGGGTGGAAGATGGTCTTTGTCTAGGTGGTCGTTTAGATATTCGGTTTCAAGGTTAAGACCGGTTTCTTTTAGCTTAGCTTCTATATATTCCTTTTCCCAGGGTTTTATTGAAAAAAATAATGTTTTCATATTTTGGTTAGATGTTAGAAGTTGGAAGTCTTTTGCTATGGAATACGGATGACTTACGGATATACGGATAAATACATTGCTAATTATAAGGCAAAATAGGATAAAAATATAGGTAATCCTTCGACTAGCTCAGGATGTTTTTCGCCTCTAGAATTTTAAGAATATTGTGGTGAAAAACAAAACAGAAACCCCGGCCTTGGAAGGGACGGGGTTGTGTGTGGGTGGCCGCAGCATTTTATCCTTAGGTGAAGATCAGGATAATTCCACTTATGATCGCAAGAAGGAGAGAACCCAAGATGAAGATGATCCTGCGTCTGCTCACTTTTCGTTCTATGATGCAGGATTGGATATTGATCAAGATAGCTACTGCGCAGAACGCAATAGTCGTCGCGGCGATCCCTTGTATCGAGCTTGTTTTCACGGTTGCCTCCTATGACTGGGGGACGGGTTCGGTGGGTGGGGTGGTGCTGGGGAATCCATATCCAACCGCGGAGACTTCACCGGTTCGCGCGAACGTTACACGGCAGACAAAGAAGGATATCTGACCGCTTTCGAAGAAGTGGACTTCGGCGGTAATGAAGTCTTTAACGTGGAACTCCAACCTACATTCGACCCTCGTTGTGGCGATGAATGCGTCGTGGATATCTTTTCGGCCTTGGCAGGTTCTCTCGAACCAGTTACGCAGACCATCATACCCGATTGGTGTTCCTTGGGGAGGAGATGTTCCCTGAGGAAGATTTGGAGTGAGTAGTAAGTGACTCCCAATGAGTTCATGAAGTAGCCCCATCGCGAGAAAAAAGCCGAGAGAGTACTGTAGGGTCAGGTCTTTTTGAAGTGCTTGCCGCAAACTCGGCTCGACTAGAGTGGTGTATTTCTTGGGTACCATCGCAATTCTCCTCTCGGATCGGCTTGCTATGGCCGGTTAAAGTTGTCTTGTAGAACGGGTTAACGTTTTACTGCTGGCTGTATCTTCGCTATATTTTAGTGTTTTGTCAAACGAGTGACTTACTTTTTGTGCATTTTTTTCTCTTCCTCGGCAACGGCGATGGTGGCGGAGACGACGGTGTCGGGGTTAAGAGACATACTTTCAATGCCTTCTTCGACGAGGAATTTGGCGAATTCAGGATGATCCGACGGAGCTTGGCCGCAGATGCCGATGTATTTCTTTTTGGCGCGGCATTTATGAATGACTTCGGCGATAAGTTTTTTGACAGCCGGATCGTTTTCGTTGGCGATATGAGTAAGCGTGCCGGCGTCGCGGTCGAGGCCAAGAGTAAGCTGGGTTAAGTCGTTGGACCCAATAGACATGCCGTCGAAGATTTCAAGGAATTCGTCGGCTAGTAAAACGTTCGATGGGATTTCGCACATTACGTAGATGGGTGTATTCGCCTGTTTTTTCGATTTAACGTATTTAGTAATCAATCCACTTTGCGCCATTATCTCTTGGGTTTTGACTCCTTCTTCTTTGGTCCGACAGAAGGGGACCATCGGGATGGCATTTTCGAGGCCGAATTCTTGTCGAACTTTTTTAATAGCCAAACATTCCAGTTTAAATGCTTCTTTAAACTTCGGATCGTAGTAGCGAGAGGCGCCGCGCCAGCCGATCATCGGGTTTTCTTCAGCGGGTTCGTAAATATCTCCGCCGACTAAAGTTCTGTATTCGTTGGTTTTGAAATCCGAGAAGCGGACTAAGACCGGATAAGGATGGAAAGCGACACAGATTTTAGCGATGCCGTACGCCAAGTTGTCAACGTAGAATTGAGTTTTGCTTTTCCAGCCGTAGGTGCGCCGGTCGATTTCGTTTTTAATCTTACTACTCATTTTGACGTAGTTTATGAGCGCGAGCGGGTGAACACCAATCGTTGAGGCAATAATAAATTCTTCACGCGCGAGGCCGACGCCTTTGGCTGGAAGGAAAGATTTTTCAAAAGCGGTGTCGGGCGTGGCGATGTTTACCATTATATGCGTCTTCGGCTTGGGAAGTTTTTTAATGTCATGGTCAACCACTTTAAATTTCAAAGCGCCGTTCCAGACGATGCCTTCGGAGCCGGTGGTATCGACGGTAACCTCCTGGCCGTTTTTGAGTTTTTTGGTGGCGTCGCCGGCGCCAACGATACAAGCGATGCCGAGTTCCCGGGAGACGATGGCGGCGTGAGATGTGCGGCCGCCTTTGTCGGTCACAATAGCCGAGGCGATTTTCATAATCGGCTCCCAATCGGGATCGGTCATGTCGGTGACGAGCACTTCTCCGGCTTTAAACTCGTTGACACCTTTTACGTCCATAATCACTCGCACCTTGCCGGTTGCAATTTGAGATCCTACTGAAGCTCCATGCACAAGCTCTTTACTTGTTTCGAGGCGCATATACTCTCTAATTTTTGAAAAGTCGCGGAGAGCGTGAATAGTTTCGGGGCGGGCTTGGACAATAAAGAGTTCTCCAGTCTTGCCGTCTTTGGCCCACTCCATATCCATTGGCGTCCATTTTTTATATTTATTGGTGTAGTGCTTTTCGATTAGCATGCCCCATTCGGCCAGCTTTTGAACTTCTTTATCGGAAATAACGAAAGTGTGTTTTTCTTTAGGAGTAGTCCTGATGATTTTAGTGGCCTTGATACCCGAGGGGTGTTTCGAATAAATCATTTTCTCTTCTTTGATCTGGAGTTTCTTGCTGATAATCGATGAGTTTTTCTTCCAAACTAAAAATTCATCGGGGGTGACTTTGCCTTGGACAATCATTTCGCCCAAACCCCAGACGGCATTGATGAGTACGACGTCTTTAAAGCCAGACTCGGTGTCGAGGGTAAACATAACGCCCGAGGCGCCGGAGTCGGAACGAACCATTTTTTGAACGCCGACAGAAAGAGAAATTTTGAAATGATCGAAGCCTTTGTCGACGCGGTAGGAAATGGCGCGGTCGGTAAAAAGGGAAGCCATGGAAGCGCGAACGGCTTTCATAAGTTCTTCGTCTCCTCGGATGCCGAGATAGGTTTCGTGTTCGCCGGCGAAAGAGGCGCCGGGTAGGTCTTCGGCGGTGGCGGAGGAGCGAACGGCAACGTCAACGTTTTTGCCGTATTTTTTCTCCATTAGGCGGTAGTATTTTATGATTTCCCGTTTTAGATCGGCCGGAAAGTTTTTTTCTTTTATCGTTTCGCGGACGAGCTTGGCGCGCTCAGCCATATCTCTAAGATTTTTAGTGTCGAGGCCTTTTAGGGCGTCTTTGATGAATTTTTGAAGGCCGGTGGATTTTAAGAAATATTGGTAGGCGGTGGCGGTGACAATAAATCCGCCCGGGATATTTATCCCTTTAGGTTTTAAGTTTTGAAGCATTTCGCCAAGCGAGGCGTTTTTGCCGCCGACTTGGGCGACGTCTTTGATGCCTACGGATTCCATTGGGAGAACAAGTTTTTTCATGATGTTATTTAATATTTTTTTTGATTAATTTATTGAATATTGACCGCGATACTAATATGCGAATGCACACTAATTATACTAATTTCGAATAGCTATAACTAAATCAGAAACATTTGATCCGGTTTTTCCGGTTAAAATATAATCGCCGGTTTTTTTGAAGAAAAAATAAGAATTATTTTCGACCAGATAATTCAAGGGTTTAATCTTAAGTTTAGCGATTTTCTCTAGTGTAATTTTATCACAAATGGCGCCGGCGAGCTCGGTATTGTCTCGGCCGTCGGAGGCAAGGGATAAAACCAGCGAATCTTGATGCAAGCGGCTTAGGGCGGAAAGGGCGAGCTCCATATTGCGACCGCCCTTGCCTTTCCCTTTAACGTTTACGGTCGTTTCTCCACCGTAGAGTAAAACAGTTTTCGGTTTGGCGCGGTTGATTTCAATGGCAATTTTACTGCCGATGCTTCTCGCTTCACCTTTGAGGCAAGAGGTGCAGATTTTTACTTTATAGCCCATTTTTTTAGCGGTTTCAGCCATGGCCGTCAAGGCGACTTCGCCGGAGACAAAAACTATATTAGTGACGGGTTTGAAAAAGTCGTTGTCTTTCGGAGTTTCGACGAGCCCGCAGTTTTCGAGAGGACAAACTTTTGGGACGTTGTATTTGTCGAGAATTTTAAGAGCGTCTTTAATGGTAGTCGTGTCTTTGACGGTTGGGCCGGAGGCGATGAATTGAAGATCGTTGCCTATAACGTCGGAGAAAATCAACGCGATGGATTTGGCGGGGTAGGCGTATTTAGCCAAATAGCCGCCGCGGGCGACGGAGAGGTGTTTACGGACGGTGTTGATTTCGCTAATGGCCGCGCCGGAGTCCATTAATTTTTTGACGATTAAGGTTTCTTCGGCGCAAGTTCCTTTTTTGGGACCACAAAGAAGAGTGGAGCCGCCGCCGGAGATGACGAAAAGAATCAGGTCGTCTCGGTTGAGGTTTTTGATGAGATTGATGATTTGGACGGTGGCTTGGGTGTTTCTGTCCGATGGAAAAGGATGGGAGCCGGCGAGGGATTTGATGATTTTAAGACCGCTCACTTTTTTGACGTCGAGGGCGATACCGGCTTTGATTTTTTTACCCAAAACTTTTTCGAGAGCTAAAGCGGCTTCGCCGGCGCATTTGCCGATCGCGACCACGTAGATATTTTTAGTGTCTTTTAGGGAAAAAGTTTTTTGGTCGATGATGAGCGCCCCATTAGAGGTGGACACACGCTGCGAGCCCTCGCGATCTCTAACGGGGTAAAATTTTTTTTGAAGCTTAATTCTGTCTTTAATAACCTTCTGGGTGTCGATGGCTTCGAGACCGGCTTCGGCGATTTTAAGGGCTTTTTTGCGGAGGTCACTAACGGCGAGTTTTTGGAAGTTTTTGATTTTCATAAAGTAGATACCATTAAATTTATCATTCCTTGGGCTTTGGGGCAATTAGGGCTTATTTTCCTGAAGAGAATAAATAGAAACACCGTTTGTCGCGCGACGAACGGTGTTCTTGGTGCCATTGAGATGTCTTAGTGAATGTTGAGTTCTTGGTTCAGAACCCGCATGACTTCTGCGACCGGATCTGGGGCGTTGAGGATTTGGCGACCCATCACGAGGTTGGAAGCGCCACTTGCCATTGCTCCGCCTGGAGTGGAAATGCGCTTCTGATCGTCAGCACTCGTGCCTTCCGAACGGATGCCAGGATTGACAATTGTGGCATTGGGGTATTTCGCCTTCAGCGCCTGGGTTTCTTCGGGAGAACAGACAATGCCGTGAGCGCCGGCTCTGTTGGCGATTTCGGCGAGTGCCATCACTTGGTCAATTGGCATACGTCGGTAGATTTCCTCGCAGGTTGTCTGGTCGATCGAGGTGAGTACTGTTACCGCCAGAACTTTCGTCGCTGTTCCTTCGAAAATCTTGACGGTTTTCGCAATCATCTCCTGGCCGCCGGAGGCATGAACTGTGATTGCCCATGGAGGACACTTACGGAGTTTGCGCGATATGTTCTCGAGCGTGTTCGGAATGTCGTGCCCTTTTACGTCGGCCATCACGCGACCGTAGGTCATGAGGTTCGGCAATAGTCGGTCGCTTCCTTCGGCGATTAGCAGATCATTCACTTTGAAGATGCATCCCGTCGTTCGCAGGGGGTCGATGATTGGGAGAATTTCTTCCCAGCTTTTGCCATCGAGGGCCACGATAATCGGATTTCTCGCCTCAAGATTCGGATCGCACCTTTCCATGAGCCCGGAGGTTATGAGTAGCCGCCGTACATCATGAAGAGTCATTCCCGGCCAGACTTCCAGGTCGATGCCGAGATCGGCGAGATGTTTTTGCCAACCCTGTTGCCGATCAACAAGCACAACGAGAGACCTAACATCGAGACCCATTCCGACGGCGACTTGGTATGGAATCACCTTTGAGGCGCCATCAGTGATTACGTCGTCGATGATGGCCGCGCGGGTGCCGGGCAATGCCGAGCCAATCGTTTGGGCCTTTGCAACGCGTCCCACTTTTGGTGCTTCACGGACTGTGATGTAGGGCATACCTGTCATCTGAGAGATTGTGCCCGCGAAACAACTCACCGAGTCCGGTATTTCCAGAAACCGATCGACGTGCAGACGCCGAAGGGCTGAGGCGTAGAGATCGCTGATCAGGCCGATCATTGGCGGATGGTTTCTGGCGTCGCGGAGATTGATGTAGACGTCAGTGAACCCACCGCTTTTGAGTGGTAAATTGCGCTGGTTGGACCACTTGATCAACCCGTGTCCAACGAGTGCCTGAACCACTGCGCCTTGCTCGTCAGGATCTAACCATGGTAGTTGCATAACTCCTCCTCTCGGGTTTTCAAGCCCTAGGAAATTGGGTTATAGTCAGCAGTTCACTCTAAGACAAATTGGCAATATGTACTGGCTGTATTAAAGCATATAGCTTAAAGAAATTTCAAGTTAGGTGGTTTTCTGTTTGAAAAATTTAATTATGTAATTTTTGGCCCCAAATAATATGGCAAGTACGAATATCGCAATGATGTATTCCATAGATTCATTATAAGTCTTTTGATTTAATAGAAAAAACGGCTATATTTAAGCATATGCAAAATCCCGAAAGAAGAATTTTAGAAAATCTTGCTATTGAGCAGGCTTATAAAAAAGCTGATAAGGTTTTAACTAGAGATGCAATTCATCCCGACGAATTTGAGGATCTTTATGGCGCGCAGAATATCAGCCAGGATAATGATTACGTTGCAAAGATGAAGGCGAAATTTAAGGAACAGGAAGGCGCCGAAGAGGCGACCGCTAAAAAATTAGCCACGATTCTCGAAGCGATTATTTTTGAAAATGCCGAGCTGAGCGAATGGTTCGGTCCGAACGCGAGTACTATCAAGACTTCGGAATTCGACGACATTAAAAACGGTGTAGATAGCGTGGTGGAGTTTGAAGAGAGTAAAACCTCCGCTTCCCATTTGGCTTTAGCGATGGATGCCACGTTTAGTTCCGAGACCGGCGGAAAATTTCACCGGATTAAAGAAGAAATTGAAAGCGGTGAATTAACCAAAGTAAAATATTTTCAATCCGATCATATGAGTATAAGAGGAGAGTTATCGAAGATTCCAAGAGTGGTGGTTGGCGTGAATGCCGAAACAGTGAAGGCACTTAGCGAAACTTGGCTTGAAAATCCAAGTTCGCTTAAGGATCACCCGATTCAATTTCAAATTTTAGAAGAAATTCTTATGCAGTTGAGGGTCTTTAAGGACTACGCTAAAAAAATTAAAAAAACGGATATCGGGGCTACTTACGAAAAAGTTATCGGGATTGTTGAAGAAATTCTTGAGGAAAAGAAAAAGCTAATCAAAGACACCGGCGAGCGCGATTCTGTTTTTTACGATATGGAAAGTAACCTCCGACATTTTTCGGGTTGAAAATATCGGAAATAAATTTACTCCACAACATTCTCACATTCTCAAGAATGTGAGAATGTTGTGGGGGGTGGTATAATGGGGGAATGAAAACGTCAAAACAACTTGAGCGACATTTGAAGGGCGTGGCTAATCACCACCGGATTGATATTTTGCTTTTGGTTTCAAAAAATCCGGAAATAACCCTGGATAGAATAGCCGGAGAATTGGAGGGGAATATCAAGACGCTGTCCGAACATACTCATCGGTTAGTTCGCGCCGGATTACTGAATAAAAAATATCAGGGGCGGAGCGTGGTTCATTCTCTATCGCCCTACGGGCAAATTTTTATCAAATTTCTTAAGGGCTTTTAGGGTTTCAAAAACATTCTCATATTCTCAAGAATGTGAGAATGTTTTTCGGGGTTGAGGGTGGTGGGTGGTTGGATAGTGTGGGGAGTTGATATGGGGTTAGAGAGGGGATATATTTAACTCATGCCGCTTTGGTTACTACGGCTTTAAACTACTACAACATTAAACTACAAATGATTTATCGTGAGTATGCCTGCGGGGAGGACATTCGGCTGAGCTCAGTCGAAGCCCCTGCCGAATCCGTCGAAGGGCAAATTATGATTAGGTATTTGAATAGGTAGTTTTGAGTACGAATTTTAAAAAGTTACTGAATATAGTATCAGAGTTGGTTTTTGGTAGAATTTTAGTGAAAAATAGGTATATTTCGGTCTAATTCACTAATTATTGGCATTTTTTAGTGAAAAGAAGAGAGTCAAGTTGATGAAGTGGTACGACTGGGGCATAATTTAGGTTAGGTTCAATTTATATATAGCTAAGAGTTACAACTGGTATTAAGTTTTATGAAAAAAACTAAGAGGACAGACAAAAATATTGTTATTTATCAAACGAAATCGGGAGCCATCGAGCTTCGCGGAGATTTTAGCAAGGAAACTATTTGGGCAACACAGGCGCAGATGGGCGAGATTTTTGGCGTGACGCCTCAGAACATAACTCTTCATTTGCGTAATATTTTTAAAGATGGCGAGCTTTATGTGGCGTCAACTTGTAAGGAATCCTTACAAGTTCAAAGAGAGGGAGGCAGAGAAATAAAGCGAAAATTAAAGGTATATAATCTCGACGTAATTATAGCCGTGGGCTATCGCATTAATTCTATTGTTGGCACAAAATTTCGCCAATGGGCCACTAAGACTTTGCGACAGCACATAGTCGATGGTTTTACGATTAATAAATCTCGAGTCGCAAAAAATTACGACGCCTTTATAAAAGCAGTTTCCGATGTTCAGAATCTTCTTCCTGAACACATTGCATTAGACCCGAAGGCAGTTCTTGATTTCATTAAGGAATTCGCGAGCACTTGGCTATCTTTGAGTGCGTACGACAAGGATTCGCTTGAAGTTATTGGTACTACTAAAAAAGCGATTAAGTTTACCGGCGAAGAGCTTGCGGTGGCTATCTCGAAACTGCGTGATGACCTTTTGCGGAAAGGTGAAACGACGGAGATATTTGCTCAAGAAAAAGGAAAGGGGAATATCGAGGGAATAGTGGGAAATGTGATGCAGTCATTTGGCGGTAAGCCGGTTTACCCAAGCGTAGAAGAGAAAGCCGCGCACCTTTTGTATTTTATGGTAAAAAATCATCCGTTTACCGATGGCAACAAACGTTCCGGCGCTTTTGCGTTTGTTTGGTTTTTGCGAAAATTTCGAACAAAGGGCAGCCGGAATATAAATCCGGCTAGTTTGACTGCGCTAACGCTTCTTATTGCCGAAAGTAATCCGAAAAAGAAAGAGCAGCTTATTGCGTTGGTAACTCAGATTTTGAGGTAGTTGAGATTGGGGGTGGTTGGTAAATGAGTTTGGTATCCACGACATTCTAACATTCTCCCTCCTCCGCACGAGGCTACGGACGGGCAAGGCAAGAATGTGAGAATGTTTTTTGCGACTGGCTGTCCTGAATAAGAATTGCAGTAATTTTTGGGAAGGGATATATTTAAGCCATGCGGGTGCCTGCCTTCCGCTTTTTGGCAGATAGGGCCGGCAGGCGGAGCCCCGCTTTAGCGGGGCGGGGAAGGAGGGAATCCGTCGAAGGGCAAATTATGATTATTTATCCTGAGCGAAGTCGAAGTTAAAAAAACGGCTCGCTTGGGCAAGCGAGCCGCACAAATTAGATCCGAAGTTGTCCATTCTGGATCCTTACCAAGTCTCTTAGTCCGCCAGCATGACAAGAGGAGCACAAACCTGAGGTGCTGTTATCGTGGGGTTCTGAGCCGCAAGCACTGCAAAGACCCATTTTCCCCAAGCAGTTTCCGCAATATCCCCACTTCAAATACGTGTAAGGTGAGAATTCACGTTCGCACTTGCGGCAGGTTTTGCTTATTTCTGAAGGCCACCATGGCATAAAATCATCACCTCCTTTTGCTAAGTTTTAGAACCGTCGCCTCCATAAATCTACAATCCTATTGATTTTTGTCAATATGACGTAATGGTTCAATAGCTTGGAACCACCTAAGCTATGTATATGGCATATTCCAA
>ERZ1292625.2362-Hain-H41-01um-R1-2362-length-17743-cov-6_pt1 | contig 17743 bp, 29 predicted proteins | sample MGYA00564400_ERZ1292625 | MGnify/ENA primary metagenome ERZ1292625 (study PRJEB36523, sample SAMEA6512639) | groundwater metagenome | collected 2019-01-08 | study: AquaDiva: Metagenomics assemblies of 32 groundwater samples
CATGTCCTCTCTAGGGTCTCCGAGCCGTCGAACCGTGTCTACGTGGAGCCGTTTGTCGGCTCCGCCACCGTGTGGACCGCGATGGCTCCGCTGTTCGCGTCGGCCGCCGGGTACGACGGGCACCCGGATCTCGTGCTGCTGCATCGGGCTCTGAGGGATGGGTGGAGGCCGCCGCGCGTGACGAGAGAGACTTACGACGAGTACCGCTGGGCGGAGCCCAGTGCGCTGCGCGGCTACCTTGGGTTTTTCTGCGGGTTCGGTGGGATATGGTATCGGTGTTTTGCTGGGGATTTGCCCAGGTGGGACGAGCGGGAACTCGAGAACATGTGGGTCACAGCGAGGCTGACCGCGGCGCTGCGGAGGTGCCCGCCGGTGGAGCACCGCGACTATCGCGACGTCGTCGTCGGCGGTCGGGACGTGGTATACGCCGATCCGCCGTATAGTGGGACGGAGTCGTACGGTGGGGTGTCGTTTGACTCGTATCGGTTCTGGGCTATCGCGGCCGGGTGGGTGCGCTCCGGGGCCCTCGTGGTCGTCAGCGAGTCCCGCGCCCCCGGTAACTGGGTATGCGTCGCGGAGCGGACGAGGATTGGGTTGTTGGCGTATCGAAGTAACGGGGGTGGGAGGTTTTCGCCCGTCCGGCATGAGAGGCTCTTCGTTCACGAGTCTCAGGCGATGGCGAGCGAGAGGCACGCACACGCGGTGGCGATGTCCGAGGGGCGCCGCGCGTGGCCGGCGATAGAGTAGGCGTAAACTCAGGATTAGGAGGGAATTGCCGTGGTGGTATTGCCGAAGAACGTGGTCTATGAGTTGGATGTCGGGTATCCGTGCTCCGTGTGTGGCGTGGACTCGGGGGAGTTGTGTCTTCCGGTGAGGGGACTGACGCGGGACATGGTCGCCTCCGGTTACGTCCACATGGGGCGTCGCGTCAGGAGGCTGTTGGACGAAAAAAGGAGGAGACGCTGGTTGTGAGGCCGCTGCTCGTCGGTGAGTCGTACCGCGGGGGCGGCCTCTCGCCGGAGACCGCGTCCGGCAGGAGGTTGTGCCTGGTGCTGCGCGTCTCGCCGGACGAGTACCTGGAGGAGTACGGCAGGATGAACCTGTGTGGGCTCGAGTGGGACGCGGCCGACGCGCGAAGGGCGGCCGGACTGGTGCTGCTGAATGCCGCATACCGCACCGGGTCGTCCGATCTCGTGTTGTTCGGGAGGAGGGTCGCGGACTCTTTCGGGTGGGTGATGGGCGTTGGACTCGACCTGCTCGCGGCGTACCATTGTGGGTTTGTCCACATCGCGGTGCTGCCGCACCCCAGCGGGCGCTGTCGGCTGTGGAGCGACCGGAGGACGGTGCGCCGCGCCAGGAGGGTGCTGCGGGACATGAGGGGAGGCGGAGGATGAGTACGCTCGGATGACTGCTCGCAGGAGGACGATCGTTGCTGGGTTCCACGGTTTCGTCGAGCGGGTCGGCGTGGTTGTGGCGGCGGAGCGCCTCGGGGTGACAACGCGAACCGTCCGAGGGTGGGTAAAGCTAGGATTACCTATCATGCGGGCTCAGGCGGCGCGCGACGCGGTCGGCAGGAACGAGCGGGCAGTCAGGGCATCGGCTTACGCAAAGGCGTATCGGGAGCGTGGGTGGGTCAGGCTCCGAGGGTTCGAGGAGGTCGACCGCGCTATCGGGGCGAAATCCGGGCACAGCAGGGAGCGCTGGCAGCACCGCAAAGCGTGGTGGGAGGATCACCGGCCGGACGAGCAACTGGCGAAGCGGATGTCGCTTATTCGCACGAGGAACGGGCAGGTGCTCTACATTAACGGGGACTTCATCCTCTGGAGGGCCTACACCGTCAACGGTCTACTGTTCTGGACTCAATCGACCTATCTGGAGGGGTACGACACGGCTGACGACATGAAGCGACGCTACAAGTCGCTGAGGGATGCGGACCTGCAGATACTGTTTTAAAAAAAGGAGGCTAGAAAGAGGATGGACGAGAAACTGAGATCGAGGCTCACGCAGCAACTGTTGCGACACCGTACACAGGCCGACTCAACGATGAGAAAGGCCATCTTGACGTCTTTCACGTACTGGGTTGGCAGACTCCGCTTTCCCATGACCGGGAGCGAGTGGCTTGAGCTTGCTGTGTTTATGGAGGAACAGGTCACGGTCGCAAGGACTATGGTGGACGCGAACAGAGAAACGAAGGAGGACTGAACAATGCCGATGACGAAGTGTGAGATCTGCGAGGAGCTGGTGGACCCTGACTTGGCCATCAAGCTGAAGGTCGCGGGCGAGGGCTGCCTCTACCTGTGCTCGATTGCCTGCTGCCGGGAGCTGCTGGACGAGCTGGAGCTGGCGGAGGACGAGGCCGACGGCGGCGATGACGAGAACGAGGACGAGAACGAGGACGAGAACGAGGACGGAGGAGACTGATGGAACGACCTGAGGACTTTCAACTGGCGCTGAGGGACGTCCACGACGAGCTTGCTGATGCCGTCACGTCCTACGGACCAATGGCTTCGGCTCACGAGGGATACGCCGTGATCCTTGAGGAGCTGGAGGAGCTGAAGATGGAGGTGTTCAAGAAACCCGTTCGTCGCTCCACGCGCGAGATGCGACAGGAGGCATGCCAGGTCGCTGCGATGGCTGTTAGGTTCATGGTCGACGTCTGCGGGGAGTGACCAATGTCCAGGACCTTCGAGCTGCACAAGCACGGGAAGTTGGTGGAGGTCGAGTTCAGTGGGTCGGACAGGTTCCGGCGCCAGGGGACGTACGAGCCCCTCGGGATAGACCGCGTCGTGGGGGTGGACACGGAGAGCCTCGTCTCCGGCGGCGTGACGATCATCAAGGAGGTCCCCGACGAGCAGGACCCGACGAGGATGAAGAGGGTGAGGAACTACTCCGGCGGGAGGCTCGACACTGTCCTCTTGCCGATGTGGTTCTCGACCGGGCCGGAGGTGGTCGAGACGGCCGGGAGGAGTGCGCTGGAGGCGCTGCTCGAGGCCGTGTGCGGGAGGTACTCGGTCCCGGAGCCGAGGGCGTCCCGCACGGCTCAGCGGGTGCGGGGAAACGACGGCGGGCGGGACGGGAGGCGCGAGGGTGTCGACCCCGTTCTGCTCGTGTTCTTTAACCTGCCGTACGACATGGGGCGCCTATGCTCGCGGACTCCGCAGCTCCTTCGGGCGCTCGCGAGCGGTGCTGACACGTACACGGTCTGGGTCGGGAGGTACTCCGTCGAGGTGGCGCGCATGGTCCTCGGCAACGGGAGTTCGTTCGAGTGGTACGTGAGGGAGGAGGGGGACCAGTACGACGTCTTTGACGGTAATTCCAGGATTACCCGGCTCCTGGGCCTGGACATGCACGGGTACTGGAAGTCGTCGCTTGCAGCATCCGCGAAGGCGCTTGGGGTGAGCGACAAGCTGGACGTGGAGGCCATGCTCCGCGCCGTCGACCCGCGGGAGGGCGACGACCGGGAGTGGTTTCGCAGGGCGCGCGAGGAGTTCTCCGAGGAGGAGTGGGGCGTCGTTCGGCGGTACTCGGCTGGGGACGCGCAGAGCACGATGGAGCTGTACGCGGCAACGGTGGACCTGCTCAGGACCGTCGACGCTCGAGTCGTGAGGAGGACCGGCGTCATCCCCCCGTCTGCCCCGGGAGCCGCGGCCAGGATCGCCTTTGCCAAGGCCCACGACGGCGGGGTTGACTCATGGAGGCGACCGCCGGCATGGGTTGACCAGATGGGGTGCGACGCCTACCGTGGTGCCCGCGCCTTCTGCGCCAGGCCCGGCAGGCACGAGGGCGTTGTCGTGCGGGACATGAAGTCCGCTTACCCGTACGCCATGGCCCAGCTCCCGGACCCGGTCACGCTGGCGTGCGAGAGGGTGAAGCGTCGCGAGCCGTCGTCAGGAGTCAACGGGCTTCGCGACCTACGCGGGCTGTTCGGGGTCCTGGTGGTGGATGGCGAGGGACTCGACCCGGTGTACCCGGCGCTGCGGTGTCATGACGAGGAGCGGGGAAGGCTCCGCGGGGTCTACGGGCCGTTTCGTGGGCTGTCGGCCACGATACCGGAGGTGCTTGTCGGCGTGGTGGACGGGTCCCTCCGCGTTGACGCGATCCGCGACGGCGTGGTGATGCGGGGGAGCCCGGAGAGGTCCTTCCTGCGGAGGGCGGTGTTCGACTACTTCGCCATCAAGGACGACCCCTCCAACGCCCCGGCGCTCCGCGGGACCGGGAAGCTGCTCGGGGTCAGCCTGTACGGGAAGTTGATCGAGACGCAGTGCGACCAGTACTGGCTCGACAGCGACGTCATGTGTCCGCCGTTCTCCGACACGCAGGCCGTGGCTGATGCCCTCTCGGTGCTGTATGCGGAGACGCCGGCCGAGGAGTTCGACGACCGTGCCGCGTGGCTGATCGAGAGGTGCGCCAGCCACGCCATCTCGTGCCGGGACGCCGCGTGCCGCGGGTGCGACCCGGAGCCGGTCGACCCGGGCCCCGCCGCGCCGGTCAGGACCGTCTTGGGTGAGCACCGGAGGTACAAGGCCGGGCAGTACTTCATGCCGCTGTACGCCGCGCAGGTGACGGGCCTCACCAGCGCGTCCCTCGGGGCGATGGCGAGGGCTACCGGAGCTGTGCAGGGCGACACCGACTCCGCCCACACGGTGGGATGGGCAGGGGAGGGCGTCAACCGCTTCCACGCCGCGATGGCGGAGGCTGGGTACGCCTGGCCTGATTCCGGGCTCGGCTCGTGGAGCGTCGAGACGCCGATCCCGAGCGAGGAGAGCTGGTGCGCCAGGACGAAGTTGTACTCGCACAGGTTTGCCGACGGGACTTTTCTGCGATGCCCGAGGTGCAGGGCCGAGCCGGGTTTCCGATGTAGGGGCGACGGGCAGTGTGCCGACCGCCCTTATAAGCAGGCGATGCACGGGTTCAGCAAGTACCCCGGCGGAGCCGCCGCCCTGCATAACGCCGTCCGGGAGGTCGCTCTCGGCGGAAGCTATAGGTATACGACGAGGCCGAGTCCGCGCAAGATACGCGAGGCGCTCGTTCGCGGGCTCCCGGTTGGGGAGTTCGTCAGCCGGGAGGTGCAGGTCGCGGCAGGGATCGACCCTAATACTGAGATTAGGGGAGGAGTGTGCTACTGGAAGAGGATGGAGGAAAGATGTGAGACACCATTCTAGTCACGGTTGACCGTCGCGCTCACCTCGTGCTACAATAGGAGTTGGATGGTCGATCCTTGCTGGATGGACCGGGTAATCCTAAGTTTAGGAGGCGAGTCACCATGTCGGAGCAGGTCGTCGTACAGAAGAGCAACATGCAGAGGTGGATCGAGCGCGTGGCGTCGGACGCGGGGGCCCAGTCCATCAAGTCGCGAGCCGCGGACGTGGCCTACACCATCAGGCAGATGGGCGAAGCTGGCGTCGTCGGCTCGGTGCTCGGCGCGATCGACGCCGAGATCGGGCTCGATCAGCGCGACGTCCCGCTGGACCTCGTCGGGGCCGCGGTCGGGGCCGGCAGTGCCATGTACTTCGCCGGGGAAGACTATTCCCACGACCTGCGGAACGTGGGGTCGGACTGCTTTGCGATTTTCACCTTCCGCAAGACTCGGGAGCTGGTGAAGAGACTCGGTGGCGCGAAGGTTTCCGGCGAAGAGGAGGGTTCCGGCGACGTCGGCGAGGAGGATCCAGTCGTCCGAGCCGCACGCGACCTGTAGGGGTAAACCCAGGATTAGGAGGGAAAAGGTGGAGGGTTCCGACGACTGAGAGGTCGTCGCGAGAGAAGGAGCAGAGAACATGAAACCAACCGCACAGCAACTGGCCCTCAGGGATCCCGCAATTGCGGCCTTGATGGGCGTTTCCGCGCTCGGGGCCGACTTCGGCTCTGAGTTCGGCGACCCCGACGACGACGACGACGACTATGGGGCCGAGTTCGGCGACCCCGACGACGACGACGACGACTACGGGGCCGAGTTTGGAGCCGCCCGCAGGCTGTCTGCGGCGCGCTTCATGGCGATGCGTCCGCCGACCGCGCAGGCGCTTCAGAGGATGTGGCGACAGAAGGCCGTCACGGGAGCGCGCCGGCAGCAGCGTATTCTGAGGCTCGACCCCAATCGCGGGAGCGGGGTCAAGGTCGAGCGGTACACGCTGGCCTTGAGCCAGGACCTGGTCATCGCGACCGCCGCGGTGCTCACCATGCAACAGCAGCCGGACACCACCTTCCGACCCCAGGAGATGGTGTGCAACGCGCCGGCGCCGGGTTTCGCGACCGTCGCGCAGATCCGCATGGCGAACGTCGGCATCCTCGCTGGCGGAACCCTGGACGCCTGGAACTTCGGGGCGGGTGCGCTCCGAGGCCACATGGACCTCCCGACCTTGAGCCCGGCGAACCGTGCCACCATCACGGGAAACTACACCGGCTTCGCGGCCGGCTATCCCGTCGGCCTGGCATTCACGTTCTCGGTCTCGTTCACCGGCCCAGCGAGCCTCGCCGGAGGCGCGTCGATCTGACGCGAGGGACGGGACCTTGGAGATCACGTTTAGCCTTCCGCACGTGTTCCACAGATCGGCCTCGCCGGCCGAGGACGCGGTGGCGCTGGGCGTGCTGCTCGAGGCCCTGGTAGCTATCGACCGAGCGTACCTGCGCGGCCACCCCACGAAGAGCCTCTACCGCTCTGGGGTGGCCTACGGCAGGACGCAGGAGTGGGACACAATTCCAGCGGTCCTGCGGAGGGGGTACGGGGATTGCAAATCCCTCGCCGCGTGGAGGATCGCCGAGCTGAGGGAGGGCGGCGCCGAGTGCAGGGCCGTGTTTCGGTGGGTGAGGCGGAGGAGCGGCGGGGGGAAGGACTTTCACATCTTGGTTGGCGTGGCCAGGCGCGGTAAGGGGGAGCCGATCTGGGAGGACCCCTCGAAGGCCCTCGGGATGGGGGACGAGCGGAAGTGGTACAGGGCGGGGTAAACTCAGGATTAGGAGCCAGACGACGATGGGAAACACGGCAGCAGCGAAGACGAAGGACCTGGGACCGGCTGGCGCCAGCGCTCAGGCGCCCGCGACGCCAGGAGCGAAGAAGGTTGGTTTTTTCGAGAGGGTGAAGGCTTTGCCGACCGTCGTGAAGGTCGGCGCGGCTGGCGCCGCGGCGGTCCTGTTGGTTGTCGGGACGTCGGCGCTGGTCCCGGTCGGCGTAGGCGCCGCGGCCTTCGGAGGGTGGCAGCTCTACAGGGGTCGCTGTCGGATGACGCCGGAACGGCGAAGGGTCTACGCGCAGGCCATCTGGACTCTCAAGGACCCGAAGAAGCTGCGAGCCCTGGCTGACGAGTTCGAGAAGGCGGGATGCAAAAAGGAGGCCGAGCACCTGCGGAAGCGGGCCGCTCTCCGGGAGCGTTCGCCGGAGGAGCAGAAGGCGGAGCGAAGCCGCTATCGGCGGGCTATGGCGTACACGGACCTGAGGGCTGTCGAGGCGGAGGCCGCGCGGTTCGAGTCCACCGGAGCCGACGGCGCAGCAAAGAACCTGAGAACCAGGGCGGAGGCCCTGCGGGCGGTGCTACGGTGAGGGGTATGCATCCGCTCCTCCTCTGGGTCATCTTCTGGGCTGCGGGAGCCGCCGTCGTGGTGGGCGGCAGGTACGCCTACGGAAAGCTGCGAGGGTAAAAGAGTTGAGCGCTAGCGCAACCGTCGACCAGTCAACCCTCTCCCTTATGCGGGAGGAGGCGCAGTCCCTCGTCGTCCGGGCGAGGGCCGGCGACCAGTGCGCCATCGCGATGATTGCCCGCGTCCGGGAGAGTGTACCGACGTCCAGGAGAGCCGCTGCCGCCTACGAGTTGCTGCGCGAGTACGTCCTGAGGAACCCGGTCGGCAGGGGACTGTCCGACTTCGCCGGAGCCCTGCGCGGGTCGCGGTCACCGATGGCGACTCTCGGAGCAGCGGCGACGCGGCGCGGGGTGGACGGGCGTGGGGAGCTGGTCCGATGCATCGAGCGGCTCCCGACGGACCTCGACTCCTACGCCAGGGCGGCGTGCATGGTAGCGGACGGGAAGATGGTCTCGCGCGAGGTCGTCTGTCGCTCCATCCTCCCGCACCTGAGGGGTGACGCCGTCGCCATCGACGGGGTCCCCTTTACGCTCGGCGCCGCCCACCGGGCCGGGAAGAGGATCGCCTCCGAGTGGATAGCCGAGTGGGGGAAGGAGGGCGACCTGCGGGCGACGAGCAACGGGATGGACGTCGGGTTTCGCCACGAGGGCGTCGTCCTGCCGTCGCTCTCCCAGTTCGTGAGGGCATTCAACGCCGCGACCTACGCCGACGACGTTCGAGAGATGGCGACGCCGTTGCCGAGCGCGGCTAGGCAGCCGATTCGGGTCGGGTACGTGTTCGGACTCGCCAGGGCCATACAGAGGGTGACGCGTAACGAGGAACCCATCTCCCAGCTCTCGGACCTGGTGTCGTGGGAGCTGGGGGAGTAAAGCTAGGATTACCCCATGCCAGACAGACTACTGCGAGCGGAGCATAGGCCGGGGACCAGGACCGGCGGGTGGAGCACCTCCGGCTCGCTCCGCGTTCGCGGCGGCCTCTCCGTGAATCTCCAGGTTAGTTTCTACGACGAGGCCGACAGGAGGCAGCGCCCGGCCGGCATCTATACGGTGCAGTTCAACGTCCTGTCCCCGGACGCGCGCTACAAGAAGGTTAACCCGACGGCGACCGTCACCTGGAGCAGTGAGGGAAACGGCGTCCAGCGTCGCCTCTCGGTCGTCGACGGGGCCTCCATCAGCGGAGTGGCCGACCACGTGACCGTCCGCGTCGTCGATGAGACGGCGGACGTCGGCGGGGACATGATTGCCACTCCCGTTGACTACTTCGTCACCATCCTCGTGGCGCCGTTCCCCAGACCTGCCCGAGGGGCCCCACCGTACTTGCGAGGGACCGCCGTCCCGGTCGTCGTCGCCGGCGGGGCGAGCAGCGCACTGGCCGTCCCGAATGACTCTGGGGTGACGACGGCGTGCATCCTGGCCGTGGCGGAGGATGGTGGACTCCCGAGGGTGACGCAGAGGTCGTTCGATCCCGGCATCGTCTTCTCCAGGTACGTGCCGGACAACTCGAGCTGGGTCGGACTGTTCCCGCAGACGGTGGACTTGCTCCTCGAGAATGTGTCGATCGATCCAGCCTCAACGGTGACCTACAGCGCGCTGTGGGGGATCGACGGGTGAGGCGGTAAACTCAGGATTAGGGGAGAAACGCATGCTCAACTACGCGCCAGACGAACTCAAGAAGCTCCAGGCCCGCCATCGGGTGCTCGCGTCGTGGGAGAAGAAGTACGGGGAGCCCGTCCCGCGCGTGGTGGCGTCCTTCCTGTTGACGGCGCAGCCGGACGCGATCGTGCGAAGGTTCGGCGGGAACCCAGGATTACATGTCGTTAGACAGGAGCTGGACGAGGTGCTCGGGACCTCCGGGATGGCGGGGGAGTGGGAGCAGACGGCGTTTTCCCCGGTCGAACCGGACGAGTGGCCGGAGTTCTCCGGCGACCCGAAGTCGCTGGCCGAGAGGATGGTTCCGATCTACCGGCAAGCGTTCGAGGAGGTCCGCAAGCGGAAGCCGACGGCGGCCGAGCTGGAAATGGTCATGGCCGTCGGGCGGAGCGAGACCGTGTGGGGGACGGCCCCGTTTCCGGGCGGGACGGGGATTGGGGCCAAGAACCACGGAGCGGTGCAGTGTCACAAGAACTGCGACGAAACGAACTCGTTCGAGGCGAGCGATACCCATCCGCTTGACGGGGGCGGAAGCCAGCGGTACGTCGTCCGTTTCCGGCGCTACCCGAGCGACTTGGAGGGGGCGAAGGGACTCATCAAGAGCGTCGGGAACGACCCACTTCGTATGCTGGCGCAGCACGGGAACCTCGTCGCGGCGTTCTCACTCGGGATGTTCGGGAACCGTTACTACGAGATGTTCAACGCCACGCCCAAGCTGCTGAGGGAGCGGGCGGATGTCTACGAGTGGATTAGGCGCAACGCCGCGCGCCCGCCGCCGAAGACGACCGAGTCCTTCAGGTTCTACATGGCTAGGGCCAAGGAGCCGAACTGGGCCGGTCGGGTGCTGATGCATGCGGTGGCGATCGACAAGAACGCCGCAGCGATCGCCAAGTCTCTCGGGGTCGCGAGGGCGACCAAGGCGCTGCCGCAGGCCGTGTCCAGTCGGGAGGTAGCCGGGGCGGGGGTCGGGGCCCTAGTCGGGCTTCTCGCCTTCGGCGGGCCGATCGGCGCCGGGGTTGGGGCGGTAGCCGGGCTCGCCGCAGGGAGGGCGTTGCGGTGAGCGCTACGGTCCAGATCGACGGACAGGCGGAGATGACTCCTCGGACGTGTTACTGCGGCTGGCGGAGACCGACGACGATCGACGTGTCCAAGGACGCCGAAGGGGAGCAGCCCATCGACACACTTCCGTCTGAGTTTTTTTTCCTCTACGATTGTCCGTGCGGGTGCCGGTGGCACGCGAGGATGGAGAGGGTCAGTTGACTCCAGAGGAGGTCGCTGTTGTGGAGGCCGCGGCGCGGTGGCTCGACGTGCGAGAGAGGAGTTCCTCCGAGAGCACGAGTGAGGCGTACGCCCCGCGCTGGGCCTTTCTTCAGGTGGAGTGCGTCCTGGTGGAGGCCATCCAAGTCCTCAGGGCGGCAAGGTGTGGGGTAAACTCAGGATTAGGGTCACATCCATGATTACACCTGACGTCGCGTGGGAGCTGGGGTTCGAGGAGGCGGATGCTGCCTTCGGGGCGGACTCTGTTTTCGGGGCAAACCCCATGAACCTCGAGTCTATGGAACTCGAGGCCATCAACACTTACATCGTCGGCCTCCCTCCGAAGGTAGAGGCGATGCGCGCGCAGCACAAGCTCTCTGTGTTCAAGTACAACAAGTTCTACAAGCTGTTCCAGGACTGGAAGAAGTACAACTCCGTCGTCATGGGGTCGTGGTACGTGAGTGACGCCGACCTGAACCTCGCGAGGAAGAAGCGCGACGACATCAACATGACAATCATACCTGAGGCGACCGTCCAGGCGCAAAAGTACAGTGCGCAGGCAGCAGGGATGACGAAGACTGAGATGGAGAAGTACAGCGAGGAGTCGAAGACGTTCCTCGAGCGAAACTGGCTGGTAATCCTGGGTTTAGTCGGTGCCGGCGTCACCACTGCGTACCTCGCGAGCAGCTTCTTCGCGTACCAGAAGCTTGCGCTGGTGAAGGGACTGGTTCACTGATGAAACGCAAGCGGAGACAGTTACACGTGAAGGTCGGCGACGTCGTCACCGGTCGCACCAAGGATGGTCATACCTGGAGGGCTGTCATTGGGCCGAGCGGACGGCTCATCAGGAAGGTGATCGAGACGCGACCAGGAGCATGGACGAGGGTAAAGACATGAGCAACAAGGATGACCTGCAGGCGATAGGCGACTACGTAATTAATCGCTCGCGACCAGCTCCCGGCGCCCCAGCAAGTGTGTTCTCGAAGTTGAACTCCTACCGCACCCAGTGGATGAAGTGGTATCCGGGCGTCACGTCGTCGTGGTACGTCAGCGACGCTGACGTCGCTCGAGGGAGGTCGATCCGCAACGCGCTCATGCAGAACCAGGACCCTGACACCTGGCAGTACGTCCAGGAGACCGCCGCCGACAAGCCCGGCAGGAAGCCGCACGACCAGCGTCCGGACGCGCCCGTCGCCGGGAAGAAGCCGTGGGAGCGGAAGGGTCTCACCTACTCGGGGAAGTACAAGACGAGGGCCGCGGTAGAGGACCTGCAGCGGAGGATCAACGCCGCCGGCTACCAGCCACCACTCAAGGTAGACGGGAAGTACGGCAAGGGGACGCAGGCCGGGGAGGCATGGCTCAGTCTCCAATCCGCGGCGAAGCAGGCCGCCCAACAGATCGCCGCCGAGACCAAGCCGGCGACCCCGCCGAAGCCGGCGACCCCGAAGCCGCAGGCGGAACCAGCCGCCGCGCCGCCCAAGAAGAACGGGAAGGAGAAGGTGGCGGGGCTCTCGATCCTCGGCATCCCGGTCAACGTCAGGACGGTTGCGGGCGCGGTTGCCGGTGCCGTTGGTGGGTTCATGGTCGCCCCCGTCGCCGCCCTCGTCGGGGCACCGATCGGGTTCGCCGCGGTGGGCAAGCTGTTCCCGTCCAAGGAGGCTTGAGCGCGATGCGCGCCGCAGTAGTAGCCGTCGCCGGGCTCGGGGTTACCGCCAGGACGATCCTGGCGGTCGGGACTCTGGCCGGCGGAGCGTTCGCGGCGTGGAAGATTCTTCAGGAGGTCGCCGAGTGGAAGAAGCTCGGGCCTCCGGCGTGGTGGGTGGTGTGGCGGAGTCCGCTTGCGCCGGCGAAGCCTAGTGGACTGATGCCGGATCGACCAAAGGTCGCCGCTCGGGTCTACAGGTGGCGGGTGGACATATGGGTTCCGGTGACAGACTACCTGTACGACTCCGCCGCGAAGTCCATGCTCGTGGGAGGTCCGCCCGAGATGCGCGACCTCTACGCCCAGGCCCGGTGGGAGCGCGAGGGGAAGTTCGCGTGGAAGAAGCCGACGGTCACCTACGCGAGAGACGCGAAAGTCGGGTAAACTCAGGATTAGGGGAGCAAGAACGACGTGCGACAGACTATCAGACAGTTCATCGCGGAGTGTCTTCTTGTCAGCGAGAAGCAGGACCTCTACGGGCTGAAGCGATGCTCCGGGTTTTCCCTCGTCCACAATCGCGGCGGGCAGCAGGTTGAGCTGAAGACCATCAAGACCGGCAACCGGGCGTGGGATACGAAAGAGCTGGCGCAGCTCTTCGACAGCGTGGCAGAAAACTTCGCGGGCGGGGTGCCCGGGGTTCAGCAGTTTACGCTGAATGGCTTCTACGACGACCAGGATCAGCCGCAGTCTTTCTACCCCTTCAGGAAGTCCGGTGAGCAGGAGGGCGACGGGATCACCACGGAGGCTCCGACCGGCAGCGGGCCGCAGTCACAGATGATGCGGCACTATGAAGCCGACCGCCGCATCACTACCCAGTTCCAGAACTCGCTCTTCACCTTCATGAGCAAGGAGATCGAGCGCGCTGAGAAACGCATCGAGCACCTGGAAAAGGAGCAGCATGAGGCTGTCGCCCTGGCAAAGGCCGCGATATTCGAGCAGGCGGAGAAGCAGCACGAACGGCGGGTGGAGATCCTGAAGCTGGAGCGGTCGCAGAAGGACCGCGAGACGGTGATGCGGCTGCTTCCGCCTGTCGCGAACCGCGTGCTCGGCAAGGAGATCTTCCCACAGGCCGTCGCGGACACAGCCCTCGTGGAGCACCTCGCCAGTACGCTTACTGAGGGACAGGTGAAGCAGCTCGCCGGCATCCTGTCCCCCGAGCAGTGGGGCCTCCTGGCAGACCGCTTCCTCCGCGTCCTCGACGAGAAAGCCAAGGGAGACAAGGAGCACGGCGAGCGCATGAGGAGCGCCAACCCAGAGGCCAAGGCGATGGATGAGGCGAAACCCACGAACGGCGACGCCAAGAAGGAGGAGGGCGCGTGATTGGACCGAAGGCGATGGCCGAGAGCAGACTCGGACTCCACGTCGGCAACGGCAAAACGCTGTACGCCGTGGCAGTCGAGGTCGGATACGCAAGGCGACCCGACTTCGTGTACTTCGGGGCGAAGACGATCGAGGACGTGCGAGCCGGCCTGGTGTCATTGTCGCTCCCTAAGGGGAGCAGGGTGGTCGGAGTCGCCCCGGCGATAGGGTTCTTCCACGACGAGCGAGGCGAGGAACTGGTGGCATGAGAATCTGGACGGAGAAAGAATGGGAGGAAAGAAAACCTCTCAAACGTAAGTACAAACACAATCCAAGGATCGGTGATCTGGTCATTGGTACAACTTTTCATCAACGGTGGAGCGCTACCGTGGGCATGAACGAGCGGCTTACGAACTTCTGTATAAGACGTAAACGATCCTAAACTCAGGATTACCCCATGGCAGACGCAAAGTCGATCATCGCGGCGATCAAGGACACCAAGCCGGTCCGGCTGGCGGATGCGGCGATGGAGCACCCGTTCGGGTTTGCCCTTGCGGTGGGCGTCGGGAACGGGCTGCTCGCCGTGGCCCGCGGGAAGCACATCGACCTCAAGACGGGGATCGCGCTCGCCGGCATCATCGGGATCGGCGAGACGGTCATCGCCGCTTTTGAGCCTGGTGAGCACAAGCGGAGCAACCTCAAGGTCGGGATCTATTCGGTGCTCGGTATCGGGATCGGGCTCCTCCCGTTCCTGAGGCTCGGGTCGGAGGGAGCGGCCGGACTCCCGATCGCGAGCGCGGAGGGATCGGCCGAGGGAAAGGTGGCGTGAGATGGATGTGCTAGCAATAGAGGCAACGCAGGACGAGTGGTGCGTAGAGCGGAGCGACAAGGACGGAAAAGTCCTCGGGACCGAGACGGGCAATCTCGGCGTTCAGAATCCGACCAGGCTGAAAGATGACAAGTTCATCGTAGTCGTCTGGCAGTCGGAGAGAGTGCTCGACGTGGTCGGTCGCGATTGCGTTCGCGAGATTGCAAAGACCCGGGCGGTTATCGACCTCTACCAGCTCGCGTGGTTGCTGGTGCTTGCCGGTGTGCTGAAGGAGCGAACGCTTGGCGGCTTGGCGAAGTGGTGCAACGTATCGCTCCAGCCGGAGGCTTCGTGCGGGGAGCGGTGTCGCGCCGTCGCCGACTGTTACCGTCGGCTCGCGTACAGGGCGAATCTTGCCTTCGGGATCGAAGACGTCGGCCGCGGCGTCGCCACGAAGGTGATGGACAGGGCCATGGAGGCCGTCGGTAAACTCGTGAAGTGAAGGAAAAGAGGAAGAAGATGGCAAAGCGAGCAGCGAAGAAGAAGGCGAAGAAGAAGGGCGCCTGGCGAAAGACCCCTGGTCTACTTCATGAACTTCGCCTAGCCGGTCACCTCACCGGCGGTAAGAGGAAACCAGCGACCCTGACCGGTCGGGCCGTCGCAGGTCCACATTGGAAACCCAAGAAACCCGACTGGAGGCACCCGAGGACCGGCACCCCGAAGAGTCACATCCCGCTCGACAAGCTCGAGAAGCGGCTCGTTCGGCTCGGCAAGATCGTCGCGGAGCGCCAGAAGCATCGATCCGTCTGGGCGTGACGGTCGCATGATGGTAGCAAGGAGAAGGTGGCCGAAGAGGAGGCGCGCGTCTCGCGTGCAGACGCTCCTCTTCGCCAGCGACATGTTCACGCCGATGGAGGCTGCCCACTGGGCTGACGACCACGGATTCCGCTCCAACAAGGTTGACGTCGGCAAGAACTACCATCGTGTGAGGCAGGACTCCCCCAGCCTCTATGCAAGGTCAACCTTCAGGACGTTACCGTTCAAGCGTGGTTTGATGGCCGTCGTCGGCGTCCCGAAGATGCGCAGGAGGCGAGTGTGAGCTACGAGCGGGAGTTGGACCGAGGGGGTCTTGGTCCTCTCGATTGTGTTGCGGCGTCTCCAACCAGACGCAACTGATATGGATATCAAGAAGATGTTCTACTTCTTAGCTGACGAGGAAACGTGGAGGGTGATTCGATGTTGACCTTCCTTGTTCCGCTCGCTGCTGGCCTAATCTCAGGATTAGGCTACGCGCACCTCTCCTCCGTCCGCTCTCAGGTGGTGCGGGTAGCTCGGCGCGTCGTTCCCTACGAGCGCACCCACGCCATCCACAAGGTCGTCTCGCAGGGTCGGGCTTTCGGCAAGGGATACAGCGGATGCGGGGACCTGTGGAACTACGTCCTCGACGTCATCGGGGCTCCAGACGAGTGGGTCAACCGGGACTCCAGACGTCGTGGCACCAGGTGGGTCCCGGCGGTGAACATCAGCAAGCCGTGGGGAGCCGCCCTCAGGTCTGGAGCCGCCGCCAAGTTCAGGCGCGGCGGGTCGTGGCCCAAGGCCGGGGACCTCCTCCTGATCGGCCAGGAGCCAGCCGAAGTGGCCCACGTCCTCGTCGCCCTCCAGAGGACCGGGAAGAGGACCTACCGGACGGCCGAGTACGGCGGTGGGAGCAACCGAGGGAGCGCCGGTACGAGGACATTCGACGAGGATGGCGTCACGCGAGACAGTCTCGGCCCGCGCCACCTCGTTGGGTGGATCGACGCCGACAAGATCCCGACCGTCGCGAAGTACCGGGTCGGCGCGACGAGGTCGATCCTCCACCTCGGGGCGACGGAGAGGAGGGCCGGGGCGTGAACGGGAAGTGGAAGCCGAAGGAGGACCATCCATGGAAGCTGCGAGCGGCCGCCGCCAAGAGGGCCTCGACTCAGACTTCGGAGCTGCTGGAGTCCATCCGCGAGGACGAGGAGCTGGAGGAAAGGATGGAGCAATCTGACCTGGAGCGTCAGGTCAAGGAGTTCTTTCAATGAGCAACCTCAAGGTGATAGTGGAGCACGGCGACCAGTGCGTGGAGTTCGACTCGCCGGGTGAGGAGGGGGTAAACTCAGGATTACCCCCCGACGCCGACTTTGGCGGTATCCTTGACGTCGTGGCGAAACCCTTCAAGGCCATCGTCGGGGTCGCCACCAAAGCGACGGGCGCCGTCGCCGTACTCGGGGTCACCGGCGTCGAGCGGTTCGCGCGGACAGCCGCCACAGCGGCCGGGAGGACTTCCCACAGCCTCCTGAAGTACGCGAACAAAGCCGCCGGGACTATCAAGGCTGCGGCCGGCAAGATTCCGGCCGTCGGGAAGCCGCTGGCGACCGTCGTCGGCATGACCACCGAGCCGGTGAGGTTCGCCGACGCCCTGGCGAGCGGGAAGCGCGTCGACCGAGTCGCGCTCGACTCCCTCAAGAAAAACGTCGCCGCCACGATAGCCCTGGCCCCGTACGCCCAGATGGTGTCCGCCACGATCCCGGGCGTCGGGACCGGCGTTGCCGCCGGAATCGCCGCCGGAGCCGCTCTGGCCGAGGGGCGCACCGTGAACGAGGCCGCCGTCGCCGCGGCCAGGGCGGCCATCCCCGGCGGGCCGCTCGCCAAGGCCGCCTTCGACGGGGCCGTGGCCGTCGCCTCCGGGAGGAGCGTCTCGGACTCCGTAACGGCCTCGGCCATCTCCCTGGCCGCCAGGACGCCCGCCGAGAGGGCGCAGCTGTCGGCCGCCCTCGAGATCGCCGGCGGGGCCTCTGGCGGGAGGCCGATCGGCGATGTTGCGCTGAGGGCCGCCGTGGCCTCCGCCAACCCGAAGGCCAGGCCGGCGTTAGAGAAGGCGATAGGAAAGCCTGGGGCGCAGACGTCCGCGTACGACGCACTGGTTGCCGCGGCGACGCCGGAGGTGAAGCGGGCCCTCACGTCTGGCCTCGCGGTCGGTCACGCCAAGATGAGGCAAAAGCAGCTCCATGCGGCGATAACGTCACCGGCGGCGAGGGGCGCGTTGACCAAGGCCGGGAGGTCGGCCGTCGCTGGGAGCGCCGTCCTGCGGGCAGCCCAGAGGACCGTCCCGGACGCCGCGGCGTTCGAGCTTGGCATCGGCCTGATGCTCCACTCCGGCGTCACCCCACCAACCGTCCTGTACCTGCGGGACGTCCTCCCGGTTGGGAGGTCGCGGGTCTCCTACGACGCGGCGCTGGCGATGCAGATTGGCGCCGCATCGTCTCCCGCGTTTTTGGCGAAGGTCTCGAACGCCAGAAAAGTCGGCTACTACGCCGTCGCCGGGAGCCTGTCCGGCACCCCCGCCATGCGGCGGGCGCTGGTCAAGCTGATGGCGAAAAACGCCGAGGGGAGGGCTGGAGCCGCCACCGCGGTGAAGGTGATACGCAGGCACCG
>ERZ1292625.2364-Hain-H41-01um-R1-2364-length-17738-cov-7_pt1 | contig 17738 bp, 17 predicted proteins | sample MGYA00564400_ERZ1292625 | MGnify/ENA primary metagenome ERZ1292625 (study PRJEB36523, sample SAMEA6512639) | groundwater metagenome | collected 2019-01-08 | study: AquaDiva: Metagenomics assemblies of 32 groundwater samples
ATTATCTCAGTTTTCCAAACTGGTGATGAGGGTTCGATTCCCTCTACCCGCTCCATATCGGAGTCGTTTGCAGAAAAAACGAGATAAGCGCCTGATATCGGGTCTTTCTTGGGTTCGAGCCACTGAATTTCTCCATTCATCACTTTTTCAGCAGTCTTTAGGAAGATAAACGCTTTTTTGGCGATAATACGGACTTTTTGGTCTTTAAGGATTAGGTTCGAGCCAAGAATCCTTAGTACCATCCTTTTTGTTTCCGGATCGCCCTTTTTGAAAATTTGCGTGACGTTAGAAGCAAAAGCCAGTGTTTCTTCCATAATACTTGTCCAGGAAGCCAAACCATCAGCACCAATGTTTTCCTTGAGCTGTTTTTCCTCGGTCAATAGCCTCTTTTTCTCTTTTTGATAATCTTCCTCACTTATAATGCCGTCAATCTTCATTCCGTAAATCTCCCTCTTTTCTGTTAGAATTGCTTGTAGCCTTTTTGTCTGCTTGGACTTCTGGGATTTTTCAATGTCGAATTCTTTTTGGTTTCTCCTTTTCAAAACTGACCTTATCCAGTCGATAAGAATGTGGGATATTCTTAGGCTGTCAACAAAAGCGATTGTTTGTTTTTCCAGTTCGTCGGCGTTTATATAAGCTTGAGAACATTCGCCTTTCTTTTTCGTACATCTCGCATAGACAAAAGTTTGGGAATTTCCATTTTTATAATTTTTAGTATGCTTTTCGCAAGTTATCGAGGACCCGCACTCGCCGCATTTAAGAACTTTCATAAAGAAATAGTTATTTTGGTTTTTGTGGACCCTACTTCTCCCGTCAATAATTTCCTGCACTCTGTTATATTCTGCTATCTTAATCATTGCCCTGTGGGCGCCGTTGTATCTTTCACCGCCATAGTCAAACATACCGGCGTAAAAAATGTTTCTGAAAAATCTAAACGCCTCGGTCTTGCTTACTCCTTCACCGGTGCGTTTACTGGTTAATCCCAGTCTTGTAACTTTCGCAAGAGAGCTTTCGACTGTTTCTTTGCCCGTCAACATCAAGTCCCACCATCTGCGGCATAAATCAAATCTTGTAGTGTCAACAATAATGTCCTTTGCCCCCTTAGCCTTTGCTTTATCATTAAAGTATCCCAGCGGCGCCGGAGCGGGGTAGTGTCCCATCTGAAGTTTGGTTTTTAAACCTCGTTTGACGTTATCCGAAAGGTCCTTGCTAAACTTCGTGGCCATTCCAAACTCAATAAACAAAAAGGTGGAATTGTTGCGGTCATACTCCATTGAAGGGGTGACAATCTTAAGGTTTTCGTAATCCACCTCGTCTATCAAAGCCCCGCCCTCTTTGGCGTTGCGGGACAACCTATCCGCTTTCCAGCACAAAACAATTTTAGCCTCGCCTTTTTTGACTCTCCCGAGCATTTCTCTGAAATTTGCTCTTTTATCTGGTCTTTTGGCCGACTTGCTTTCTTTATAAATACCCAACACCTCAAGTCCATTGTCTTTGGCGATTTCGACACAAGTTCTTTCTTGGTCGTTTAAGGAGAGTATTTGCTTATCTTTATCTTCAGAAGATTTTCGGCAGTATATAAAGCAGGTATTCATGGCGTTAAGGACAGGTTTTCTATTCATTATTATTTGATAATCTATTTGGGTCAATGCGCTTAAGTATTAGGCCCTCGAAAAAAGTTACTATCGCGGCCGCCTGCTCATAAGCTTGTTTATCTGTTAATTCGACCCCGTAATCATCCCGTGCAATCTTTTTAAACCTTTCTAACTCCTCTCTCGTAACGATAGGGTTAATTAAATCTTCGGGTAGCCCATCATCGTTACTATTTATTAGTGTACTATTTGATTTACATTTTGTCATCTATAGTACACAACTTACAGTTAATGGTACATACCTATCAAGAAACTTATGTCTCGCTTTTGTCCGCTTCTATCAGAATCTGTTGAATTTATGAGGGGAAAATAAAAGAAGAAACAAGCCTTACGATTTCAAAGCTCTCTCAAGTCTCAAGCGCTTCTTGGCAAACTTTTCCGTAACACAAAAATAGTCGGCTAATTCAGCCGGACGCATTTTCTTGGTCTTCTTAAGTAAAACGCGGGGCATTAAAAGAAAACAGGCAAAATATTGGGCCCCTCGTTCTTGCCTTTTAAGAACTAGGTGGTTATGGGTCGCATAATAACAATGGTTGCCGTCTCCTAAGAAATGATGGCCAAGCGCATGTGATATTAGCTCCCGCCTTTGACAACAAGGCAAATCTTTTTTAACTCCGATGCAATCTCCCAAATACACTTCTTCGAGCCGGCCTTTAAACGACCAAGGCACTAGGCAAAGTTTTTCACCTTTAACTATCTTCATTATGTTTATCGGGGCAGTAGAGATTTTATATTTTCGTAAAATCTTTTCAGCCCTTTTTCGGGCGTTTTGCATATTGTTTTCTTTTGGCGATAATAAAGTCTATAAATTCCAAGAGCGACTTTTTTTCCTCGTCTGTCATTTGCGGCACCTCTTTCAACATTAGCGTAAATGTGGCGTCTCTGGTTACTTTATTAAGCGTTTCGTCCCAATAGCCAACCTTCTGCATCAGCATTTCGTAGGGTATCCGATAAACATAGGCAAGAGCCTTTAGTTTAAACGGAGAAGGGGATCCGACTTCGCCGGCTTCTATATTGCGCAAGTAGCCGTGAGACACTGAACACTCCGCTTCCAAAACTTTTCTCTTTATCAAATCGGTAATTGTGTCATCTACATCACGCAAGCTGTAACCCCTAATCTCACGGATGTAGGAGAGATATTCGGCGAAGGTCTTAAAGTCGTCTGGGCTTTTGAGTAAGGTCTTTTTTGTTTTTGGCATAACAGCTTAATGGTTTCTTGTAAGTTACCAGTCAAAGTGAAAGATGTCAACAGAAACGAGAAGAAAGTTTATTGACCAATGTTACAAATACCGATAAATTGTAAGATATAAATAACAACTATGACTTCGAAAAAGACAATTTTTAACAATAAAGATAAGCAGGTAAATAGTGAACTTTTTGATGAAATTAGACTCTCCAAAGGGCTTTCAAGATTCAAGCTTGCCCTAGAAGCAGAAATGTCGCCGCAAACAGTCGGGCGAGTTTTAGCCGGCGGCGACCCTCGCCCATCGACCGTTAAAAAGCTCGGTGAAATTTTAGGAATACCGCCGAACAGATGGTATATCCCGTCAACGGAAAAATAATTATGAAACTTAATATCGTCAATCCCCTACCAGGCGATCTTGTGATAACTTTCCCTTTCGGCGCTGACACCGACTGGTACTTGAAGCAGTTTGGCTATCCCCACAACGGCATTGATTTAAAGGCAGAAGTTGGCACTCCGGTTCTGGCGATATCTGATGGTGAAGTCTTATACGACGATGATATTGGTGACTCCGACGGGATAGGAATAATTCTCAAACACTACTGGGGGCGTTCTTTATATTGGCACCTTTCTAAAAATACAGTGAGAATTGGTGAAAAAGTGACTAAGGGCCAAGAGATAGGAAAAAGCGGCGCTACCGGTTTTGTGACCGGACCCCATCTTCACTTCGGAATGAAAGTCCAAGGCGACGCGCCGGAAGGCATGCACGGATGGAGTGACCCGATGAAATACCTCAAAGAAGCGCCGATTAGTGAAATAAACGAAGCTAAGCTGGTCCAACACTATCGCGTTCAAAGGGGTGATTCTTTATGGAGAATTAGCGAAAAACTTTATGGAATCGGTACACGCTGGCAGGAGATTTTCGACCTCAATAAGAATCAGATTAAAAATCCGGATTTAATTTACCCTGACCAGATATTAACCATGCCGTAAGTTTGCCTCTTTTGAAAGCCCGCTGGTCTTGGGCAGGGGCTGGCGGGCGTTTAAAGGAAACAAGCTATGAATGAATTAGAAAACTACGCCAAAACCAACAGTCCTTACCTGATGATTAAACCAGGCGAATCAGTGGTGGGCATTTATCGGGGTTATAAGATGGTCCCTAATTTTAGGGATCCGACCAAGGAAAACCCCAGATATTCAGTAGAAGTTAGTGGAGAAATAAAATACTTTACTTCGGCGGCTTCTCGAGTGGCCCTCTTTTTTGCGGAAGTTAAAGAGGGCGAGATGGTGAAAATTACCAAGGTCAAGCAGGGTGACAGCGTGCACTATGAAGTGGCCAAGGCCAATGAAGAAGAACCGCCAGATGAAGAAAGCCAAGAAGGCTTAACAGATAAAGACTTAGAAGAAATTGATAAAAATGTCGGCAAGAAAAAGTAAAAATAGCCGGCAGGTCGCTGGGGGTTTGTATGCCGGGTGCGACCAAAAGAGAGTGGTGCAATCCCCTCCGGGGGTCCCAAAAGGACTCTTTAAGACCCGACAGCCGTTAGGCGAGGAACTAACCCAGACGGGATAGGAAAGGTAAAACTTTCCTCGCAGACGGCCTCCGAGCCCCGTTTTGGCGTTAATGGGGTTAGGGGGACCGTTTGCAAGAAATCTACCCTCCGGGATAGAAAACAAAAAAACATAACGTAAAACAAATGCCTATGCAAAACATACAAAAGACAATCGACTTAATGCGCGGGCAGGAAACCTGCGTAAACCGGAAGCGTTATGTCCCGCGCAAGCAGGAAACGCTACGGGAAATAGCTCTTTAAAAATCTAACGAAAGCTAAGCGCAAGCTCGAAAACAGGGACAAACAGTCGCAAGGGTTTTTGTTTTCGGCGGCTGTTGCCCGCCCCCCGAGCGAAGCGCACGAGCCAAAAAGAGGGGGCGCGCAAAGACAAACCTACAAGCTACCAGAAAGGTACGGCGCCGCGCCCCCGATAACCTAAGCGAGCGCGAAACTGACCTTAAAAGAGAAGAAAGAGCGCGAGCGCCCTTGGAATCAGGCTGGGGTTCGGCGCACGGGTACAGCGGTTGAGATGCCAAAAGCCATACGACGGCGAGGGGGGCACCCCCCGCAAGCAGGTAAGCGACCAGAGGGAGCGCCCCCGCGCAGAAGGGGGGAAACCGACAAGGAGCGAAGCGACGCGAAGGAGGGGGGAAAGGGCACACCCCCGCGACGGCAGGCGCTACTAAACCACCCTTAAAGGAAGCCGTCCCGCCGAGAAGGTTGGGTGCAGATAACGCTTATTCGGGCGGCGAGGCAGAGACTGAACCAAGCTTTTAGAAGGCAAGGACATAGGCGAGGCGCCCCCTAGGGCGCCCTCTCGCCCAAAGCGGGGGTCACAGCCGACGAATATGGCGACGATACGGAAAACTCGCACCAAATCCGCTAATGGCGGATTCCACTTCAACGCCGCTTAGTACCGCTTGAAAAACTTCGGGAGAAGTTTTTATTTTTACAAAGAGACAATTCCCATTTGTAAAAATTAGCGGGCGTTGAAACAGAAAGGGGAAAAAAAGCGGGTACGGCAAGCGAGCGAAGACCGCAAGAGATGGAGCGAGCGCGCCAGAAAGAGTAACGGAAACAGAAAACCATCGGAATTGGAGGCGCCGAGAAGGGGAAATTGGGGCCCCGACGAGGCGCCGAATAAGCGAAGGGCTGGGAGGTACAGGGTTCCCAGCCCGAAGCGGCAGACAAAGGAAAAAAAAGCGACTATAAATCATTGCCCGCTTTTTTAAGCGAGAATCCCCCCAAGAGCGTCTCTCCCCCTAATATGGCAATACATTTGATTAAGGGGGGTTGCCTAGTAAGGGGGTTTTAGGGGGAGAGAGCGGCGGGGGGAACCGAGCGACCCTTTTCTGCTGGCTGGAGCGAGCGAGGTCAGGCACTGCGAAGCGAGCGGAAGCCAGTAATGGTGCGAGTTAAAACCGCAGGTTGGTTATCAATAGTGTGAGCCCCGCGAAGCGGGGCGAACACAGCTTTGCCTTCAATCGCGGTTGCGGTAGCAGGCAGCGGTTGGAATGTTAGGCGGAGGGGTCAAAACAAAAGTCTGTTGAGCATTGCGAAACAGTCTTTTGGCGAGCGAACAATCCTTATTTATAAGAATTGTTTTACGGTCGCCGTAAGCGACGGTAAAAGCGAGCGACTTTTGACCCCGTAGCCGATATTCGGTAGCGACTGCCGTCTCCGACTGAAAGGAGGAGTTGCCGCCGCTTGCTATATCGAGTTGTTAAACGAGGTAAGCACACCCGCCGTCAGGCGGGTGGAGCAATTCTTGCGAAGCAAGATTTGCATAGCGTTAGCAAGCGTGGGCAAAGGCAGGAGCGATGGGGTGGCGCGATAGCGACCCAAGGTTTGAAAACAGTACAACGCTTGGGATCGCCCATGAGGTAGCGAGTGCCGAAGCCAAAGCGAGACCTGCGAAGCGGGGCGAGCGGCAAGGCGAGGCACGAGCGACGTAACTGCTTGTGGGCTTTCGTTAGGGGTTTATCGCTTGTTAGTTGCGATCGGATTCAAAAATTAAAGTTATTAAAAATGAAAAACTTACAAACAAGGTTGATGATTGAAAACGTCAACGCTCAAGTTACCCCTTTGCCGGGGCGCGCTTTCATTGGAGTGATTACAAATTGTGTTCGGGAAGCAAGAGCGAGTATAGATATTATTCAATTTGAGTGGAAGTGGTATCACCACGAGCACAATTCACCTATTCAACAATTATCTTATGAAGTTTTACAAGCCGGAAGGCGACGAATTAAGATTCGGGTTTTATTAAATAAAGAAAATCCGCGCCATCCTTTGACTCCGATTAACAAAAACACCATCAGAAATTTAGAGAATGTGGGGATTTCAGCCAAGTTTGGTCCTTCCTCCCCTATCACTCATGCCAAACTTTGGATTATTGATAGCGAGATTACGGTTTTGGGTTCACACAATTTGTCGAAACGCGCCGTTTCGGTTAATGACGAGACTTCAGTCAAGATTGTTTCCAAAGAAGTTGCCGGAGAGTTTAGTCGTTATTTTGAAACGTTATGGAATCGACAATGAATCGTTCAACCAACCCGTTACAAAAAATGAAGCCAACGGATATCATGGCAGTAATTGTTATTTTGGGCTCGTTTACTTTAATCGGGCTAGGGCATGACGGAGTTATCAATTCGGTCTTGATGGCTGTGGTGGCTTTTTACTTTGGGATTAAAACCAACCCGCCAAAAGAATAATTAAAAAACTATGCCAAGAATAATGGGAATTACCATACCGGCCGGTCTTGAGATTTACTACAACAAAACCCTTAAGATGTACGATTTTTCGTTGTTCTGCAACATTGGCAAAAACCCACGCTTTGTTACCCGGAGCCGCTACTACAAACTCAAAGAGATTTCTTATTTATTTCAGATTGCTAAAAGCTGGTCGGAGTTTGGTAGTGCTGAAAGACAGGCTTGGCTTGACGCGGGCGATGTTCCCGGAATGAACGGCTATAATCTTTTTGTCCAAGACCAAGCCTACCGGATTAAAAATGTCATCGGTGGTTTTGCTACTCCTTCCCTTTTTCATCAGTATTTGGTTGGCCATATCAATTTAAGCGGCGGGGCAACTTCGTTACTTATTAAACAATCCAAAAACGACAAGCCGACCTTTCCTTTTACTTTTCAACTATCAAGAAAGACTGCTTTGGTGTCTGCCGGGGTTAACCCCTACGCTAAATTGATTCTTTACCTGAACCGTTATTATGGTGGCCAGAATATCACTGATGAACACACAATTGATATTCCCCTTTCAAACGCTTGGGCAACTCAAAGTCTGAATGTGCCGCTTCCTCTGGGGGTACCTGCTAACTGGGAGATTTACTTGGCATTAAATGATGTTTCTGGCGACCTCTGGTTTGATAACGTCTGGATTTCCTATGACGGGGTAATCAACAATACCGACCCTGACTGCGACGAGATTAGTTTATCGTGGGAGCAGGTTTCGGTTCCCGCTGGAGCCATCGTTGAAAGTATTTATCCATTAGGCGGGGCATTATAGAGAATATGTATCAAATACTTACTTTAGCCGGTTTTAACCCTACAAGGAGCCACTTTGGAGCCGGTTCGATGACACTTCTTAATGGTTATGTGCATAGTCCGACCATAGTGCGGTCACGTTCAAATGAGGTTACGATTTCGAAAGGAGTTTTTTAATGCCTGCAATTTGCTGGGGAGCTTTGGCAAAAAGCGCCACCGATCCAACTACCATAGACCAAGAGATTGACGGCAAGATACTGGCCCACAATCAGGATCCGTCCGCCCATTCAAACACGGGTGAAGTTTTGGAGTCCCACCGCTCGCAAAGCGAGCTTGACCACCCTGATAATTCGGTTGATGCCGATAAACTGCGGGTGATTGTTGATGATATGGACGCGGCGATTTCCTATGTGGGCACTTGGAGCTATACGACAGCCTCAATGCAGTTTTACAACCGGTCTTATCACACGACCTTAACGCCTGCTGATTACCTCACCTATACATTCACAGGCACAAGAATAGGCATTTTTTCGGCCAAGGGCCCGTATATGGGCAAGATTGATGTTTATATTGACGATGTACTTGATTCAACAGTTGATCTTTATTCTGCGCTTCTTTTGACAAGATTTTTGGTTTACGAAAAGACAGGGCTTTCTGCGGGAAGCCACACAATAAAAATAGTTTTGCGAAGCGACAAAAATTCTTCCTCAACCGGTTTTAACTTTTATTTTGACGCCTTCAAAATTGGCGCATTAGTCAAAGGAACAAACCTTTACTTGGTGCAGGCTGGTGCAAATTTCACCGGTAATTTAAATGCCAATGGATACTCTGCGGCTACTTTTCCGGTTTTCTCCGGCCATGAGTTTATATCTATCATGGGCGCTTACCTTAATACTCCGACACTCGATCAATCCGGTCTTGGTATGCGCTTTACTGAAACTTTGGCAAGCGCGCAGAACTCGCTTGATTCGACTTGGCAAAATTTAGACCTCTCCACGCTTATTCCTGCAGGGGCCGAATCGGCAGAACTTTATATTGAAAATATCAAAACTACAGCCGCGAGAATTGCCGGAGCAAGAGCCAACGGCTCAAGCGCTAACCGCTACTTTGATATTTCAAGTCCAGGCAATGACGGAAGGAATGGTTACACTATGACAGTCAAACTTGACTCTAACCGCATTATTCAAATTTTATCTGAAATAGCCGCTGACATAGTTTTTCGAATTATTGGCTATTGGAAGCAGACAAGAGTACCAAAAAATACTATCAACCGAGATATAGTCTATCTTTATGACGGCGAGCCTAACGCGGCCATTTCTCTTGATGTTTATGCATTATTTATGAGGAGCTAACCAATGAAACACTTTGTACAATTTGACGAAAACGGTGAAATTCAATTTGTTGTTAAAGCCGAGTTTGAAGCGGTTATTCCAGACGAGCACAAAAACCGCCTGATTGAAGTTTCAGAGCAAAAAGCCGAAGAAGTGAAAGCAAAAGTTAAAGAATTTAAGGTCGCCGACGGCAAGCTAGTTAAAAAGCCGCCAGAGACCCCTAAACCGGCCGAAAATGCTTTACAACCGATTATTGATCAATGACCTATCAAGATGTCAAACCGACAAGTTTTACCGACCCTTCTAACGATTGGCGCAACGAAACTTACGCCTTTGACGGGAATTTAGCGACTTTTGCCGATAACCAACCCGACCAGACCTTACCACAGGCTATAAACTTTTCCGGACAAACCATAAGCCTTGGTGCCAATGAAGCCATCTTCGGCATCCGCTTAACTCTTAAGCTGGGAACGTCCGGCTTTGTCAATGACTTCTGGGAAGTCATGCTTATAAACGGAGCTACCAACCGACGGCTTTGGACCGGCATTGTCTCTATCACCGACCCGACAACTTTTGAGTGGGAAGTTCTAGCCAACATCTTAACCGAGGACGGGCTTTGGACAAAAGCTGACTATGAAAACATGGTTTTAAAGATCGGGCCTGTTTACCAAAAATCCGGTGCCGATACAGTGCTCATTAAAATCTATGACATTACTTACCGCGTTTTTACCTACAATAGCCAAACACAAAGCCTATTAACCGCCTATTCGACACCTGCTTTGGAAGGCGACATTACCGACAACCCGCCTGTCAACGGGCAAGGCGACACGGTAGATAATATCTCGCCCAACTTTTGGGTTGGCGACCGTTCAACAAATGGCGCGTGGCGGGGTTTTGTCTCCTTTCCATTAACCGATTTACCTGCTTATGCCGTGATTGATGACGCCCAAATAGACTTTGTATTGGATTTTTCCTATGGCGACGGCTTATCCGGTGATACGCAAGTCCCTAGCGGTCTAGGAAGCTGTAGGGTTGACCATGTGGACTTTGGGGCATCACTTGAGCCCTCCGACTACCAAACAACACCTCTTGCTTCAAACATAGGCATTTTAGTATTGGCTGAAGAATACCTGCAAGGCTATCACGATTTTACGACTCCGGATACTTGGCGGTGGCGGGGAATAGATAACTTATCCTTATACATTCAAGACGATTATGACGCAGGACGCGGGCGATCGCAGTTTCGCCTCAAGTGGGATAACGCAACTGATAACGACAGCAAGCATGACCACTTAGCTATTGTTTCCTCCGACTTTGCCGGAACGCCGGCGCGCTACCACCCAAGGCTTCGGATTGTCTATCATATCGAAACACCACCGCCTTCTTGGAATCGTCCCTATGGGTTCTACGACTATATGGCGCTTAAGGTGCGCGGGAAACTCGGCGATATTGCCACCTTTCAAGAGCAATGGTGGGGCCGGCAAGTTTCGCCCCCTTTTTATCCCTACAACCCGCAAACCTATTACCAACAAAGCTGGCGTTCAGTCTTTGCCCAAGGGGTGAATAACTGGCAGGTTTTTGACGAAACGGTCAAGCAGGAGTACAAAAGCAAGGCTAAAAACCTTTTGATGACAGGCTTTAACTATTATCTTTCGGAGCATTTGAAAGTCAACTATCCGCCGTGGTAAGAGGTCTAACCGCCGACGGCCGGTTCCCAACCTTCTTCACCTTGGGTAAATTCCCTTCCGTTTGGGGTTACACACTTTCTCGGTTTACCAGTCCTTTGGCTGTATTGTTCGGATGAAAGCTGGCCTTTGGCTTTGACGCAATCCTCATAAGTTTCAACCCATTCGTATTCTGATGGTTTTAGTTCTCCGCCAGGCAAAAGTGCGGGGTAAAAAGACCCCGGCGGGCAACCATGGCTACAATCCTGAAATTCTCCGTCATTTAGTAAGGCTTCTGCTAATTGCCAAGCGTTCAAGCTTTGAGAGATTTTATAGACCGCTAGGCGGTCAAGGGTGTTGTCGCCTATGTGAATCGAGTTTTCATTGCCCGGTGTACTATCTTTCGCATACCTCAAGGCAAATTTGAAAGCGCTCTCGTTTTTGATAAAACCATAATAACTAAGGTCGCCGATAATTGCTTGAAGCGTTCTATCTTTCCCCACCATGAATTGAACTTCTTGCACAGACTTTTTAGAGGCTTCAAACTGGCTTTTTACTCCCAAAGACAAAAAGAGAAAAACAAACAGGCCAAGAAGAATAACTATTAAACCTTGTCTCTTAAATTTCATCTATCTAGATTTTACATCGAATCACCCATTATTGCGAAAGAAATTGACAATCAATAAAATAGTAACTATGGCAATGTTTTTCTGGCAAGAGAATAAACGTCCGCTCAATTTCAGCTATATTCAGGAGCGAAAGCAAAGTCCGAATTACTCTGGTTGGATTATTGGGACTATTCTACTGTTAGTTGTAACTCTAGCTCTCTACCTTTTACTAACGTAGGTTCTATTCAGGTTTCGTAGTAAATTCGTGGTAAGCATCGTAAACATAATTCTTATTCTTGCTCATAACCTCAAAAAAGTATTTTTTATTCGCCTCAAGACCAGTAACCTTGAACTCATGCTGACGTGCCCGTTCTTGAGAAAGAACATCTTGCCCGTACGATAAACTTTCCCCATAATTTACCTTATTGTTTGTAGTGTAGTGATTGGTTTCCCAGGTGATAACCACATAGTCGCGGCCGACTTCGACAACCTTAACATTGGTAATTACCGTCGGGTTTTTATCAAAAAGTATCTCGGCAATCGACAATAACTTAACCTGTTGCTTGTGGGCTAATTGACCAATTGATCCGATGCTCGGACCCGTCGTAACTGCGATAAACTTCTCAAGGCCAGCTACAGCAGAGGCCAATGTCTGTGATGTTGAATGGACAAAAGCTAGCACCGTATTAGTTAATGACGCAAGCGTATTTCTGAATGAAATCAGGGTGTCGCCTATGACTTCGGGTGCATTTTCAACTAGATAGTTATACGAGCTGGCAATAACGCCCCCAACCTTGCTCAACCGACTGTTGAGAAATGCCAGAGCTTTTTGGTTTGTATCTTGTGCAAAGTCGCTGTAAGCGTGCCAGAGGGTGGCGATGTTTCCCGCTAACTTGACGCCTGCACCCGCAAGAGCTTTTGTCGAATCAACAATTTTCCAGTAAAAATCTTGGAGCGCGACAGCCAGGCGGGTAAGTATGTTTTGGACAGCTTGAGCTTCTTCAGCCGGTACCTCAACCACTGTTTCCGGTTCTTTTTCTACTTTTTCTATAATCTCTTTTTCTTCCGGAGGGGATATTTTCGCCAGAGTGGTTATCCTCAAACTAAACGAGGTCGAAGTACCGGTGTTGCTTGCGTTGTCTTTTCCGGTAATGGTTATTTTATAAGAACCCTGTGGCAGACTCTCATCAGGTGTAAAAGAGAATGTGGAATACTTATTGGCAGTATTTTTATTGTTATCCGTTATTTTCTCATTTGTATCAGCCCAGTGAGATTCCGTAAGATTGACTGTTGCTAAACTATGTAAGTCGTACAGCCCTGAAAAGTTTTTCTTTTCGAGCTTTACCTCAACGCTTTTCGGTCCAGAAGCGACTTTATTCTCCGTTTTGTCCCTGGCCAGAGAATCGGTAAGTTTACCAAAAATTGTGGGTGTGGTATCTAAGGTGGCCAGGGTGTCAGCATAGGGAGAGCTGTTTACTTGTGTTATGGCAACACTCGGACCAGTTCTATCAACAAAAAGCGTTCTAGATTCGATCCGCTCATTACCAACACTATCTTTAGCTTTTACTTTCCAACTTCGTTTTCCTTCTTTGAGTTTGCCGTCGTTATTATTGTCCCCCCACTCAGTGGTTGATTTAGAATAAGCGGAAATATAATTATTGGATGAGTCGGAATCGGAAAAATTTTCGTAATGGGCAAGATACTTAGTCGTTTCGTAATCGGTTGTCCTTGAGGTAGGAATGCTGTCCAAAGAAAAATCACCGGTGTCGCCATTATCTACCTCGACACTGTAGCTAGAAAGTCCTGAAGTGGCGTCCGAAGTTGACTTCCATTTGAACGTCGGTCTTTCAGAGTTGGTATAATTGTTGTCTCCGGGGCTGTCCAAGTCAAAAGACAAAGGTGCTACCGCATCGAGGGTAGATGAAGCAGAAACGCCGGTATCGGAAAAGTTAAGCCAACCTACATCTTCGGAAAATACGTAGCCGGTAAAAACGCCGGTAGTGATATTAGCGGTAACATTACTGCTGTAATTGGTGAAGTCAACATAGGCACCGGTATTCAGTGATTTTGCCTTGCCGGTAACCGCCCCGCTGGTTAGGTTGACGTTTACCGGTCCAAGCGAGTTATCTGTTGTCCCAAATGCCACCCAACCTACATCCTCCAAAAAAGCGTAGCCGGAGAAATTTCCGGTAATATTATCAACCGTGGCGTTGCTGTTATAGCTGGTAAAGTCAAGATAGCTGTTGTCTGTATTTGCTACCTTGGCCTTGCCAGTAACTGAAACCGCGGCCGCTAAAACAAGCCCAGGCGATTGAGCTAACATAAAAACTCCTAAGAATAAAGTAAGGATTCCTTTTTTTAAGCTCATATTTCTAACCATCATTCATTAGCTTAATAATAGACAACTTACACACCATTGACAAGATGTCAAGCAAAAGTTAACACTAATAACGGGCAGTTTTAATAATCAACATGCAAAAATACAATCCAGTAAAGATATTCACACACACACACACACACACACACAGAGAGAGAGAGAGAGAGACGAAACCCGACCATTTTTACTCTTTCCAAACTTCTTGCCGCCTATATTTCCTGCCGCAATCGAAAACGAACGACGATCAATGCCTTAAAATTTGAGCTCAATCTTGAAGCAAATTTGCTTGATGTGCAAAAGCAACTTGAGAGTCGTACCTATCAGCCAAAACGTTCAATCTGTTTTGTCGTCACATATCCCAAAACCAGAGAAATCTTTGCCGCTGATTTTTCCGACAGGATTATCCACCACCTTTTGGTAAGTGAAATTGAGCCTTACTTTGAAAGGGCTTTCATCCACAATTCTTTTGCCTGCCGGAGGGGAAGAGGAACCCATAAGGCGGTAAAGAGCGTATACCGAAGTTTAAATAAGGTTACCAAAAACCAAACCAGAAATGCTTTCTATGGCCAGTTTGATATCCAGAGCTTCTTTACCACCATCGACAAGCAAGTCTTATATGAGGCTGTCGAGATCAAGATTAACAAACTCAAACGACACCGAGCTTGGAAAAATGAAATCCTCTATCTAACCAAAACGATCATTTTCCACAACCCCGTTAATAATTACCTGATGAAAGGACGCAGGGAGCTTTTTAAAGAGCTTCCGCCGCAGAAATCACTTTTTTACGTTCACCGAAATAAAGGCTTGCCAATTGGCAATCTGACTTCCCAATTTTTTGCCAACGTCTATCTTGACTGTCTGGATCAATTCATAAAAAGAGAACTTAAAGTTAAATACTACTTCCGCTATGTGGATGATTTTGTCCTGTTTTCCCGAAACATAGACGAGATTAAGAAATGGCGAGATTCGATAGGCCGTTTTTTAGAAGAAAGACTCAAACTTAAGCTTCATCCCAAAAAAGACAAATACGGTTCGGCGTATCAAGGCATCGACTTTGTCGGCTACATCATCAAGCCGAATTATATCCTTTCCCGCAGGAGGGTGGTAAATAATTTGAAAACCAAGCTCTACTTTTTCAATCAAGGATTGCTTCTTGTGTCCAATAACCAAGGACAAACAGCCTTGCCGTTGTCTCGGTCGCCCACCAAAGAGGAAATTGGGCAAATGATACACACGATTAATTCTTACTTTGGCTACTTTCGCCAGGCCAACTGCTACAGCCTGCGCAAGAACCTCTATGAAAAACACTTTGGAGAATTAAAAAACTACCTCAAACCCGAAAAAGATTTAAGCTTTTTCAGCCCACTTAAGCCAGCCGGCTAGCATTTTTCCGATCTCCTCATTCTTCTCCATGAGAAATGCCTGTTTTCTGTCGCTGATAATCTGGATTTCGTGGGCTAACCTTAGTCTAATCTTCAACTTATCAAAAGAGATCGAGGCCTGACGAATAAACTCCGGCTTCTGTTTATTGGGTAAGCTGTTGGCCAGAATCGTATAATCCAATGTCTCCCAGGCCAACTCAAGGATATTTTGCCCCAAAGTATATTTATAAGATTTCGGGAAGTTCTTAACCAAAAGATAGAGATACTTCGTTAGTTTATAAACTGCCAGATATAAAGGCAGGTCATCTGGTTTTGACATAGTTTACAAAGCCTAGGCGTAAAGTTTGTTCCCTGCGGACACAGCGAACATAGTAGGAAGCAGAGACATCCTTGGTATTGTTGTTCGTGTTGCCGTTGTTCAAGTTCACGATCCAAGCGTTGGACTGACTATTGTAGTTCTCAGTAGAACTCCAAAAGTTGTTGCCAGGATTTCCCCGCTAATTTTTAAAACCACTGAAAATCTGATAAAGACATCGCCCTAAAAGATTTTCTGCATTACCATCCCCTAAAGGGATAGCGGAGCGGATTAAACTTTACGCCCTCTTTGCTGGCCAGAGCCACTTTTTAGGTTGAGCCGGCAAAATCTTGCTCTAAAAATATATTAATGGTTGGGCTCTCGGGGCGTCAAGTGAGAAAGAGTTATAAAAAAACAAAAACGCGAAAAATTCCAAATTGAAAATTAAACAAATTCTAGCTTAATCCCTGCGGACACAGCGAACATAGTAGGAAGCAGAGACATCCTTGGTACTGGTGGCCGTGTCGCCGTAGAACAAGTACACGATCCAAGCGTAGGACTGACTACTGTAGTTCTCAGTAGAACTCCAAAAGTTGTAGCCAGGATTAACTATGTTGTTAGCCGCACCATCAATGTACGCCTGCATCAGCTCTTTTTGTGTCGGTAAACGCCAGTCGGTTTCCATACCTGTGGCACCGTTACCGTCAGCGTCGGCGTTATCAGCGTCAAGCTGGAGGTTTAAGCAAAAATCTGCGGCGGAAACATCATTGTCCTCGACGTACGCGGCAAGAGGGTCTTGGTTGTCGCAATAGGCATTGGCCGTGCCGGTAGAGTTGAAGTTACAGGAATTGCCGGTGGGGCTTGTTCTATCATCTCCGTCAACGTAGGCAAACTCATTATCAACGGTGGTGGCGCTCCTGTCCGTCCAATAAAGCTTGGTCCAGTTGTCCTGATAAACTTTGTTCGAAGCGATGGTCACCGTCACGCTATTATCAGTGACACTGACAGCCGTGCCTCCTTGGGCTTTGAGGGTCCATGTTCCTTCCTCACCAGTATATTCGCTATCGCCAGCGGCACAAGCCGTCGCCGATTCCGCATTGTTGTTGGCGCAGTTCCAATCATCATAATCCATGAGAGCCTGATTTTGAAAAAGCGTGCCGGTTTTCTGCGTCCGGTCGCCACTACCGGCATAAAACGTAAAGCCGCTGGGGACATCACCGGCCGTGGCCGAGCCGTCCGGCTCCCAAGCCGCCGCCTCCATAATCCGGTTCCAGTCGGTCCCCCAAGCGTAGGTTGTCGCGCTGTCCCAGTCGGCCGCGTCGGTTGAACCGTAATTTGCGCCTTTGGCCACAAGCCAATCATAGGCAGTTTTTATCCGTGAGCTGGTGCCGGATTCGGGCGAGGAACCCGACTGCTCGGCAAAAACGGTCAAATTTAACTGATACAGACCAAAAAGAGCTAGGAAGAGACAGCTGAGATAAAGAAGTACCTTTTTCATTATCTTAAGATTAAGTTTTTCTACTGAACTTGTCAAGAACTGCAAGCTACAGGAAGTAGCCTTTTTGGAATCAAATCGCTATCTAGTTCAGAACGATTCACTTTTGTTTTTACTAACAAATCACTGGCGTTTTCGCTGGTGCGTCGGGGCTGTTTTCGCTTCTGATTCACAGGTGTTTTCGCGGGTGGTCCGGTATCTGTTTCAGGGACACACCGCTGGTGTTTCCGCGAACGGTTCGGTTATGTTTTCGGGGGTGTTCCGCTTCTGTTTTTAGGGTTGGTTCGCTTTGAGTTTAAATTTTTTTCAAAAGTTTAACAAAAATCTCAAGAGAGAAGTAAATGATTACCTTTGCACCAAATGTTTGAAGTGATACTATAAGCATATATAGTAAGAAGAAACAGAAAGGGGGTGAGTAAGATTAAGAAACTATTATTTGCTATCGCTCTAGTATTCCTAGGCTTCCTATCCGCAGGACGTGTTTTAGCGGCATCACAAGGCCACGGGATAATGAACCCGGGCGAAGGTAACGGAGTCCCCCTTTATGTAACTATCGAGGTCAATTGGGACGGAACGGGAGACGGTGATTGGACGGTTTGGGGGCCAAAGTGGGCACCAGAAGTCGGAACCGGCACAATTCTTTCAAGCTGTATAGACTGCCTTGAAATGAATTATGATTTTGTGTTTAAAGGCAAAACTGTGCA
>ERZ1292625.2365-Hain-H41-01um-R1-2365-length-17734-cov-8_pt1 | contig 17734 bp, 13 predicted proteins | sample MGYA00564400_ERZ1292625 | MGnify/ENA primary metagenome ERZ1292625 (study PRJEB36523, sample SAMEA6512639) | groundwater metagenome | collected 2019-01-08 | study: AquaDiva: Metagenomics assemblies of 32 groundwater samples
ATAACAGGCACACCCATCTGTCCGCTTTTTTCTACCATTTCTTTTCTTTTTTCAAAATTGCTGGCGACATCGTATTCCGTGTAAGCCACGTTATTGGCCTTAAAAAAATCTTTTGCCATGTGGCAAAAGTGACAAGACGGTGTTGAATAAATCGTTACGTTTTTCATGCGGTTTTTTAAAAAATTAATTAATTATTAATTACTTATAGTATAACATATCAGTCAAACTATTTTCCTTGACATTTCTACTTAAAAGTGCTATTCTACGCAAATATTAAGTACATTGACAATACTGGGTATATTCTCACTAATTTGCGGATGAATCCCCTTTTCGCCCTTAAATTTGTGAGAATATCTCACTTAAATAACACTCACCAAAATGGTGAGTAAATAAATCATTAAATTTGGAGTGTGTCATGAAAAAGTATTTTTTACTTTTGTTCGTACTGTCTTTATTATCGTTGAATACCTTTTCTCAAACACGTTTTGTCGCTAAAGTTGACAAGGCGATTCTTAACAAAATTGGAATCGCTACAAGTAAAACAATTTCTGTTGATGAACAGTGGCAAGTTTTTAGTGTCACAGATACTTCTCGTCTTGTTGAATTAAGACGAGCCGGTATATATGTTGAAAAAGATCGACAAATGAAAATAAATTCTATTCCAAATGATAAATTATTCGGTCTCCAGTGGGGATTAACTGGGAATAGAAACTTGTGGCATGGTGATTTTAGTGATGCCTGGAAAATTACAGAAGGTAGTAAAGATGTAAAAATCGGTATTATAGATACTGGTTCTCCATTAAAAGATGGAGTCTGGACTCACCCAGACTTAGATAGTAATCGTTTTTCTTCTACAATGAGTTTCATTACAGAAGAAAATCGTACAGTTACAGATTCAAGTGGACACTCTACTCATGTTGCTGGAATAATTGCAGGAATAAAAAACAACAATATCGGTATCGTCGGTATTGACCAACATTGTCAAGTTGCCATATATAAAGTTTTTTCTAAACATGGTTCCGGATGGACTTCTGATATCGCTCAAGCTATATATCGGGCAGTTCATGATGGTTGCCAGGTTCTTTCCATGAGTTTCGGTGGAATTTTCTATTCACGATTATTAGAAGACGCTGTCTTTTATGCCCAACAACATGGAGTGATCTGTGCAGTAGCTGCAGGTAATCAAAATGCAGAAATAACTTCATACCCAGCTTTTTTTGGTAAATTTAGTACACGAGAAAATTATCGCGTTGGTTTTCCCAACGTGATAAGCGTTGGAGCTATAGATAATTTTGGGTCTGTTTCTAGTTATTCAAATTATGGATGGTTTATTGACATCTATGCCCCGGGAGGTAATGGAAACTATCCCTTTGCGGATAAAGGAAATATTTTAAGTACGCTACCAACATATGATTCCGTTTTAGGACAGGAAGATTCAAGCTGGTATTATAAAGGCGATTCCTTAATTGTAACTCAGAGAATACCAGCGCAACGAACCTACGGTTATTTGGCCGGCACGAGCATGGCCACACCGTTTGTTGCCGGTACTATTTCTCTAATGCTTGCTGCCAATCCTAACCTGAAAGTTGGTGATCTTCGCCAGATAATTGTTAGGACAGCTGATGTTATAATGACTGTCAATGGTCCCGTGGCAATCTTAAATCCTGGAGCCGCAGTGCAAGCAGCAAAGAATGGATGGGTAACTTCTGTAGAAACAATTCAAACTGTTGTAGAAAACTTTGAATTGCGTCAGAATTATCCCAACCCATTTAATCCGATTACTACTATCAAGTTTGCATTACCAAAAGAATCTAATGTCACGCTTAAGATCTACGACATATTAGGTCGAGAGGTCGAAACGTTGATAAGTAAAATAATGCCAGCAGGAAATCATTCTGTTGATTTCAATGCCGCAAAACTTTCAAGCGGTATGTATGTCTACAGAATTGAAGCTGATAACTTTGTTCAAGTTAAGAAAATGTTATTGATGAAATAATTTAAAATAGCGCACAAAGGAGCGCTACTACAACTATTTGAATCCCTCTTGCAAAGCGAGAGGGATTTCTTTTTGCCTAATTAAAAATACTTAAAACTCAGCGATAGCAGAAAATATAGTAATTTTATGTTGTGCGGGATGGGGTAATCGAAACCCCGTCTAATCCTTGGGAAGGACTCATTCTACCACTAAACTAATCCCGCAATATTATTACTTTATCATATTTATATTCTATATAAAACTTCCCTCGCGGAAGTTCGCGGAAGCCCAGCTTCCGCAAAATTATCCATCCCCATATCAGCTATGGCGTATATGGGGATTACCTCTTGCTTTTTTGTTGGTTTTGTTGTAGTCTAAAAACAAATAATAAATAAGTTCTATCATAAAACAAGGAAAATTAAGATGAAAGCCAGAAAAAATTCTTTAGAATGTTTTAATGTCATAATTTTTTTACACCTTTATGGTGTAAGTTTGGATATAAAAAAGTATGACAATCGAAACCTTCAACTTGTTGTATTAAATAAGCAGGAAACTTTCCAGCTAAACATAGTCAAGGCTTCCTCAATAGAACCAGCCAGAAAAGGTTGGATAATCTATTGGAAAACCACAATAAACAATGGCGAAATCCTGTTAAACAATAAAGAACTCTTAAACATTTTTTATCATGATGACCCACTAAAAAAAGTAGAACGAGAAATTAAAAATAAAATTTTGGAACTTCTTAAATTAGCAAAAAAATATGATGCTAAAAAAATTCCTAAATTTCAAAAAACTTAAATAGAAAAGCGGTTTGATGATAATCATCGAACCGCTTAACTATTTTTATGAAAGATTTTATAGATGCTTCTTTAGATGTTTCCAGGAAGCATGAGCTTCTTTTGCTATATTTTTTACTTGTTCTGTGGAAAGATTTTTATTTTTTTTGTATTCCAATACTGCTTTATTGATGAATTTTTTATATTCTTGTTCCCCCATTTCTCTAACTTTCTTCAATTGTGGTGCGATAAAATTGTAAAATTCTACTGATTTATCTTTTACTTCTCTACCCATTTCCTTACCCTTTTTTGATGTAGCAAAAATTCCAGCTGCTACTCCTAAAACTGCTCCGATTAATGCACCGCTTAAAAACTTACTACTTTTTTCACCTTGCTTTTTTGTTTTAGTTTCCATATGTTATTTTTTACTAAGTGAGCTAATAATTTTTTTAATACTCCTTTTTACTTTATTGTAAGTGTGACTAATGTCATTGGAAATATTACGAGTATCTCTCAAAATACATATTAAATAATATATCATTATCACAAGTAGCACCCCTACGACTATTATTGCAACTGATGACACTATATAAAAAATTGTCTGAGATATTATAAGCATACTCCTATATTATACTTTTTCCCGCCTACAAAAGCTATACTTTAAGCAGTGCGGGCAGGTATTTCTTTCTCGGCAAGCGCCATAATAATTTTAATAACCGTATCTGGATTGAGGGACATACTTTCAATTCCTTCATCTACTAAAAATTGTGCAAACTCTGGATAGTCTGACGGCGCTTGTCCACAAATTCCGATATATTTATTTTTTTCTTTGCATTTATGAATAATCTCAGCCACTAATTTTTTAACCGCAGGATTATTTTCATTTGAAATATGTGTAACAATTCCAGAATCACGGTCTAATCCAAGAGTAAGTTGAGTTAAATCATTCGAACCAATAGACATTCCATCAAAAATATCTAAAAATTCATCCGCTAAAAGAATATTGGAAGGAATTTCACACATTACATAAACTTTCAATTCTTTATCTTTTTCACGATCCAATCCGTATTCTTTCATCATTTCTATCACCCTCTTTCCTTCTTCAGGAGTTCGACAAAATGGAATCATTGGAAGAACATTGGTCAAGCCCATATTTTCTCGCACTATTTTCATAGCCTTACATTCAAGACCGAAAGCCTCTTTGAATTTTGGATCATAATAACGAGAAGCTCCACGCCAACCTAACATCGGATTTTCCTCGTGAGGTTCATATAATTCACCACCCAAAAGCGTGCGATACTCATTCGTCTTGAAATCAGAAAAACGAATAATCACTTTATTTGGAAAAAATGTAGCCCCAATTTTTGCAATCCCTAAAGCAAGATTTTCCACATAATATTCTCTCTTGTCTTTATATTGAGAAGTTAACTTTTCTACTTCTTTCAAAGTTTTATTAATATATGCTCTATTTTTTCCGCCAAAGGCGGATCCGCCTCCGGCGGATAATTTTTTATAATCAATCAATACGTTAGGATGAACACCGATATGTGAAGCAATAATAAATTCTAATCTTCCCAAACCAACACCCTCTGCCGGTAAATTATGATTTTTGAACGCTTCGTCCGGAGAACCAATATTTACCATTATTTTTGTATCTACTTTTGGAATTTTATCTAAACGATGTTCTATTATTTTAAATGGGATTATACCCTCATAAACATTACCCACCTGCCCGCCAGAAGAATCTACCGTGACATTCTGACTATTTTTAAGCACTTTAGTGGCATTATTTGACCCTACAATACAAGGAATACCCAACTCACGCGACACGATAGCGGCATGAGAAGTACGTCCTCCTTTGTCTGTTACAATAGCACTGGCAATTTTCATAATTGGTTCCCAGTCTGGATCAGTAATTTGAGTTACTAATACTTCCCCTTTTTTAAATAAAGAAATATTTTTTGCGCTACTTAAAATACGAACTTTTCCACTACCTATTTTGGAACCAACAGCAATACCGCTTACTAATATTTTACTCGTTTTTTCTAATTTGTATTCTTTCAAAACATTTTTATCTTGTCCGGAGATAACCGTTTCTGGTCTGGCTTGTACAATAAACAATTCACCCGTTTTTCCGTCTTTAGCCCACTCAATATCCATCGGCTGATAATGTCCATGTTTTTTAGAAAAATATTTTTCTATTCGTAAACACCATTTGGCTAGTTTTATAACTTCTTCATTGGTAATACAAAATTTTTGTTGGTCAGGTAATGATACTTTCTCTTTTTTTGTACCTTCTTTGGCATAAATAAGTTTTATATTTTTCTTTCCAATATTTTTACCAATAATAGAATCCTTATTCCCTATTTCTAATATCGGTTTAAAAACAATAAATTCATCAGGAATGACTTCACCTTGCACGATAAACTCCCCAAGACCGTAAATACCATTTATCACTATTACTTTATCAAAACCTGTTTCCGTATCAATAGTAAAGGCTACGCCAGAAGAAGAAAGATCAGAACGTACCATACGTTGGATGCCGACAGAAAGAGCCGTATCAAAATGAGAAAACCCTTTATCCGCTCGATAGGAAATAGCTCGGTCGGTAAAAAGCGAAGCAATGCATTTTTTGGTAGCAACTAGCACGTCATCAATCCCGCGTATATTAAGATAGGTTTCTTGCTGGCCGGCAAAAGAAGCTCCTGGTAAATCTTCGGCCGTAGCTGATGAACGAACCGCCACATCGCTATTTTCTCCGTATTTTTTTCCTAATTCTGCATAAGCTTTTATAATTGCATTCTGAAGATCCTGCGGTAAATTGGCTTTCAAAATTGTCTCCCGAACTTTTTTGCCACGAATTTGTAAATTATGAATATCTCGGGTATTCAAATCAGAAAGAATTTTTTTTATTTCTTCATCCAAACCTGTTTTTTTAAAAAAATGACGATAAGCGTCAGCGGTCAGAGCAAAACCATCCGGCACATTTACTCCAAGCGGCACAAGATTAGAATACATCTCCCCTAGCGCGGCATTTTTTCCCCCCACACTCGGAACATCATCAATCCCCACCTCGCTAAACCATTTTATAAAATCTAATGTTTTTTCTTCCATATTTAATTATTATAACATATTTTATAAGTCTAAAATACTATCTGATAAATTATCTATTCCGTCAAACTCTTTAATCAAAATCGATTTTATTTTATTCTTTTTATTTTCACTAACGTGAGTTATTGTCATTTCATTCTCACCCCCAATACTTTCACAATCATCTTCAATTAGAATATCTGGCATTACTTTTTTAGCTACATCTTTATATTCTTCATTTTCTTTTCTAAAATAAAGTTGCCCTTTTGGAAAATTATAATTATCTAAAACAGACTGAATATCTTTTATTTCATTTTCTTTTCTGCGAGAGGTCAAATATATTATTTCAGTATTTTGTCCTTTCCATTTTTGTAATTTATCTACTGCATTATTAATTGGAATATAAGAAAAATACTCATGCACAGATACATCTTTGTTTTTTACTTGCTCTATAATTTCATTTCTACTATGACCCAGAGCATTTTTATGCATTAATATTGTGCCTTCTGTAAAAATTAAAATTTTCATAATTATTATAATATTAAATTATAAGCATATTTTGAAGTTATCCACAGTTATTTTTATTTATTGATTTTATCATATTTTTATGCTATATTCTACATGTGCCTGTGGGCGTAAGCCCCGTTCAGCTAAGGTATTCCTAAGCTGAAGCCAGGCATAATAAAAGACACCTCGCTTGAGGCGTTTTTTATTTTAATAAAAGACTCTTGATTTATTTCCATAAAATTTATATTTCTGAGATTTTTATCAACCTATCATACTTCACTTTTCTTTCTGGCTTGGATGGGGCGCCGGATTTCAGACCAAAACAGCCAAAAGCATAGGCAAGGTCAGCGATAAAGTCATCATCTGTCTCTTCGCCTCTGTGACTCACAATAAGTTCTATATCATTTTCTCTGGCTAACTTCATTGTTTCAAGAGTTTCAGAGAGCGTACCAATTTGATTCGGTTTTACAATCATGGCATTGATACTTTTTTCTGCTATGGCTTTTTCAAGAAGCAAGGAATTAGTAACAGTCAAATCATCCCCCACCACCAGAAGACCTTTATTATTTTCTTTCAATTTTCTAAAATCAGCAAAATCTTCTTCATCAAACGGGTCTTCAATGGAAAGCAAATTAAATTCAACAATTAAATCACTATAAATTTTCATTAATTCTTCTTTGGTAATTTCTTTACCATCTATTTTATATTTTCCTTCACTATAAAAAGAAGACGCAGCCACGTCCAGAGCCAATCGCACTTTTCCCTTTAATCCATTTTCTTTAATAGCTTTACTTAAATATTCAAGTGGTTTTCTTATATCACTTATTTTGGGCGCAAAACCTCCTTCATCTCCCAAAACAACAGACTCTTCTCCTAACTCTTTCATTATCATTTCTTTCAAAGTATTTTGTATTTTAATTCCAATTTCAACCGCTTCATTTACATAATCAATATCTGGTACAATGTGATATTCCTGAAAAGCTAGATGATTCTTTGCATGTTTCCCTCCATTTATTAAATTCATATATAAAAAAGGAACTTTTTTGGAAGGTTTTATTTCTTTTAAAGTTCGCAAATATTCAAAAGTTTCTAGGCTAGAAACTTTTGCTCCTACTTTGGCACAAGCGATACTTACGCCAATCATTGCGTTCCCACCTAGATTTTTTTTATTTTTTGTTCCGTCTAATTTAATCATAGTCCTATCAATTTCTTCTTGATTCAAAACATTCTGACCAACTAACGTCGGAGCGATAATATTATTTACATTTTCAATTGCTTTTTTAACTCCTCTCTGGTCCTCATCTCTTAATTCATGTGCTTCATGCATCCCAGTACTTGCTCCAGACGGCACAGAAAAACTATCAAATTTATCATTTGAATAAACAGTCACTTTAATAGTCGGATTCCCTCGTGAATCTTTTATCTCCTCCGCTATTATTTTTGTAATTTTATTATCCATAATTTATCATCCCTACAAACTGGAGTTTGTAGGGATGTTATTTTTTAGTTAAAAGAATCATTAAATCAGAAACATTGGCACCAGTTGCTCCAGTCATAATCATATCGCCAGATTTTTGGAAAAAATTATAGGAATCAGAACGTTCTAAATAATCACTTACATTTAAATTTAGTTTTTCTACTTTTTCTATTGTCTTTTTATCTACGATAGCACCTGCCGCATCACTATTATCCATACCATCGGATGCAAATGATATAAAAACAGAATCATTGTCGGCTTTTATCATTTTATTCTTCAAAACTTCCAATCCCATATGCAGATTTCTCCCTCCCTTGCCTCCTCCTTTTTTAACTACAATACGAGGTTCGCCGGCAGCTAAAATTACAGAATTATTTTTTTTGGCTGCAAATATTTTATCAAGCGCTCGATTCGTTTCATCATATAATTCTGTCGAAATAATATTGGCTCCTAATCCAAATTCTTCCGCTTTTTTCTCCATCGCTTTGACGGCCGTTTTATTTGAAACCAGAACAAAATTATAAACTTTATCAAAATATTTATCTTCTTTGGGTGTTTTAATCAATTCAAATTTTCCTAAATTATTTTCATCTATTATTTTCTGCGCATCAGCTACAGTAGTCTTATCTTTATAAGTCGGACCTGAAGCAACATCTTCAAAAACATCTCCCGGAACATCAGAAAAAATAAGTCCAATAATCGTGGCCGGATAAGCGATTTTTGCTAGTCCTCCACCTTTTAATAGAGATAAATGTTTTCTAACTATATTCATTTCAATTATTGTTTCATCAGATTTTAAAGATGCATCATAAAGTTTTATACCTTGATTTGCCTCACTTTCTGGATAGCAAAGAAGAGCAGAACCTCCACCCGAAACTATCACAACAATAAGGTCTCTTTTATCTGAATTATCTACTATTTCATATATTTTTTTTCCAGCTTCAATATTCATTTCAGATGGTCTTGGATGAGTACCAGCAAAAGTTTCAATATATTTAGTTCCAACTTTACTAAGCCCGATAACGGCTCCTTTATCAATTCTAGACCCTAAAATTTTTTCCAACGCTAAAGCAGCTTCGCAGGAAGATTTCCCAAAACCAACAACTTTTATTTTGTTATATTTAGTAAGATTAAACGGCTTGCCTTTGACAAACAAAATATTTCCCACAACTGATACAGCGGATTCAATAATTTTCTGGGTATTAATAGCATCAAGTCCAGTCTCTATTATTTCTAAAGCTATCTTACGATTTGGAGTAGTAGCTAATTCATCAAAATTTTTAATAGAATGCGCAGTCATCCCAGTACTAAAATTTTAAATTGTTATTAATATTGACCATTTGTTTTACTCAAAAATTTAGTACGGGACAAGTATTATTTTACTAGATTTTGTGGAAAACCATTAACAAATCCTTTTATATTTTCTATGGTTGTTTTTATAATTTCTGCTTCAGCTTCTTTTGTATAAAAACCAATATGGGGAGTAATAATGACATTCGGCATGCTCATCAACACATGGTCTTCTTCTAATATTTTATAATCAATATCTTTTGAACTGTTTGAATTGAAAAGTTCATTCTCAATTTTTAATTCCTTTTCTTCTTCCAAAACGTCAAGCCCAGCGCCACCGATGATTCCTTCATTGATTCCCCAAATCAACGCCTCGGTGTCAACTAAAGATCCTCTGGCAGTGTTTATAAGCAAAACGCCTTTTTTCATCTTGGAAATAACATCTTTGTTTATCATATGATTATTTTCCTTTGTGAACGGAACATGCAGGGATATGATATCCGCTTCCTTAATAACTTCTTCAAAATTTTTATATTCAAAATTATTTATTTTGGCAAATTCCAAATCCGGATGAAAATCACAGGCAATAACATTCATATTAAAACCTTTGGCAATCTTAATGACATTTTTTCCAATTCGTCCGGTACCAACAACGCCAATTGTCTTATTGTTCAAATCAAAACCACGGAATGAGGAAGAAAGATTAAAATCCGACGTTTCTCTTATATGATTATTAGCCTTTAAAATATTTCTGGAAAGATTTAATATGAATCCGAAAGCAATTTCGGCAACTGTGTGGTCCCCATAAGAAGGCACATAGGAAACCAATATTCCTTTCTGTGCGCAATATGGAAGATCAATATGTTCAAAGCCGGTTGAGCGGGTGGCGATGAATTTTAGGTTAGGCAATGAGTCGATAATATTCTTACTGATTACCGAATCAATAAAAACGGAAATGATATTAGCGTCTTTTGCTTTATTTATATTGTCTTTATCTAATTTTTGATCGCAGAAAGAGACTTCAATATCGCCAAGTGACTGTTCAATAATAGTTTTGTCAACCGCTGGCGATTCAAAAAATGCTATTTTCATACTCTTATTATATCACAAAGATTTATTTGAACAAATTCTTTAAAAATGAGAAAAAGCCTCCAGAATCAGTGTTTTTAGGGATTTCCGACGAATTTTTATCATCTATGATTAAAATCATATTTTCTCCTTCTTTAGCTAAACCGAATTTTTCTCTGATGCTTTCCTCTATTCCCTGTTCTGTTTTCAGCTTAGTAATGTCAGAATTTAATTTTTCTTTCGATTTTTCCAATTCTGTAATTTTATCTTCCACTATCTTTCTATTTTTACCGGTTTCTTCCATTTTTCCTATAAAATCAAACATACTATAAATAAAAGCAAGGATGACAATTCCGAAAAATATCAAGAAAGTTTTTGATTGTATTATACGTTTTAATCTCCCGCTTTTTTGAAAACTTCTCATAATATGATATTATTATAGTATGTTTTTCAACAAAAAACACCAAAAGAAAATACAGATAATCTGGTCAGTACTTGTTATATTGATTATAGCCAGTATGATCTTGCTTTACTCTCCTATTTTTCAGCTCAAGTAAACTTTGTTATTCTCCTCTTCTCATCATCTTTAAAAACACATCTTGTGGAATATTAACTTTTCCACGTTCTTTCATTTTCTTTTTACCTTTTTTCTGTTTCTCCCGAAGTTTCATTTTACGGGTAATATCACCTCCATACATATGTTGAGTGACATCTTTTTTCATCCCAGAAAGAGTGCGAGAAGAAATAATACGTCCGAGCGCTTTTCCCTGAATTTTTAAGGTGAACATTTGTCGAGGCAATAAATCTGCTAGTTTTACAACTGCTTCTTCCGCTTCTTCTTCAGCTCTTTTTTTAGAAACTACTCTAGAAAAAGCTGGCACAACTTCATCAGCTACTAAAAGATCAAGTCGAGTAACATTTGCTTCACGCATTTCATCTATTTCATACGATATTGATCCATAGCCAGAGGAAACACTTTTCAATTCATCAAAAAAATTACGCATTAGTTCTCGAAGTGGCATTTTAACAGACAAAGAAGAACGATTGTTACCGAAATTATCTGTTTCCCCTATTTCCCCTTCGTGGTCAAAAAGAAGTTGCATAATAGCGCCTAAATATTGTACTGGGGTAATTACTTTTAATTTTACCCAAGGTTCAAGTACAGTTTCTATATTTCCGTCATCTGGAAAAAAATACGGCGAATAAACCCGTACACTATTTTTAGTGTACGGGTAAATTTTTTCATTGTTGCCACTTTTTAAAATTACTTCATAAGTAATAGACGGTGTAGTTATCACTAATTTTAAGTTAAATTCTCTTTTCAATCTTTCTGTAATAATTTCTAAATGCAACATCCCCAAAAAACCACAACGAAAACCACGTCCTAAAGACCCAGAAGATTCTTCCTCATAAGAAAAAGAAGAATCAGAAAGTTTTAATTTACCTAAGGCAGATTTAAGTTCTATAAAATCATCGGCGTCTTCTGGAAAAACAGAAGCCCAAACCACAGGCATCGGTTGCATATAACCAGAGAGCGCAGGCAATGGATTTTTTTCTTTAGTAATAGTGTCTCCAACAGAAGCAATACCCGGTCTTTTAATACCGGTGACAATATAACCCGTATCTCCTGCTGAAAGAAAATCACGCGGAGTTTCTTCTGGAGAAAAAGTACCAACTTCCAAGGAACTAAATTTTTCACCTGATACTGAAAAGATTAAATTTTCACCTTTTTTTACTTTACCATCTAATAATCGAATAAAAACTATCACCCCTTTATGGTTTGAATATTTAAAATCAAAAACAAGAGCGCGAAGGACATCCGATGTCCCCTTGGACATCGGATGTCCAAGTTGTGGATAAGTTTCTACTGGTGGTGGAACACGTTTTATAATTTCATTTAAAAGATTTTCTACCCCTTCTCCGGTGCGTCCAGAGACTAGAAGAATTTCATCTGAATTACAATTCAGTAAATCTACAACTTCCTTTTTTACTTCCTCTACTCGAGCTAGTGGTGAATCAATCTTTGAAAGCACTGGAATGATTTTAAGGCCTCCTTCACGCGCCATATTAAGCGTGGTAAGGGTTTGCGCCTGTACCCCTTGAGTGGCATCCACAAGCAATATAGAGCCTTCTACAGCCTTTAAAGCACGAGAAACTTCATAAGAAAAGTCTATATGGCCGGGGGTATCAATCAAATTTAGAACGAAATTACCACCCCCTGCCCCCTCCTTATCAAGGAGGGGGTTTTTGAAATTGTACTCCATCCGAACAGGTTGCATTTTAATAGTAATTCCTCTTTCCCGTTCAAGTTCCATAGAATCAAGAACTTGGTCGCGCATTTTACGTGCTTCAATAGTGTGGGTAATCTCGAGCATCCGATCCGCCAAAGTACTTTTGCCGTGATCAATATGCGCGATGATGCTAAAGTTTCTAATATTTTCTAATTTCATATATGTTATTCAAATATAGCAGAATTTCAAAAAAAGAACATGCATTATAGTCAACCTGGCAGGTTGACCATAAGTTTATAGTTCTTCTTGCGGAGAAACCAAGACGCTAGTGCGCCAGAATTTGGTTTTGAGAGTTTTAGTTAAATCTTTCAATTCTTCGTTCTTTAAAAGATACAACACTAAAATTCCAACGCAAATACCTAAAATTCCGGAAATAAATCCTTGCAGAAACACTCCCCAACCGGTAATAGTACCAAAAATTGGTGAAAAAATATTTAAGCCTAGGTAAGCGACAATGCCAATAAAAAATGAGGCACCTAAACTTTGAAAAAAAGTTTTGGTAATAAAAGATTCGTGTTCCATAAAATCTCTGCGAACAAAATACCAATGTAAAATTGCGTTTAATATAGTACCAACAGAATATGCCAGTGGCAACATTAATACTTCTGTGCCTACGATATTTTCAACTTTCAATAAAGATTCTATAAAATAACGAAACACTGCCACATTTTCAAAAATACGAAGAAATACAAAAGATAAAATTATAATTAAAACAGAACAAAATAAATTAACCGTTAAGGGGCGCTTAGTATTACCTATCGCATAATAAGCACGAGATAAAAGAGCAACCATACCTTGGGCTAAGACTGAAATAGAAAAAATCGCCAAAGAGGCTGCTACCAGACGAGTATTTTCCCAAGAAAAACTACCTGAACCAAGAATGACACGCACAATTTGAGCGCGAAGCACTATAAAAAGAAATATTACGGGCATGGACCAAAAGACTATTTGTCTGGCGGTAGATTTCAAATGATCTTTGAATTCATTTTTTTTCTGATTAGAAAAAGATTTTACCAGAGTCGGAAAAGCAGCCACCGCATAAGATATTCCAATGATATTAAGCGGCACTGATTGAAGATTAAATGAAAAATTAAAAATTGAAATTGAACCACTAGAAAGATAAGAAGCAAAAGCAATTATCGCAATAAGGGCAATATTATTAAAGGAAAGTCCTAAAGTTCTCGGAAGTGAAATAAATGCTATTTTTTTAATTTCTATAAAATTAATATTAAAAGAAAATCTAGGTGAAAAACCACAACCAAAAGAAGCAAAAATTTGAATCAAGAGATGCATTAATGCTCCCAAAACGACACCCAACACTAAACCATTAATTCCAAAAATTGGATACAAAAAAGTGATGCCAATGATGATACCAATATTGTAGAAAATGGGACTCAAAGAATAAATAAAAAATTTACGAAAAAGTTGAGTAACCGTTCCAAAAAGATTTGAAAGTCCCATTAAAATCGGAGAAAGCAACATTATTCGTGAAAATAGAACTACTTTTGCCTGCATTATTGGAAGAAAACCTGGCGCTATAAAAGATACTAAATAAGGCATAATTAAGAAAGCCACAAAAGAAACCATGACCATTACTATCAAAAAAATAGTAAAAATATCATTCATTAATTTGCGCGCTTCAGCTGTCACTGTTTCTCCATTCCCGCCTGTAGTAGATTGGCGGGCAGGCATTTTTTCTATAATAAACGGAATTAATACAGTAACAGACGCTAAAGAGGCAATAGAAATAAAAATCAAATCTGGTACACGAAAAGCGGCATAATAAGCATCTAGTCCGGCCGAAGGACCGATATAATGCGCAATAAATTTATCGCGGAAAAGAGCCAAAATTTGAGAAAGGAAAGTAAAACAACCCAAAAGAAGTGCAGCTTGGTTTATGTTTGCATATTCCTTACTGAAAATTCTCAAGATCTTCTGCATCTTTTTTATCCGCCTAAATTTTAATAAAAATTTTGGTGGATTTATTTAATTATTACTGCTTTGCTTTAGTGTTGTTTGTAGTAGGAGCCGTAGAAGGAGGAGTGATAGAAGTTCCATTCTTTAAGGAATTAACATAATCAATTAAATCTTTGTTGTCGGGAGCAAGAGAAAGAGCTTGTTCTGCGTAAGAAATAGCAGAAGAAGTATTTCCATCACTTTTTTCTATTTGAGAAATAGTAATTAAAGCTTCTATATAATCAGGTTTTAAGGTAAGAGCTTCTTTGGCGGAATCTATCGCTTCTTTTGTTTTTCCATCAGCAAAATAAACACGCGCTATAGCAAGTTTAATTCCTGGGTTTAAAGGATTAAGAGTTGAGGCTGTTTTGTACGCCTCGACTGCTTTAGTGTAGGCATCTTTTACTCCGAGTAATCCAACTGTGTTATACACCACTCCTAATGAATTGTAATTTAAGTAATTTGTTTTGTCATAAGCTACTGCTGATTGTGCGCCATTTACTGCTTGGTCAAAACTTGCTTGCAAATCAGCTTTATCTGCGTCAGATAAAGAGGAAGCTCCTTTAGCAACTATAGAGTTAATTTTAGTAAGATAAACTTGCGCATAAGTACGAAAATATAAATCATTCTGAGATAACGTAATAGCCTTACCAATGGAGTTCTCGGCAATTGGGATAGTTGTAGCAGAAAGTGTGTTCCCAAAATAAGAAACGGAAGCTAATCGTTCTATATATTTAAATCCAGCGGCTGCGGTAACAATCATTAAAACTACCAGAATAAGTATGGAGAAAAAACTTTTTCTAGGATCATCTAAAAATGATATTGTCGCTTGTCCATTAGAACGACTAGAAGAAGATAATCCTATAAATATTCCCGTAAAAGCGAAAGCCAACAGAAACATAACATTACCTGTAGAATAGAAGAAAGAAGAAACAAACAAATAAAGAGAAGCTACAAAAAATGTTACCACTTCCCAACTTATGTTGTTTTTAATGCTAGAGAAAAGAGATTTTACGCCGGTAATTATAAATAAAACAAAGAATGCAAGCCAAGCTAGAATACCCAAAGACCCCGTAGTAGAAGCAAAAGTTGGCAGTAAGCCTGAACCAGAATTAAATGATGTATCCCAAAATTGAGTAGTATTTATAACTTGTGGCTTATACATTGCCCAGATTTTGCCGAAATTATTTGGTCCAATGCCTAAAACTGGATTTTTCATCAAGGCTTCTTGTGTCACAGACATGGTGGCAGCGAGAGATGGTCTGACTTCAATATTTGATAAACCTAAACTATTTGGCAAAATTCCACCGATAAATTGTCCAGAGATAAGAAATAATAATGACATGAAAACTACAGCAAAAGAAAAAATTGGAAAATGTCTTTTTGCGCCTTCTTCCTGTCCTCCACCGAAAGAAAATGAAACTTTATAAACAAAAATAATCAAAGCAAAAATTCCAAGGATTTCCCAAACCAATGGAAAATTCACGGCTGCAGATAATATGATTGAAAGTATAATTAAAATTCCCAATAGCCATTTAGTTATTTTCGGTATTGAAAAAAATTCCATTATAAACAAAGATATAATAGTAGAAAATCCAGCAAAAAGTCCAAAAGTATTCCAGGAACCTAAAATAGTATCAGTCTTTCCACCTAAAACTCCTAGCGACAGTAAGTCAGGTAAAAATAAACGCAAGGCCTGAAATATAAATAAAACAAAAGAAGATAAAATCACCCCCCAAAAAACTGTCTTGGCATTTTTGATGTCTTTTAAAACAATGGAAGAAACCAACATCAAAAGAAACGCGCCCAGCATAAAATAGAAAGTGCCAACATCAAGCATTATGCCAAAAAGAGATACTTCTAAAGCCGAAGAAAAGAAAGCAGAAAGAAGAAATACCAGAAGAATACCAAAACCAGAAAGTAACAACCAAGATTTTGGTAAACTAATCTTTCCATCTGAAAATCTGGCCGCTATCCAAAAAATAATAGAGACAACCAAACCCACTACCAAAAGTAGACCTTTAGAAGTCTCAATTGGAATTTGAGTAAAAGGCAAAAAGAAAACCGGCAATAACACAATTACTAAAAAAAGCGACCAAAAAGAAATTCTATCTAAAATATTTGATAACATATTTTTTAATTTAACATTAAAATACTAATAAAAAATCAACCACTTTATTGATACCTATATCATACTATAAATTACTTATATTTAACAATACTCCAATTAATTTAATATGTTGATAACTTTAGTGTCCAACACTCGGTGTTGAACAGTTGAACACTTTATTAAAAATTTAAATCAAGTTCTTCTTCCATTTCTTTAGCTCCACTGGTTTGAACAAAATTTTTGTATTCTTCTTCATTTTTAAACTGCTCCAAAATAATTTCAGTTTTCAAAAGCTTACCCCAACGATTTTCTCCAATGTAATCCTGATAACTTGACCAAGGAAAAATATCTTCTTTTTTATACCACTCATTCAATTCTTTGGGATTCAGATGTATATAAGCGGAAAGATATAAAAGCTGTTCATTGTCTCCAACATGGACTGCTTTATAAGGACCTTCAAAAAGATGCCCAGAGACACCATAGCGGATGTTAAAATATTTTGTGTAAGAATCTAAAACTCGCTGCATATATTTACCCATTCCTCCTTCTTTAGCTTCTTTTACAATAAGATGAAAATGATTAGGCATTAAAGCAAAAGCTGTTAACTCCACAAATCTTTCTTTAATTATCTCATTTTCTACATCATTATTACCTGTGTTGAACACTCGGTGTTGGACATAAGAGGAAACAATTTTAGGAATTCGAGAAAAATTATTTTCTGCTTGAAAATATAAAATAAGAAAAAGAAATCTAATTCGATCTCTATCATCTTTAAAGATTATCTTTTTGCCAACTCCCCTATTATAAATATGATAATATTCATCTACTGAAATATTTTCTCTACTCATACGATAAAGTATATCTTTTTATAATATGCCTGTCTAACACTCAGTGTTGAAACTGTGTCTAACACTCGGTGTTAGACACTTTAAGGGGTTGTTGAGGATTCCGGAGTTGGTACTGATTCTGGAGTTGGTGTTTCTTCTATTGCTGGATTAGCAAGTTCTTCTACTGTTGGTTCAGGCACAGGTTCTACTACTGGAGTCTCTTCTACTACAGGTTGCTCAACAGGAGGTTACTCTGTTGTTAGTGGAGATACTTCAGAATTACCACTATCGCTAACACCACCTCCTGCATCACCACCTCCCCCTTTGGGGACTCCTCAAGAAGAGAATTAACTGGCTTTTCTATAAC
>ERZ1292625.2298-Hain-H41-01um-R1-2298-length-18246-cov-5_pt1 | contig 17724 bp, 15 predicted proteins | sample MGYA00564400_ERZ1292625 | MGnify/ENA primary metagenome ERZ1292625 (study PRJEB36523, sample SAMEA6512639) | groundwater metagenome | collected 2019-01-08 | study: AquaDiva: Metagenomics assemblies of 32 groundwater samples
ATATATAAATTACTTTCCGGGTTGGGTTGGAATCTCTTCCCCTAAAGGTGGGCTTATTCCTTCGCAGGGCGCAGTTTTTAAGGATACAGAGATAAGAAAAATTGGTAATTCCATAAGCTTAATAAGCCTAATTGTGTTTGTGTCTTTATTTTTCCACAAAAGGAGACTAAGTGAAAAATAAGTTTTTAATATTGATTTTTATAGTTATTCTTGGTGCTTGTTTAAGATTGTTTAATATTTCAGTCCTTCCTCCGGCGTTAAACTGGGACGAGGTTAGTCATGGCTACAATGCCTATTCGATTTTAAAAACTGGGAAGGATCAGTGGGGACAGCTGCTTCCTGCTCTAAACTTTAGAGCATACGGAGATTACCCGCTCCCGCTCAATCTTTATCTAACTATCCCCTTTGTGGCAGCTCTTGGTTTAAATGAATTTTCAATAAGGCTGCCCCATGCACTGTTGGGAATTGGAACAATAATTGCGACCTATTTTATGGTGAAAGGATTAATAAAAAAGGAAAACATTGCACTTCTATCTTCTCTCCTCGTTTCCGTCGATCCTTGGACACTATTTACATCAAGATTTGTTTTGCAATCCAACCTTTCAGTGTTCCTTTTGACTACTAGTGCGGCATTATTTTTTAATAGGGAGAAAAGAAAGATATTTTTACCTCTTTCGATTTTGGCATTGGGGCTTACTTTATATTCTTATCACACCACGAGAATTGTCTCGCCACTAATTCTTTTTGCAGCGATTATTATTTACTGGAAAGAAATCAGGCTCTCCTGGGTTAGCACTGCTTTGATTGCGGCTTTTTTGATTCCACTACCCTTTATATTTCTAAACCCTGCGGCCCGGGCGAGATCAAATGTTGTTTTCATTTTAAATGAAGGGGCTGTTGCTAATATCATAGCTAAGAGGCAGAGCTCTAAAATGCCTCAATTAGTTAGTAGAATAATTTATAATCGGCCTACTTATTTTATTTGGCATTTTGGCAACAACTATCTGGACTATTTTTTTCCTAAGTTTTTATTTTTCAGCGGAGGGACTCAGTATCAGTTCAGTGTGCCCAATTATGGGCTCATGGGTATTGCGAGCCTACCCTTTTTCTATATTAGCTTAGTTTGGTTAATAATAAAATCAAGAACAGTAAAAGAGTATCGACTAATTTTGGCTTGGTTTTTAATTGCTCCAATTCCGGCAAGTATCACAGTCGATAAATTTGCGGTACTCCGGGCCACAAGTATGCTTCCATTGCCAGAGTTGTTGTCTGCCATTGGTTTTTTTGTTGTTTTAAATCATTTAAAATTTGAAAAATTAAAATGGGTTTTTGTAACTATTTATCTTGCTTGCCTTGCATATGGACTCGAAAAATATATGACGAATTATGTTATTGATTATCCCAAAAACTATTCCTGGAGTTGGCAATATGGATATAAAGAGGCAGTGAGTTATGCAAAAGAAAATTATGAAAAGTACGACAAAATCATAGTTACCAAAAAATATGGAGAACCACACGAATATTTTCTTTTTTACAACGCTTGGGACCCTCAGAAATATCAGAGTGATCCAAACGCAATCCGATTCTTTCAATCGAACTGGTATTGGGTAGACAGATTCGATAAATTCTATTTTGTAAATGATTGGCAGGTTCGGGATATGAAGCTCGAAAGCGGTAGTCAAATAGATTGTAAAAATCAAAAATGCCTACTCATAACCAGCTTTGAGAATTATCCTGAAGGATGGAGTAAGATTAAGGATATAAATTTTTTGGATGGCAAATCAGCATTTGAGATATATGAAAATTAAGGATGGTTTCGGTAAGTATATAATTGCGGCGATTATTGTTATGGCGGCACTGCTCCGGCTTTGGAAGTTGGATTCTATACCACCTCACCTAACCCCAGACGAGGCTTCGCTGGGATACAATGCTTATTCGATTTTAAAAACTGGCAGAGATGAATATGGAAAGTTTATGCCGGTTATTTTTAAGTCATTTGGGGACTATAAGCCCGGATTATATATTTATACGACTGTCCCATTTGTTGCTATATTTGGTTTGAATGAATGGTCGGTAAGATTATCTGGTGCAATATCTGGGATTTTTGCTGTTTGGTTGGTCTATTTGATTACAAGAAAACTATTTGGAAACAAAATCGCAATTTTTTCAACCTTTATCCTTGCGATATCCCCATGGCATTTGCAATTTTCTCGTGGTGCATGGGAGGTTAACCTTTCATTGACGCTCACGCTGGCCGGAATTTATTTCTTTCTGAAATCATTACATAATTCATTATTCATAATTCATTCTTCAGTATTCTTTGCTCTGACGGCAGTTGCATATCAAGGTGCTAAATTATCAACTGGCATAGTTGTATTGATATTACTGGGGCTTTACTGGAGAGATGTTATAAAAATTGAAGCTAAGCATTTGGTATTTGGGATTGTGGTCGGAACTGTTTTGTCGCTCCCAATATTTTTGAGTTTTTTTACAGGGGAGACCGGAAGGTTGGGAATTTTTAGTGTCTTTTCATATCCGCGGCCCAAAGAGTATCTACAGGCATTTTTGGATGAGGGCGGGGAGAAGGTCGGGGATTTAAATTATTACCTTTTCCATACCGAATCATATAATTTTTTAAGAGGAGTTTTGGGGCGATATTTTAATCATTTTTCAGGTAGATTTTTATTTTTTGAAGGGGATTGGACCAATCCTAGACATTCTGCTCCGAATCATGGGGTCCTTCTTCTGTCAGACATAATATTATTAACTCTTGGTGCTTTTGCACTAATAAGGTATGGCAATAAGAAGGAAAGTCTTTTTATCTGGCTTTGGCTTTTTCTTTCTCCATTGCCGGCGGTACTTTCCCGTGACCAAATTCATGCTGTGAGGGCGATGAATGAAGTAATTCCTCTTACAGTTATTTTGGCTTTTGGAATTAATTATTTATTTGAAAAAAAGAATAAGATATTGAAAATTGCATTTGTAGGTGGTTATTTCATAAGTTTTATATATTTTCTTGATGCCTACTTTATCCATCTTTCTACGCACGATTCTAAACTTTGGGAATATGGCTACAAACAAATAGTCGAAACCGTAACTCCTATTCAATATAAATATAAGGCAGTTAAAGTTCAACAAAGTTTTTCCCAACCCTACATATATTTTCTTTTCTACCAGAAATATGATCCTGCTAAATATCAGAAACAAGCAATACTTGCCGAAAGTGAGTACAAAGGAGACGTTGGTTATGTTACAAAGCTTGAGAACATTGAATTCGTTCCGATTGATTGGTCTGTGAATCGTGGGGAAAGGGGTGTTTTATTTGTCGCAGACGCAATCAGGATCCCCCCCGAAGATTCAAAAGATGAGTCACAATTTAAACTGCTAAAAGAAATTAAGTACTTAAACGGCAGAGATACAGCCTTTAGGGTTGTGGAGGTAAAGTGAAAAAAATCTTAATTATACTTATAATGGTTCTGGCTTTTGTTTTGAGATTTTGGAATCTAAACAATTTTCCAGCCCTTAATGCGGATGAGGCAGCTATCGGCTATAACGCCTATTCTTTAATATTGACCGGAAAAGATGAGCACAGAAATTCCTGGCCAATTCATTTCCAATCGTTTAACGATTATAAACCTGGTCTCTATGTCTACATGGTTTTGCCTTTTGTAAAAGTCTTAGGACTTAATGAATGGGCAGTGAGAATACCGGGAGCAACCCTCGGGGTACTAACAGTACTAATTGTCTATTTTCTTATTCGAGAGTTGAGAATTGGAAATTGGAAATTTGAAATTATAGCGCCGGCTTTGCTGGCAATCAACCCATGGCATATTCATTTTTCCCGTGGTGGCTGGGAAGTCAATATGGCCACTTTTTTTATGACGGCTGGGCTGTGGTTATTCGTAAAGGCTGCAAACAATGGGTTTAATGTTAAATATCTAGTATTAAGTGTTTTGGCTTTTGTAGCTGCAATTTATGACTACCATGCAGCTCGGGTTGTAGTTCCACTTTTGGGTATCTTCCTTGCGGTTAAATATTGGAGGGAAATAAAAAATAATTTTAGGAAAGTCGTTCCAGCAGTAATCATTGGAATAATTTTACTTGTTCCACTTGCTGTTGATTTTTCCAAAGGCGGCGTCTTCTCAAGAGCGGCTGGGGCTGGATTATTTGCAGATCCTGGCCCACTTTCGAGAGTAAATGAACAAAGGGGAGAACATGACAGTTTTTCAGGGATTGCGGCAAAAGTATTACACAATAAGGTTGTAAATTATTCTCTTGCCTTTGCTAAAAATTTAACCGGCCATTTCTCTGGCGAGTTTCTTTTTCTTTCGGGAGATGTAATAGAAAGAAACAGAGTTCCTGAAACGGGGCAACTTTATTTAATTGAACTGGTTTTTGTTGTGGTAGGGCTTGTTGCGATTGTTAAAAATTCAAAAGGTTGGGGAGTAATCATTTGGTGGCTCTTGGTAGCTCCTTCGGCGGCTGCACTAACATTTCAAGCACCACATGCTTTAAGGTCGCAAAATATGGTTATTCCACTTACGATGATTAGCTCCTTCGGTCTATATAAAATATTAGAATTTATGAATAAATTTAAGAAAATTAAGGTTTGGCTTTACTCATTGCTAGTGCTTGCTTTGATTTTAAGTTTTGCAAGGTATCTGCACGTTTATTGGATACATATGGCCAAGGAATATCCATACTCATCCCAGTATGGCGTTAAGGAACTTGTGAATTATCTCAAGGAAAAAGAGTCTGGCTACCAAAAAATACTTGTGACCAACCGCTATGACCAGCCCTATATATTGTTTTTGTTTTACATGAAATACGACCCAGTGAAATTTCAAAACAGTCATAGTTTAACTCCAAGAGATGGGTTTGGTTTTTCGACTGTGAATCATTTTGATAAATATTACTTTGCAACAATTAAGTTCGATCAGGCGAGGCCGGAAAATCCAAATGCTTTAATAGTCGGCACGGACGGGGAAATTCCAGAGGAGGCAAATATTGTCAAGGATATTTATGGTGTAAACGGATATAGATACTTCCAGGTGGTAGCAAATTAACATGAACAAGCTTTCAGTTGTATTGGCGGTTAGGAATGAGGAAAAGAATATTGCTAGCTGCCTTAGTTCTATAAAAGACATCGCAGACGAGATAATTGTTGTTGATGAGTATTCAACTGACAAAACAGTCGAAATTGCAAAGGAATTCGGAGCAAAAGTATATGAAGAGCCACATCATGAGATTTTTCATATAACCAAACAGAAGGCACTTGATAAGGCAACTGGCGATTGGGTTTTACAACTCGACGCAGATGAGGTCGTGACATCGGATCTTTCCAAAGAAATTATGGAAGTAATAAAATTTGGCCCGAATCAGGGGAAGTTAAATCCCCTTTTTGAAAGACATCAAAGATTAATAGAAAAAAGAGACCCAGCCTTCGCTAAAAGCTTCGGCGGGCACGGTGGTCCAATTGTAGCGTTTTTTATACCGAGATTGAATTTATTTCTTGGAAAACCACTGATTCACGCAGGAGTTTATCCAGATCCTGCTATAAGATTAATTAAAAGAGGTAAGGGACATTTTCCTGCCAAAAGCGTACACGAGATGATGAAGATAGATGGGAAAATTGGATGGCTATCTAGCAACATGCTTCATAATGACTCGCCAACGCTCAAAAGGTACTTCATTCGATTGAACAGATACACCGATTTACAGGCCCAGGAGTTGAAAGAAAAAAGGGTTCCTAGAAATATATTTTACTTGTTTGTTTACTCGACAATTAAGCCCTTATTTGTTTTTTTGAATTTATTTATTCGCCACAAAGGGTTTTTAGATGGAATCTATGGGTTCTTGTGGTCCGCCCTTTCTGCCATGCATTACCCCATAGCATATTTTAAATTTTGGACTATGTATAATGGCTAGATTCAAATGAGTAAGTTAATTAAATTGATTAAAGTAAGTAAAATAATAGATGATTGCACTCTTTGTGTTATTCAGGATTTAGATTTACCTTTTAAAATTAGAAGAGTTTATTACATTATTTATCCAAAAAAAGGATTATTGAGAGGGGCGCATGCCCATTTGAAAAATAAGCAGGTACTTTTTTGTATAAGAGGCTCGGTTAGGATAGTTTTAGATGACGGCTCTAAAAAAGAGAGCGTTGTTCTCAGTGAGCCAAATATTGGTATTGTGTTGGATAAAATGATTTGGCACGAAATGTGTGATATGAATAAAGACTCGTTGTTACTTGTACTTGCGTCAGATTTGTTTGCCCCCGACGATTATATTAGAGACTACAATGCCTTTGTAAGACTTACTAAAAATGAAAAAAAGAAAAATTAACTTCAATGACTTCAAAAAAGATGCCCATATTCACAAAAATGAATACTTGAATAGTATAGAACGAACTGTCCTGTCTGGGTGGTATGTACTAGGTAGCGAAGTGCTTAGCTTTGAAAAGGAATTTGCAAAGTATTTAGGAGTTAAACATTGCATTGGAGTTGCGAACGGACTTGAGGCTATACAGATTGCGTTAATGAGTGCTGGTATTAAAAAAGGCGATGAGGTGATTACTACTCCCCTGTCAGCTGTTGCTACAACTTTAGCAATACTTGCTGTTGGTGGCAGACCGGTTTTTGTAGATACCGATAAAGATGGCCTAATTAATCCTGATCTAATTGAAGATGTGATTAGCAAAAAAACGAAAGCTATTTTGCCAGTTCATCTTTACGGCCAACCTTGTCAGACGGATAAGATAAAGAAAATATGTAAGGACAAAAAGCTAATGCTTATAGAAGATGCAGCACAAGCCCACGGAGCGAAATTTAACGGTAAGAGTTTGGGGACATTTGGAGATGCAGGCTGTTTTAGTTTTTATCCCACGAAAAATTTGGGTGCGTTAGGAGATGGAGGATGTGTCGTTACTGACAATTCTAAAATTGCATCAACTGTAAGACAAATTCGTGACTACGGCCAGTCTACTAAATACAAACACACAGTTTATGGGTTGAATAGTAGGCTAGATGAACTTCAGGCTGCTGTTCTAAAAACCAAACTTAAGCGACTGGAACGAGAAAACAAAGTGAGGGTAAAATTGGCAGAACATTATATAAATTCTTTGAAGTCTACAGAGTCAATAAAAATATTGAGCGAAGATAAGGTAGGCGGCAATTTTCACTTATTTGTCATTAGGACGACTGATAGAGATCGATTAAAAGAATTTTTATATTCTAACGGGATCGAAACTTTAATACATTACCCAACCCTAATTCCAGATCAGCCAATGTTTGGGGATTTGTACCGAAATTCTAAAGTTCCAAATGCTAGGATGATGGTTAGTGAGATACTCTCATTGCCTTGTAATCCATCGATGACGCTAAAGGATGTAGACTATGTGTGTAGTAATGTTAAAACTTTTTTAAAAAAGGTATGAAAATAGCAATTGATTCAGGGCCGCTTACAAGCGGACATAAAATAAGAGGAGTAGGTTTTTACACAAAAAATTTAATTGCCTCCTTGGGTAACAAAGTAAATGCTGTTGATGTTTACAGTGCCGATCTCTCAAAATATGACATTATTCACATTCCATACTTTAACCCGTTTGTTAAGAGCTTGCCGAATAATGTAGAGGGTAAGAAACTTATTGTTACAATCCACGACCTTATTCCACTTATTTATCCTGAACGTTATAGCCCAGGGATTCGTGGAAAAATGATGTTTTTTATGCAAAAGCAAATTCTTAAGAAAGCAGCAGCCATAATTACTGATTGTGAGACTTCTAAAAAGGATATTATAAGGTTTATTGGAGTGAATCCTGAGAAAATTCATGTTGTTTATCTTGCACAAGCGACACACTTTAAAAAGTTAGATAAAAACCAAGTAGCAAGTGTAAAGAAAAAGTATAAGTTGCCAGATAAATTTGTTCTTTATGTCGGAGACATTAATTACAACAAAAACATTCCAAATCTAGTTAAAGCTTGTGAAATTGCCAAAACCACTTTGGTAATTTGCGGGAAACAGGCATTGGACGTTGAAGATTTGGGCAATGATCTAAGCACCCTAAAGGGCCCCAGAGATTGGGTAAGGTATTTGTTTGGTAAACCACACCCCGAACTTGCTCATTACAAGGAATTATTGAAATTATTTGAGAAAAACAAAAAAGTTTTGAGACTTGGGTTTGTACCAGATGAGGATTTGGTCGCAATTTATAATCTGGCGACAGTATATTGTCAGCCCTCTTTTTATGAAGGATTCGGACTACCAGTTCTAGAGGCTATTGCCTGTGGATCACCAGTAGTTGCATCGCAAACTCAGGCTTTAGTTGAAATTGCGGAGGGGGCAGCGACATTTGTGAATCCAAGAGATCCAAAGAGTATTGCAGATGGTTTTAAACATATTATCAAAAATCCAAAGCTTCCAAGGGAATATAGTTGGAAAAAAGTAGCTGCTCAAACAATGAAAGTATATGAAGAAGACTGATTTTGTTTTTATCTTTTCTTTGTTTATGCTCTGGAGGATTGCATTGTTTTTGTTTCTATTTCTAGCCCTGAACTTTGTCCCACTCCAGCAAAATTTTTTAGGAGGGGGTATGCAGAGATATCTTTCAAACCCCTGGCTTTGGAGCTGGATTAACTTTGATGGAGAACATTATTTGAGTCTTGTTAAAGTTGGTTATCAACCTCTTACATATTTTTATTTTCCAGTATTCCCTATGGTTACTAGATTTATTGGCAACATCCTGGGCGATGGTGAAAAGGCTTTATCTGGACTTCTTGTTTCAAACATTTCTTTTGTTGTTGGTTTAGTTGGTTTTTATAAACTGATATTACTTGATTTTGACAGAAAAGTTGCGAAGGCTGCCATCTTTTTGCTTTTATTTTTTCCCACCTCATTCTTTTTTGCCAGTTATTACACAGAGAGTTTATTTTTTGCACTAGTTGTTTGGTTTTTTTATTTCATGAGAGTGAAGAAGTGGTTTATGGTTGTTGTTTTGGGTTCCCTAGCATCAGCGACTCGGATTATAGGGGCGACCTTGCTAGTACCATTTGGTTTGATGGGTTACATGTATTTTCTACAACAAAAAACCGGCGACGCTTTGGCTTTTATGCACGACATTACAATATTTGGAGATCAGCGTTCATCTAAATTAATTCTTTTACCCCAGGTTTTCTATAGATATTTTGTAAGAATAATTCCGAGTCTTGATTATTCATACTTTCCTGTAGTTTTTTCTACTTTTCTGGAGATTTTCATTGCTGTTTTGTTTTTGGTTTTACTTATAGCGGGCATTAAGAAAATTAGATCAAGCTATTTGATCTATGGAGCTCTGGCTTATTTGATTCCTAGTTTGTCTGGAAGTTTTTCCTCTTTTCCCAGATATGCACTCGTTATTTTTCCAGTCTTTATAACTGGCGCTATTTATTTTTTAAAGCTTCCGAAACTTTTACAAATTTTTATTTTTGCAATATCATTTGTAGGCCTTGGCATTGCAACAGCATTTTTCACTAGGGGGACATGGATCGCATGAGAATTAAGGATTTGTTAAAACATCCATTGTTTTCTGGAAGTTTTTTGATGATTGGAGGTAGTATGGCTATCAATGTTGTTAATTATGTATACCACGTGGTAATGGGTAGAATTTTGGGTCCAGTTGACTATGGAGTTCTGGCTAGCATATTTTCACTACTCTACATAATAAGCATAGCTCCGCTTTCAACTAGTGTTGCAATCGTTAAGTTTATTTCTTCAGCAAAGAATACTAAGGAGGTGTCTGTTATTTATTATGGAATCAAGAATTTTATTTTTAAAGTGGCCATTGGAAGCTCTATTGTTGTATTAATTCTCTCTTTTCCTGTGGCAAAATTCCTTCATATTCAGAACATCTGGTCTGTGGTTTTTGTTGTACCAATTTTATTTTTTTCTTTGGTAACTTTGGTTAATCAAGCCAGTCTCCAGGGAGTGCTTGAATTTATTGGAGTTGTTGGTCCAAATCTTGTTTCTGGGATTGTAAAGCTTTTATTGGGGTTAGTCTTTGTTTTTATGGGGTGGTCTGTAGCAGGTGCTGTTGGGGCGGTAGCTATCGGGGCTATTGTTGCCTATCTGTATTCTGCCTTTCTTTTTAAAAAAATTATCAAAAAGGGGAAACCTGGTGAATTTAAATTGGGACCATTTTTGAAGTACGCTTTTCCTGTTCTGTTGCAGGCACTTGCCTTTACTTCTTTTTTTACTGTTGATGTTTTACTTGTTAAGCATTTTCTACCGGCATTTGACGCAGGGCTCTATGCTGCCCTTTCGACACTCGGGAAAATTATTTATTTTGCGGCAACGCCTATTGCCGGAGTTATGTTTCCAATTGTTGCTGGAAGACATTCTAAGGGTGAAAGTTACAAAAAAGTGCTTTTAGCATCTCTAGCTGCGACTGTTGTAATATCCCTATTAATAGTTGGCGTTTATGGGCTTTTCCCACAAATAGCTATAGGAGTGTTATTTGGAAGTAAATATTTATCTGCTCAAAAAGAACTTGTTTGGATGGGTGTTTTTATGACTTTTTACACAGTGAGTTATTTCTTAACAAATTATCTATTGTCTATAGGAAAAACCAGGGTTGTAATTTTTCCAATTATTGCTGCAATAGCTCAGGCTGTTTTGATCTTCTTCTTTTTCCATAATGGGCTACAGGAAGTGATTAACGCTTCACTTTATTGTATGATTGCTTTATTCTTCTGCCTCTTGATGTATATGATTATTGAAAATGAAAAAAAATAAGCAAAGCTTGCCATTTCGTGGTAAGCAAAGCTTGGCCAGCCAAAGCCCTGGTAAGCAAAGCTTGGCCAGCCAAAGCCCTGGTAAGCAAAGCTTGCCATTTCGTGGTAAAAATTTTCTATCGGTAATTGTTCCGGCATATATGCAAGAGAGGACAATTAAAAAAGATTTAGAAAATATTGACAAGACTTTAAGCGGAGGTTTGGGGAATGGCTATGATTATGAAATAATTTGTGTTGTCGATGGTAACCTCGATAAGACACAAAGTGAGGCTAAAAAAGTAAGATCTTCAAAAATAAAAGTATTTTCCTATGAATCTAACATGGGTAAGGGATATGCTGTGCGCTTTGGGATGCAAAATGCAAAAGGTAATTTAATTTCTTTTTTAGATGCTGGAATGGATATTAGCCCTAAAGGAATAATGATGCTTATGGCCCACATGGATTGGTACAATGCTGACATTATTGTGGGCTCTAAAAGACATCCAGTTTCTCAAGTAAATTATCCACCGCTTCGACACATATTGAGTTTAGGGTACCATCTTGGAATAAAATTGTTATTTGGACTTTCATTAACTGACACTCAAAGTGGAATTAAAATTTTTAAAAGAGGAGTGGTAGAAAAAATATTACCGAGACTCCTAGTTAAAAGATATGCGATGGATATAGAAATGCTTGCTGTAGCCAGGCACCTGGGTTACAAACGAATATATGAAGGCCCGATTGAGGTTCGGTTTGACAAAACAAATAGTAATATAAAGTGGTCAACTATTTTTAAGATGTTTTGGGATACTTTAGCCGTTTTTTATAGACTTAATATTCTTCACTACTACGATAAATGAATATATTGGTTTTTAGCTGGCGTGACCCAAAACACCCACTTGCAGGCGGTGCTGAGCAAGTAATGCACGAGCATATGAAAGGCTGGATTGCTGCAGGTTATCAGGTTACGCTTTTTACCTCGAGAGCAAAAGGGCTATCTGATAAAGAGGTAATTGATGGGGTAGTAGTAATTAGACGAGGTATTCAATACTTTGGTGTCCAAATTGCTGGATATTTATATTACCTTAACAATAATGGAAAAATTGATTTAATAGTTGATCAGTTTCATGGGTTGCCGTTCTTTACCCCCCTATATTCAAATAAACCCAAGATTGCAGTAATTCAGGAAGTTGCCGGCAAAGTTTGGTTGAAAAACGACTTACCAAAACCTCTTAATTGGATAATTGGAATCATTGGCTATTTAGGGGAACCACTATTATTCATCTTCTATAGAAAGACTCATTTTATGACAGGATCTGATTCTACAAAAAAACAACTCGAAAAAGTGGGGATTAGTTCAAAAATGATTACTATTATTCCTCACGGTGTTAAGTTAATTGATTTTAAACATCTTCCCAAAAAAGAGACACTTTCGACCATAATCTACTTAGGTGCTGTTACTATGGACAAGGGAATTGATGAGGTTTTAAAAGTATTTAACATTTTAAATGAGAAAGGTGTGTTTAATTTTTGGATAGTAGGTAGAGCAAGCGAGGAGTATAAAAAATATATAGATAAAAAAAGAAAAGAATTCGGACTTTTAAATAGATTAAAGACTTTTGGTTTTGTGAGTGAAAGTAAAAAATTTAACCTTTTAGCAAGAGCTCATATATTGATAAATCCATCCGTTCTCGAAGGATGGGGACTTGTCAATATTGAAGCCAACTCAGTAGGGACACCAGTCGTTGCATATAATTCGCCTGGGCTAGTGGATTCGGTTAAAACAGGAGTTAATGGTATTATCTGCAAAAAAAATACCCCCGGGTCTATGAGTGCTTCAGTTGAGAGGTTGTTAAGTGAAAGTAGAAATTACCAACTCTTGTCAAAAAGTGCAAAATTATGGAGTAAAAAGTTTTCTTGGCCAATTTCCAAAAAAATGAGCTTGACTTTGATAGATCATGTTGTTAGATTAGGTAAGGTATGAGACTTTTTAAATCTATATTTTTATTAGTTGGTGCTTTATTGTTGGTGTTGTTTTCTGGAGGGAATATTTCTGCGGTTTCACCGTCGCCGTCCCCAGCTGCGGAAGTAAATTCCTTTGAGCTTTTTTGGCCACTTGCCCCTGGTAAGGTAATGGGGGACGCTCTATATCCAATCAAAAGTCTCAAAGAATCAGTGAGAGGCATGTTTATTTTTGGTGTACCCCAAAGGGTAGATTATGAGGTTTTGCTTGCAACAAAGAGAGTAGTTGAGGCAGAAAAACTTTTAAAAGATGGTAAGTCTGATGCGGCACTTAAGACATTGGATATATTTCTTGGTAAGTTGGACTTGTCGTTGTCCAAATGGGACGAGGCAAAAGTGGCAGGGAATACTCCAGTAAGTATTAAAGACAATATTAGGAGGCAGTTGAATAATCTTGAAGTCTTTTTGAAGTTCTTGGCTTCCAAAAATAAGGATGAAGTTAAGGTTAAGGTTGATCAAGGACTCGACAAGGTTATGAAGCTTCAAAATTCGCTCTAGTCTGATGCGCATTTGTATTTTGACTCATACCTTCCCAAGATTTCCTGGGGATACAATTTCTTCTATTTTTATGGCTGAGCTAGCCCAAAGTTTTTCTGATGCGGGCAATGATGTGTGGGTGCTGACGCCTTATACCCCGCTATTTAAGATCACAAAAAAAGATTACAAAGTTGTGATATATAAATATATTTATCCTAACTTTTTACATAAACTCGGTTATTCAGAAACTTTGAATAATGATATGGGTTTATCTTTGATCATGTGGTTTCTCTCCCCCTTTATGTATCTATTTGGGACAATTGCTCTTATAAGGTTAATTAAAAAAGAGAAGATAGAAATAATTAACGCCCATTGGATTCTTCCCAATGGCTTTATTGCCTCAGTAGCGTCTTTAATTACAGGGACTCCAGTTGTATCGACTCTACCTGGCTCCGATGTCTATATGGCTAGAAAAAATATCTTATTTAACTGGTTGGCAAAATTCGCAGCATGGAAAAGTAATTGGATAACAAGCAATAGCGGCCAACTACTTTCTGACTTTGGAAGTATTACGAATGTTGAATTAAAAAGTAAAATGTCTATCATAGTATATGGAATTGGTTCGAGCAAATTCAAATCGGATAAATCATTGGGCACTATCACTAAAAAATCATTAGGAATATCTGCAAACACAGTGGTGGTGTTGGGTGTAGGCAGACTCGTTGCAAAGAAAGGATTTAGATATTTAATACAGGCATCTAAAGAAATTCTGAAAAAATATAAAGCTGTCAAATTTATATTAATAGGGGATGGCGAAGAGAGAAAATCTTTAGAGAGGCTGATGTCTGATTTGGGAGTTTCAGAGAATTATATATTCCTCGGGAGCGTATCTTACACAAAAATGAACAGTTATTATAATATGTCGGATATTTTTGTCTTACCTTCAGTTAGGGATGAAAAGGGAAATCTAGACGATCAATCAGTTGCTGTTATGGATGCCATGGCTTGTGGTAAGCCAGTTGTAACTACCGATTTTGCCGGGTATCGAGCTGTTGTTGAACACGGTAAAAATGGCTATTTAGTTGCTGAAAAAGACTATAAAGGAATTACTAAATCACTTCTCAAGCTAATTGAGTCAAAAAAACTTAGATTATCAATGGGGGAAAACAATAAAAATAAAATAGCTAATATGTTTTCTTGGAAAAAGATTGGTCAGCAATATAAAAGTCTTTTTTTAAATATAATTAAAAACCCGTTTTATTCTCAATCTTTGCCATCAATATTAAATAAAAAAGAAAGAATGAAAAAGGCAAAACAAATCTATAATGTTTTAAAATTTCATTTAGGTGAAACTGTGAGCCTAAAATGTCTTGATGTTGGTTGTTCAGACGGTACCATTTCAAATTATTTGTCTGGACACTTTAAGAAGACTGTAGGGATAGATGTTGATAGTGTAGCACTTTCTCTAGCTTCAGAAAGCTATCAAGGTAAAAACTTGAAGTTTATAGAAATGCCTGCGGAAAAGATCGCTTTTCCTTCGAATTATTTTGATGTTGTGATTGCAAACCAAATATATGAATTTGTGAAGGATGATAATAAAACTGTTTCAGAAATTTACAGAGTGCTTAAGAAAGGCGGTGTATGTTTTTTTGGAGCAAGGAACAAATATGCCTTGGTCGAGGCCCAGTATAATCTTCCGTTTTTATCATTCTTACCAAAAAAATTGGCTGATTTAGTAGTCAAAATAACAGGGAAAGGAGAAAGTTTTATTGGCAATTATAGGAGTTATTTGGGCTTAATAAATTTAATAAAGGGGTTCAAAATACACGATTATACAACCAAAATACTTCTAAATCCGTTAAAATATGGATACAAGAGTCTTGCTAAGTTTGGTATCTTGGGAAGAATTTTGCCGCTCGAATTGTTTTATTTTCTCATACCAAACTATATATGGATATTAGAAAAAGAATAAAGAAACTACCAGTTTGGATGATTATTAGTGTTGTACCGATTTTATTTTTAATTTTTGGTACATGGACGCTACCTGATTATGGAGTAAATTGGGATGAGCCGTTCCACTTCATGAGAGGGCAAGCGTATCTGCACTTTTTTCTTTCCGGAGGAAAGAGAGATTATCATTCCTTGCCACCGTATCCAAGAATTAATTCTAATTGTTTTGGAAATATAACCACCGCATGTTTAAATTCCCCTGCAGGACCAACGGATAGAATAGACTATGCTGGAAAAAATTTAGTATATGAAGATGAAATTAAGCTTTTATATCCAAAGGATTCTAGTATTTGGAGAAGTTACTATCAACACGATACATACACCTTTGATGAAGTAATTAAAACTGAAAACGGCCATCCAGCTATTGGTGATATTGTTGCCGCATTTTTTAATTTTGTTTTTTATCAAAAACTGCATATTCTTGGGGACGTTGAGTCATACCATTTCTTTCAAGTATTTACTTCGTTCCTTATTGTTTTAGGAGTTTCTGTAATTGTCTTTTTCGAATTTGGAATTTTCCCTTCTATAGTATCTTCGTTCTTGCTGGGGGCATATCCGTTATTCTTTTCCGAATCTCATTTCAATATTAAGGACCCTCCCGAGACTGCTTTTTTCGGTTTAACTATAATTCTTTTTTATCTTGGAATAACCAAAAATAGTTGGATCTATATTATTATTTCGTCGATAATTGCTGCGTTCGCACTTGGAACAAAATTTAATGCTTTCTTTATAGCTCCGATCTTGGCGTTGTGGCTCATTTTTTATGTATTTCATTTTATTTCAAAAGATAAAAAAATATTAAGCTTGATAAATATTAGAAAAATTACCCCTCTAATTATAAGTCTGATCGCATATCCGTTTATGACTACTGCCGTCTTTTATTTCTTATGGCCATATCTTTGGTCCGATCCGATTGGAAATTTTTTAAACATAGTAAAATTCTATCAACAGATTGGAGTTGGTACCCCGCCTGAAATGGCTAATTATATATTCCACGGTTGGAATATGTACCCGATTGTTTGGATTTTATATACATCACCAATTCCTATATTAGTCTTGTCTATCGTTGGTTTTGTTGCATCGTTTTTCTTGGCTTTTTTTAAGAGAAATAGCTTTGCTTTTTTAGCCATGATATGGCTTGTAATTCCCATTTTGCGGGCTTCGTTTCCAAATTCATCCATATACGGAGGTGTCCGACAGATAATGGAGTTTGTTCCAGCGTTTGCAATTCTTTCGGGGATTGGTACTTATGTTTTAATTAATCAGCTGAGATATAGAAAAGTTTTAATCTTATTGATTTTGTCATCCTTAGTATTTGTTTTTTATGAAATGGTAAAAATTCACCCTAATCAAAATGTTTACTTTAATCAGTTGATTGGAGGTTTATCCGGGGCAAAAGAAAAGAAAGTTCCATACTGGGGGAACTCGTATGGTAACGCATATCAACAGGGACTTGACTGGTTAACAGAAAATGCTGAACCTAATGCAAAATTAGGCTTACCGATTTCAACAATGGGTAATATACCTCGAATTAAATTGAGATCGGATATTGAATTTTCTAATGGTTATTGGAGCGGCCCCAATAAAAAAGGTGAGTACGAGATTGAGCTTGACTTTGATTGGGGACCAAAGTCTTGGTACAGTTATGCCTACTATGACACTTTTCTCAACCCAGTTTACGAGACAAAAGTAGACAATGTCTCAATTTTAAAAATTTGGAAAAACGATCCAGAGTATGTTAAGCCGGGTTTTGAGGAAGAAAAAGCCTTTCCCCTGTTTTCTTTAAACTTAGATAAAGGTGTTCTGACAATCGATTTGGGAAAAGAAATCTATTTGACTAGGGTTACAATTAACCATTCGGCTATTGGGTGTAATGAACAAAAAGGGGGCTATATTGCGATATCAAAGGACGGTAGGATATGGGAAAGGGAACCGGAGCCGATAGACTATCCTCAAGTACCACCGGCTGCTGTGGGCATAGATAAAAACACTTTTGTGTTTCTTTTTGCTGCCAAGAAAGCCCGCTATGTTTTATTGGACACTATGTTGCAGAATTCCTGCACCCTCAATAATTATTTTGTAAAAGTTATGGGTCTCAAGAGGCTTCCTTAAACCTTCTTGGCAACTGCGAGGTTATATATGGCAAATGTTCCGGTTTCATTTTTGTCAAAAATAATTCTTAACCCAGATACCGTAAGATTGGAAACGAGACATAGAACATAGACAAACGGAATAGCAAGATATCCAAAAAGTTTGGTTTCCTTTCTAATTATAAGATCTTTTGTTTTATACAGTAGTAAAACATTGAAGTATTGGCCAATAAGTTCAGGAAAGCCACCAAGAGGTTTGATAGAAACAATTTTGAACTTACTATTGCTCAATATTTCTCTGAGGCCAAACTTTGTATATCTAAAAAAGTCAAATGGTATGTCATGTAAAACATAATTTTGCACTGTTATTAGAATTA
>ERZ1292625.2369-Hain-H41-01um-R1-2369-length-17711-cov-5_pt1 | contig 17711 bp, 29 predicted proteins | sample MGYA00564400_ERZ1292625 | MGnify/ENA primary metagenome ERZ1292625 (study PRJEB36523, sample SAMEA6512639) | groundwater metagenome | collected 2019-01-08 | study: AquaDiva: Metagenomics assemblies of 32 groundwater samples
CCCCTTCGTGAATCATTTTAGAATGATCTGCAAAGAGCGTCCAGCCTTCTTTTTCATAGTTTAAAATCTCAATCGCTTGGTGTTGATTCGCCATTTTACATTCGTGAGTGTCTAGGATTTTTAGTTCGGTTTGCATAGTCTTTGTTTAAAGTTGCATAATTTTTAATTTTGTTTATCACAAAAAAGGCAAGTGACTTTGTGGCATTTATCAATTTTAATGCGTGAATGTCCCATAATATAACTCCATTTGTGTCCAATTATCCAACAAATAAATCTTTTAATTTTTATCATATTTTTAGTTATATAATCTTTTTCTGACTTTAGAAGGATAAATTTTAACCTTGCACTCCGCAGATCAGGGTCTATTGTTTTACCTTTCAAAGCCAGAAAAAAACTATATGTCAAATATATCAGAAACTCCATCAACTATTCCTTTCGCGGTTCCTTTAACAACGGAGGATACTCCAATTGTCAAAATTGAAAGCCCTTGCTTATCTTCGCCATTATTCCCATTCAAATCCATTGCAATTTCAGCAATTCCTCTTATTGGTGATAGGGCTATTTTTGTTACCCCCTTTAGAATCCCCATTTTATTATTGGTTAATTGTATTTAAAATTACTTCCTTAATCCTTCTAATCACCTCATCCGGATAGTCGTCAATCAGTTTTTCAATTCGTATTCTTTGTTCTCCGATTGTAGCTTCCACAACCAGAGTACATTGCCCTTGTTGTGTGCGTATACCGCTTCTAGTGCCATCTATAGTGCCTTCAATTGATTCTACCCAGCGATAGATTTCATCTTGGATATGGATTGCTTGCTTTGCGAGTTCAGTTGAGGTCATGAATAAATTTTCTAAGTTTTAAAAGTAAAGCATGAGCATTTCTTTTATTTAAGGGAGTATCAGTATTTTCTGCAATTAAACTGCTGATTTTTGAGTCTATCCTTCTGATTATTTCTTGCTTAGTCATGGTGGTTTTTGCGAGCGAGTTTGTCATTATTTATTTTTTATTCAAGTCTTTTGCCATGAGTTCATTTATTTTCCCATAAGTGTATTCAACTTTCTTGCCGTCAATTGTTGTTGAATATGTAGCGTCATCTTTGACGTACTTATAATCATTCATTCCTTCTTCATATCCCCAATTGTATTCGTTTATGCTGGCGATAATAAGACCCGTCATTACCAATACTATTGCGAGAATTTGGGTTGCGAGATACATAGTTTTTTATTGTTAAAAAATATTAAATAATATATTTTGCGAGTTGATTTGTCATTTATTTTTTAATAATTCTTTTTATAGAATTTATCTATAACTTTAAATAAAGCCTCTGTTACAAATTCTCCACCTTCTCCGTCCTCTTTGCCTATCCAAACACTATAAGAATCTTTAGGACTTATAATATATTTTTCAGATGGATTATCGGGATTACTAATTGTTATTTCAAAATTAAACATGTTAGCAGGTATTATTTTAAATTATTCAACAAATAATGTTTAATTTTATAAATATCCTTATCCCAAGCCTGATTTCCCTTTTCAATCAAGTCTTTTTCCCATGCCTCACCTCTTGTTGCTATCATTTCTTGTCTAAACCATAAAGGATGTTGATGAGCAGAAAATTCAAAGAAAGTATGGTGTCCGCTGCATAAAGATACTCCATTGGGGATATACCACCTTGTACTTTTTCTGCGTCTTGAAATTATATGATGAATATTTATGTGTCCCTTGCAATGAATATTTGATAATGTACATTTTTCTCCATAAGTTTTCTTTACGACTTCTCTCCATAATTTATCACAAGCAAGTTGAGTGCTTTTGTTTTCCTTTTTTAACCATTTTTTTGAGTTGAGTTTGCATTCAAGTTTTCGCTTGGCTCTTTCTTCTTTTCTTTGACGTTTAATTTCGAGCTGGCACGGATAACAGATACGTTTTTGCATTGAGGACTTGAATTGCTTAGAGCATTTTTTACAAAACCTAGGTTTATTTTTCATTATTTTTATTTATTTGATTGATAACACTATTTTGCTCTTTATTCTGCTCTCTTTCTATTCTTCTTCTTTCTGCCCTATTTCTTATTGCTCCATTTGCGTTTTGCCATTTGCATGTCATCAAAATATGACTTTCATCTCCAAATTTCCTACAAATATCCGGACGATTTTCATAAATCGAACATCTTAAATCCTCTCCTAGATAACAACAATAATTATCTTTATCTGTGGCAAGAATTATATCTCCAAAATCTTCGTGATGTATTGGAATCCTAATAAATTTATATTTCATAATTATTTCTTTTGGGAGTGGAATTACTCCGCAACATTCAGCCTTGCATTTCTTTAGACAACTTTCACAATCCATTTTTAGCTTGTTTTATTAAATCTTCTATACATTTATATTCTGTTTCACTCCAATTGAAAGTCATTTGGAGGGCGTCAAGTTGCTCTTTGATTTTATTCATTTTATTAAATTTTTTCATATAATCTCGTTGATCTTTATTGGCTAGTCTTGCCACCTTAGACATGATTTTCTTATTGTGTATGGCTTTGATTATTTTATTCATATTGATTATTTTATCTCACCTGTTTTACCGTTTGTATAAAGAGTTTCTCTATCATGTAATGGCAATGCTAGTTGTTGCCTTGCTTTGTTTATTGCATTCCAGTTAAGTCCTACAATGCCTTTATTCTCCTTTTCCCAAACTTGAAATGTAGGAGGCGTTTTAGACGAATGAGTGTAAATAAATTTGCTCATAGTTATTGTTTAAAAATATAATTTGTGCTTTCAAAAATGTTTTTTAAGTCTTTGCTTTCTTCTGGCGTGAAAATTATATGCTGTTTATCCTTTTTAATCGCTACCGTACATCCTTTATCGTCAAGATAATTGTCAAAAACTATTGATATGTTTTCGTTTATCATCCATTCTTGCTTGATTAGTTTACGCATATTTTATCAAAAAGTTAAAAAGAAAACTGTAATATTCCAAGAGAAGATTAAGTAAAAAAAGACCAATAGGAATGATAATAAACACAATCATCAATACTGCACCGCCTAAAATAATCCATCTCAAATTTGCTTTCCCCTGATCTTTTCGTCTCAGATCTTTATAAGTGATTGAATAATCTTCCGGGCAATTTTTCATGATAAGGTTTTTTTAAATTTGAATAGATGATAACGTACATTGCAAGGAAATGCAAGATGATTTTTAGAAAATAATTCTTATTTTTCTTCAAGCGCATTTATATCAAAGGGTAGTATGTCTTTTTATCTTCACCTACTATATGTTGTTTTTTGGCTTATTTAAGACAAAAATAATAAAACTCCTCTTGAGTTTTTTCGCGAGGAGTTTTATACTGTTTTGTGCATCAACCAAAACGATTCCATTATACAGTATTTTCGGAATCGTTGTAAAGGTGCCGACTAGCGAAGGCTTGCAGTGTGCCACTAGGGGTCGCAAAACTACCTAGTTACAGAATACTGCCTATATCCCATGCAATGACGGGAATAGTTTGTCCCCCCTTAAGTGGGCGTGTGGAAACATTAAAGTAGACGCACACGTAAAATCTCAAGGACAGAGCAAGGCACACAAAGCCATGAAAACGGTCTTATATGCTCTCCGAAATAGGATAAAGAGTGTTATGTTATATAAAATTTAGTAGTGGGAAGCGAAGCTACAAAAACCCTGCTGCTGAACAGGAATAACATTTAATCCAATAAACCAAGACGATCTAACGCAACAATCAATCTTTCTTTTGTCAAATTACCTATCTTCTTATTCAAAACTTTTAAATCTAAAAATACTTGTTCTGCCACAGAATCACCAACGACATCTTGCGGATTGTCCAGTTTTAAATTGACTAGTTTTTCCTTTGCTTTTTCATAAGATCCAACTGCAAAATCTGAAATTTGAGTGGAGTTAACAAGTTTCAGCCATAATAAAGGATCTTCAAAATATTCATCAATCTTTTTCTGATTCCATCCTCTTGTATATTCAGTCCATTTTAATAATTGTTTTTTTATTATTTCCCAGTGAAGATGAGAGCTAAACGTACCAGTCTTTCCTACCGTTCCAATTTCTTCTCCAATAGCAACAACATCACCAACATTAACAAAAACTTTATTCATGTGAGCCATCCTCGTCCACCTATTTAGGGCATAAGAATATATCACAATTAAATTACCCCACCCTTTAGTTTTTGTCCGAAAAATAACCTCTCCAGCAAAAGGCGCCTTTATTGGCAAATTAAAATCAGCGTTTGCAGAATTGCCGGCATTTAGATCAGTTCCGGGATGTAATGTCCTTCCGTCTTTTATTATTTGCTTAAATTTATACCCGAATCTATTTGGATTATATTCTATAGGAGCAACTGCAATCATAAATTATTTGTTAAAAATTAAGTCAATTTACAATGAGCATAAATATTTCCATGATTTGCAGATAAGGTGAAATTAAAATCAATATAATATTTAGTGACGGTACTCACTGTTGCAGTACAGAATGCGGAACCATTCAAATCAATCACCTTGTTCGTAGTTTCATACATATTTTCACTATTATCTGCGCCGGCTCTATTAGCATCATCTGAACCCCACGCAATAGTTCCTGTATTCGAGCTTTCCGGACCGTAATATCCAACAGACATACCCGCGTAACCACTTACACCTTTTCCCGCCTGAACCTCTATTATTCTCGGTATACGCCCTAAATTATGATACATTCTATAAGTACCACTAGCTTGAGAGGTGGTTTCAATTGGTCTTAAACGAACCTTAGCACATGAATTTGCACTTGGATAATTTATATCTATTTCATCAGTATCCGTCACGATGCCAAAAGTTGAACCAAACAAAGTTGAAAGAAACGCTGAATTTTGAATAGTTTGACTTAAATAATTCATCCACGCGTAATTTCCTATTGTAAGACCGGCAAATCCAGCCAATTTTCCTTTATGACGTACCAAAATAGGATCTGTGGCATTTCCACCATTAACTGCGAATCCTTCAAATCTATCAGTATTGTCATATTCCTCATAACATCTGGCAGAAATATTACCGGCACCCTGTGGACATTCCATGCGAATATGTTTAGCTGTAGCATCATTTATTCCAATCACACAAGTTGCTCCTACGGCGTTACCTATATCATCCCAATCATTATCACTATCAACAGCCTTTTCAGTTGTCAATTCTGCATAATCACTTTCCGTAGTGGCACCTTCCCTTTGTATATAAACAAACCTTGCGGAAGCAACTCTATTCATAAATCTTAATCCGCCAATGCCGATTTGTGCCGGACCGGAAGTATCAACAACAAATTGCCCTCCAAACGCAAGAGAAGTGTCAGCGGTATTTGCTCTCGTAGTATTAGCGCCGGTTTCTCTCCATGTAAAAAATGCCGCACTTGAAGATGATGTTGTTCTTGCTCCATACATTCTATCTCCTGTACCGACACCATCTATAGCAGACACACTTACAGAGGTTGGCGTTGTTCCAACCCACGTCACTTTCCAAGCATTGACGGCGGCTACTCTTTTATAAACCGTTACGGTGGTGGCACTGCCAATAAAGACACAATCAGCGTCATGATCGCCACCCGAGGCACCAGTATAATCAGCCTGAGTAACCCTACTAGCCCATCCGGAGGTGATGACTGTCCCTGCTAAACTACAACCAAACATATGTATATTTGCACCGGCATCCGTAGCCATACATGCAATCGTGTCTGTAGCAAGTAAATCTGCGGAAATCATAGCCGCATCCGTAAGAGTGACAACATTAACTTCTGTTCCAAAAGTTACAACAGTTCCTGAAACAGTTCCAGCTCTAACTTTAACTTTTTGATCAGCCGTATTGTAAATACAAAAAACCTTATCAGTATCGGCTAAAATAACGTCCACTCCACCACCACCCTTAGCGGTACTTGCCGATTGTACCGTTTGAGCGCTTCCCCACGTTATAACTAAAGTTTCTGCATTTATTGTCGCTAAACAAATTTTAACATCCGTACCATCCGCATAAATAATTGCAAATTTAGAAGAATTGATAGAACATCCGGAAATTCTAAGTACAGCCGCCCCGGTCGCAAGACCGGCACTCGCCCCGGGATTTTGCCAAGATTGTTTTCGAGTTTTTTCAATCTGATCAGCAACACTTGTCGAAGAAACAGGATTGTTTGCAGATATTGTTTCACTTGCAGTCCAAACACGATCAATAATTGGCGCAGACCGAGGCATTTGAGAAACTATTTGTAAATTCGTGCCGTCATACACAACAATCACGATGTCACCGGAAATTATATCGTTTGGTGAAAGATTTTCACCATTTTGTTTTTTTATAGTCTTTACCCCAATTGCATTGACATTTAACGTTGCATTTCCTGTATTGGTAAAATTTGCTTTAAATTTATAAATCGCTCCTGTTGTGTATGCGACAATTTGTGCATCCAAAGCCAAAACATAAGCATTTGTCGTCCCAGTAGAAGTTGCATAATCGCCCCCAGCCTGAATAGTATCAAGACGTTGCGCATTATTATTTGCACTTGTTACCGTATCCCCTCCAGCCTTTGTTGTAGAAGTAATGATTGACATTTTTATTTATAATTACCTTGTTTTATAGGTATTAAAAGTGCATCTAGCTTATTCCATCCTCTATAAATTCTTCTAATAATTGTCCAATAATTCAGTTTTAATTCTTCACACCATTCCGAAAGAGTATGAATTTTTCCCTGATATTCTATATTTATATTTCGTCTAGTATTATTTGCCTGTTCTTTACGTGTTGCCCATTTACAATTCTTTTCGCAGTAATTCCCATTATTATCAATTCTTTCTATCGTAAATCCATTTTTATATGTATTTCCCATATCGGCAAAAAAATTCTCAAAAGTTTTCCATTCACATTTTATTCCTCTATCGCCGTAATTTTTATACGCTGGTGAATTTTTATTATAACACCTTTCCTTCATTCCTTGGAATATTTGCCATATTCTGGTTTTTGTCATTCCATGAGTAACATTACCTTTTTCACACCCACAAGACGATGATTCCCCAGACCTTAAATGCGCTCCTTGAATAATTGCAATTTTTCCACAATCACAAATACATTTCCATTTTGCAGTTCGACCAGCACTAAAAAGTTCCATAACTTTCAGTTTTCCGTATTTTTTAGCCAATTCATTTTTAAAATCACTCCTCATTGACAATTTGATTAAATTATGGTCAACTATCGTTAAATGTAACGATACTCTGGACATTAAGCGTTTCAGTAACACTTTTTGTAACCGCACTCAAAAATCTATTGAATAATTGTCCGCTATTTGCCGCACCTGTTCCATCAATAAACATCCCATATTCTTGAAAAGTGCCGGAAACCTCAGAGGCAGAGTAAAACGTCTCAAGATAAGCGATATTACTTGCATACGTACCGCTTGAAAGTGCTTTGCGGTATGTTTCAGTGCCAAGTGTAGCGTCACCGACTGTGGCTGGCGTTGCATTTGTTCCCAGTGCCGTGTGAGTGACAGTACCGGTATAAGTGACCGTACCGCTTAATCTTTGAGCTAAAACAGACCTTCCAACCGTACACGTGATATTTTCTATCACAAACTCTCTTTTTTTAAAGAGTTTATGCAAAATATCGAGATAATATCTATATTCCTCCCATAAACTATGCAACATAACAGAAGTGACAAGATGGAGATTTTGAATATGGTCTTTTGTTTTTCCCAATAATAAAATTTGACGGAGCTCTAAATCTCTTTCCATCAAAACAATTTCCCTACGTTTTTTTACGTCTTCGAGCTTTTTTTGCAAAATAAGAGATTTGTCACTTATTCCCTCACATAAAGTCAAAATATGTATTCCTTTCGCTTCTGTCTTGTGGTTTTTCTTTATTGAGACCATATTGCAGTTTTTATAATTATAATATATCAGAATTTAAAAAAAATACCATTTTAACCAAAATCAGATAAATTAAATCTGGTTGTCAAGGGCTGTCCAACACTCGGCTCAAATTGCCAAGTTCCACTCGTTTTATCAACAGCCACATCAACATCATCAGATGTAACATCTTCCGAAATAGTGACCCTTTCATCTCCGCTATTTGTCGCGACATCATTCACATCATTAGATTCAACAATCTCATCTGCCGAAACATAAGTCGAAACTATCGCATCAACATTAAGTTCAACTCGATCATCTATAGCAAGCAATTTTTGCATAAATTCTATCCATCCAAAAAGTGTCGTACCAAATTTCACTTTGTAAATAAAATTGTCGGCATATTCACCACCTTGCTGTTGAATAGTTATTGATTGAATAAGATATGTATCATCAATATTTCTGTTTATCGTTTCGGTAATTCTTAGTAATTGTCCGGCTTTCAATCCATGAATATCAGTTGTAAAAGAGCCGGTAATAATTGGATTTGAAAATTCCGTAACTTTAGCCTGCGCGACTGCTATTGCGGTACCGATAGAGTCAATATTTCTATCTCGATATGTTTCAAGATCAAAAATGCCATCTCCCAATCCACCTAGAGCTTTAAGCGCCGCAACACTTGCGTTATCACTATATTGGATTTGGATAGGCACACGTTCATTGTAAGTAAATAAAATCCCATCTCCTGCATTTAAGGTGGCTTCACTCGCAGTCGCGCGTACTGACTTTTCATTTGAATTGTGGACATAAGCAACTGTTGTTTCATCGACAATGCCTTCTATTCCGGATGTTTTTGCAATCGTAAAAAATGTGATTGTATCTCCGTTTGTTTGTCCGACTACAGTTTCAACGGTAAAATTATCATTATCAACTTTTATGATTGATCTTATCTCATCTCTTGTTTGATTTGTAACATAATCGCCTGTAATAAGACCATGTCCGGTGACTTTTATATTCGTGGTATTTGTACCAACTTCGGCGGCATGCGTATTGGATTGATCATCAATTTTTATGACAAGATTTTTGAACTTTGTTTTTAAAATCCATTCTCTTTTCGCTCCATCTCCGGGAATTGCTTGTGAATAAGTTGACGTGGATGTTTTTTCTCCACCTTCAACAATAATCCTGTTACCGAGTTGACTTTGATCAACTTCAATTTCCAAATCCAAAAAATTATTAGATGTATTTGTCAAATCAAAAGGAGCAAGTTCAAGCTCATCATCTTTAAAATGAATATCTCTCTCATAGTCTATGTACCACATATAGCCCCATGTTTTTGCCAATAATTGAATGAATGATGTGGGCTTGAGTTGAGGACTGCGAATATCATCAAAAGTGGGAGTTGAGGTTACATTGTATAAGGTGAAAGCATCATTATTGTTTACCCTCAAGCCATTCAATAAGACGCTTCCAGTCACAGTTTCAGTGATTATAATCGCCGCATAATCAACGGCTGTCCATACCGGCGTTCCTGTTATCGTTGCGTTTACAAAATTGGCACTCAAATATTGCCAATCAGTAGTATTCACCAAAGGAAAAGTAAACTCGGCATAATTAAGAGAATCTGAGCCTATTCTTATCTTAAAACTTGTTATATTTGCAAAATTTGAGGTTTTAAGCCATAACATCAACTTCCCGGCAACAGGATTGCCGGATGCCGCATCCGTAAAATCAGATATGTCTTTTGTCGTTGGTGTTCCCGCCCAAGTTGCAGAACCTCCGGCAAATGTCCAGCCAAAAGAGCCGGATGAATTGCCTTCCAAATAACTTGATGAATTTATTGTCGGATTATTCCCATCTCCCGATTCAATCCATTCCGCTTGAATTGCCGCATTATTATCATAGTCCAAATTGTCCAGAGTTGAATTGTAATTAACAACCGTATTGCAAAAATCATTTATGATATATCGGCTATCCACATCTTCCCATGTATCAGAAATAACTTTTTTATCAAAAATTTTCGTATAATCAATGCCATCAATTTTATATTCAATATTATTAAGAACTTGAACATTTTTATCGCCAACCCTGCTTATAACTCCGCCAAACAGTTGAAAACCGATTTTATCACCTGCGGAAACAACGCCGGAAGGTGAAGCTGTTAAGACCAACGTCAAAGTGCCTTCAGTATAAGTTGAAACTATCGCGGTTTCCTCATCTGTATCACCTATTCTTATTCTTAATCGCTGTCCGACATGGAAAAAAGACACCCCGAACTGAAAATCACTATTTAGCGTCAAGGTCGCACCTGCGGCACTTGCAATCGTAGCATATTTAAAAATGCGAAGTTGTTGATTTTCATTCGGTTTACTATTCTGAAATACATTAAAACTGCATGTGTCAGCCCTTTGTTGTAATTGATTGTTAATTCTTAAAGAGCTTTCTTCACAATCACTTGTTCTATCAATATTATTTATTTCAAAGCGGATCATTATACTACCGGTGAATGGTTAAACATTTTTTTTGTCAGAGCATCTCCCACCCTGTCAATTATATCCTGTCCGGTAACATCTCCATAAATCACAATATTTATTCCTCCCAATTTTGACAATAAATTGCGTTGTTGTGCCGCATTTAAAACAATTTCACCCGGACTCAACATTGCCGGTACCGTATCTGTGCCTTTAGCAAAAAATCCATCTTGAGCATATACCATTCCGCCTTTAGCAAATTTTTTAAGTCCGCTTTGTGCAAATTGTTTGACCGGTAAAGATGCGTTAAAAGTCTTTGTTTCAGCAAATCCTAAACTTGCTATTTCTAGTGCAATATCTTTTGTCTTTTGCAACATCTTCCCTAGCCACTCAATGACACTTTTTATAGCATCAACAATGCTCATTATAAAGCCGTTAATAGCATCCACTATAGGTTGCGTTGCATCTTTCATCCATATCCAAGTCCATTTCCAGTCATCTTTTACTTTATCCCAATTACTGATCAAATAATAACCGGAAGTCACCAAAGCCCCCAACAAAAGTATCAATTGTGCGCCGGGAGTGGCGGCTACGAAAGCAAATGCGATACCCAATGCTTTTGTTACGACAATTATTTGACCAAGAATATAGATTACGGGACCGGCGGCGGCTACAAGAGCGCCTAAACCCAGAATTAAAGTTTGTGTGCTTTCACTTAAACTACCAAACCATTGAATAAAAGAAATTGCTACGGAAATAATATTGTTAAAAGCCGGAAGTAAATTTTCTCCAAATTCAATTCCCAATTCTTTTACTCTTTCTTTGAATGTTCTCATCTGATTTGCGGCACTATCGCTTGTTCTAGCAAAATCTCCTTGAGAATTCGATGTTACGTTAAGAACATACTGATAACGCAAATTTACCAATTCAGCTTGCGTCATATCTTCAATATTCTTTTCAATACCTTGTGATAAAGCAAATGCTGATAAATTTGCTTGAGTCATAACAATTCCCAATCCTTTCAAACTTTCCGTTTCTCCTGTAAAAATTGACTTCAAGGCGGTTGCTCCCACTTCAATACGTATGTTTTTGAATGAAGCCATATCTCCTGTAAGTTCAGTCAATTTTAATGACATTTTTTTTGCTTCCTCTGTACTAAGCCCCATACTTGTCGCCATGTCACCAAATAAGGCAACGCTATCTAAGGCAGTTTGTGAAGCTATACCAATATTTTTAATTGTACCCTTTGACCATTCATTTATTTCTTCTGCACTGTCGCCAAAAACAACAGCAATTTTATTCTGAGTTTCAGCCATATCAGATGCTAGTTTGATAGAGGCACCTCCCAAAGCAACAAGAGGAGTTGTAAGAAAAAGAGTCATTTTGCTCCCCACATCTTTCATCTTATTACCGATCTTTTGCATTTTCTGAGAAAAGCTCTCCATCGCCTTTTCGGCTTCCTTGACGGCACCACTGATTTTATTTTCTGCACTGATTATTATCTTTGCCTCATTTGCCATTTTGGTTGTTTTAATTGTTTATTATTCCCTTTTATTTTTGCCACATGAATTGCAATAATATATTGCAATCTTCTGCAACTATATTTCTTCCAATCAAGACCAAAATTTAAAGACATCTCATAATCAAGTGCCTCCCACTCTATTCCTTTTCTTTTGATTCCTTTTTCGTAGATTGCGGCGATTGCTCCCAGTTTTTTTTTTCGACAAAAAAGGTTTCAATTATTGGTTGTGACAGGAGAAGTATAGCTTGTGTTGATAATTTATCAATTTTATCTTTTGAAAATTCAATCTGATTTCCTTCATTGTCTTTTAATGACCAATTGACCAAAACTGCTTTAAGAATTGGTCTTGCCAATTTCATCTGTGCAACTTTCGATTCCATATCAATACTTCCAAGCATTTCTGAATAGTCCTCATAACTTATGTCTGATTTATATTCAATCCATTCACCATCTCCCAGATCATGCTTGATTATTCTATCTGAAACAAACCAATTTGGCATATTTAATACACGGTTACGTTATTGACCAATAAAATCTGCACTGAATATGCGGCAGTTGTATTGCAAAAAGCACTAAATGGAATCTCCTCATTGACTAAATCATCCTGTGATAATGATAATTGATACGGATCAAATTGCACTTCCGGGAAAATTATCTGTAATTGATAATATATACCGGTTGCGCCAATTTGACCGCCTGTACATTGTAATTTTGCCGCCTGTGCAGTGGTTAATCTCAAATGTCTTATAAATCCTTCATCTTGATTATAAAGTGCGAAGCTACCATTTGCAGTCAATCCTTTTTGCAATAAAGCAGTAGGGAATCTATTTGACAGATTTGTTCCACTTGCGGCATGTCGTTCTTCTAATTCATTTAAAATTGAAATTGTGAAGTCCTCAACGTTTTCAGTTGCAAATGAGGCTTTAGTATTGCCGAGACTTACTTGAGATCCACCAACCCACGAAAATTCTGAATCGATCGTATAAGTTGGAGTTTGGGGAGCTAAAACAATCAAATCTCCGATTGCTGTTGATGTTTGCAGATTTGTGACAACAATCGTGTTTGCTGTCAATGAGGTAATCGTATGAATGGCATCACTTGCCGCTTCAAAATCCAAGAATCCCGAACCATCCCGATATAATTTAATAGAATCGCTTGCAACTAATCCCTGAGTTGTATCAACAGTGATAGTTTTCGCACCAGCGCCGGAAGTTGTAATTGCGGTCACTCTGGCTTGTCTAAAAGCCGATCTAGCCATAAATTGAATCCCAGCAGTGATAATGTCATCAGATTGTCCAAAGGCATCTATAGAATGAAATTTGACGCCAACCAACCTATGCGCTCTATCTGAATACCCAAATTCCATTGTGAAAGTATTTGAGAAATTTGCCGGTAATTTTGCGGCATGACCTTTTACTGTTCCAGCACCATCAACTTCATCAACATCAGCAGTTGCGCCGGAAACAGCCTGACTAAGAGTATCTGTATTGGCTGGCGTGCCTGTAAAAGCACCAAAAATGATAAAATCATCACCGATAAAAACCGGTGTAGCTGTTGCGGCAGAACCCACAAAAGTAACTACATTTGTCGTATTGAAAGTTCCAACAACATTACTGATTTTCACATAATTACCACTTATCAAATCACCCAAAATTGCTTCCAGAAAATATCCGAAAGTTTTAGGCTCTACATTTACATTTATCGTGCCAGCCGGAGCAGTAATACGTTTTTTTACAGCTCTGCGATTAAGTGCGCGGCTACCCGAAACAGGAATTGCGGGAGTATAACCGTATTCAACTGCCGCAGACTCATCATTAAAAGGAATAAAAACATTTGGTGTAACTGCGGTATTTTCAGTGGTTTCTTTTTTGATAGCTAGATAACCGACTCTCGAGTATGTATCAGACATAATTTTGATTGTTAATTTATATTAAATCGCCTATTTATTTTTTGAAATAGTAACGTCTTTTTTGGTCACTTTTTTGGGCTTCAATTCTTTTTCAATTTCATCTCTTGTTTTCCCAGTGACCAATTTTGCAAGACCTCTATCAATCAATAAATCAGCAATTGTATCATTAACTCTCACCTCAGCCCCTTTATCTAAACCCGGCACATTTGGCATTTCCACTTTCTCTAATATAGTTATGTATTTCATAGAATTTGATTATGAGGGTCTGCTTCTGAATTGGTCTACGGTGAAAGTTAATACTCCGCGATAATAAACTTCACCCTCAACATTTTCCGTTTCATATTGTATCACAATATCATCATTGAACAAATAATCAGTTCCCTTTATATTTTCCCTCAATACTCCGAGAACAGTCGTTGTTTTAGGAGTATGATTTGCATCTACTTCTTCAAATAAATCCAATATCTGTTTTTGTGCATCCAGTACACCATCTGCCTCAACTCCGCCGGTGGCGTTTACTTTTCTATAGGCATTTGTCAAAATTTCAATTTTAATCGTATGCTGATATCTATCCCTAGCCGTACTTTTCTCAATCAAAGTCGTATTGTCACCATAAATCGCCAATATAGGCAATTGATTGATAGCCGGATTATGAACTTTCCCAACATAATATTTGGTTATGCTCGTGGTCATTGCGGCTGAAAGAAGTCCTTTTATTTCATCAAGAATTTCATACATGTACTATTTTTTTTAAATATTTTTCAAAATGTTTTATCACGATATTTATCACCTCTGCATTGATTCCAAAAACACGCCTTTTTTCACTCGTATATTTGAAATAATCAATATTATTAGTTATGATTGCCTTGAATTTGTCAACTTGTTTTTTGAATCCACTTTTTAAATTCCCTGTCCAAATCAATATTTTGGAAGTTGTTATTGGCGGATTACTATAATGTCCGGATCTCTTTGCGCGCGCCCGTAACGTGCTGGCATGTAAAGCCGCCCAACTTGAACCAATCGCCGCTCCTTGAGTGTCAAATACCTTTTTGCCAAAAAAATCATTCATCAATTCATCTGCCGCACCAGAGAGAGGCTCCTTGAAAGATTTAACGCCTGTTTCAATATTATTTATTAGTTTTCGTACTTGCTTGTCATCTACTTTTATATTTATTGCTATAGGCATTAAAATTTTGTGTCAGTTTCAAAAAAAGGCTCCGTATCACCATCATCTGTACTTGTTAAGGTGGGATAATAACCGGGCTTTATTCTGTCTGTTATAGATAATTCACTTCCGCTCACACCATACAATTTAATTTTTCTCGTTCGTATTCCTTCGAGAACATCCATTGCATCTTTTAAGACCGTTGTAAAATCAACGCCACTCGCTATCTCAATATTGGTGTTTTGATCTTTATAAAGGTTATAAACCGCAAGCTGAGTGCTTAAATCCTGTATCAAACTCGGCGTTTCACTCAATGGCAATTGATAAGCCTCACCAATAATGGCGTTAATCATATTATCTGCCTGTGCAATCGCTCTTACTACATAGGCAGAGACGATATTCGTTGAGTCCTTAAAAGGGCTTTCTTCCCTCACTATTGCTTCCGTTGTGTAACTCATTATTTATTTAATTTATTAAATTTACATCCACCTACTACTGTTGACAATTTTGTTATTGCTTTGGCAAGTTTTTCTCTTGCTATAGTATCGTGTTCAAAATGATTATTTATAATTTTATTATTCATTTTATCTTTTTTATAAATATATCCTATCAATAATACTGTTATGCCTGTCATTCCTGCTTCCGTAATTACTTTTATTGTTTCCAACATAAGACTGTATTATAATTGGTATATCTTTAATTTATTATTATGGCTAAAAAGCGATTGGGAAAAATCTATATATCTTCTGAAGGATATAAAATTATGTATTGCCCCGAGCATCCAAATTCTCGCAAAGATGGAACTATTCCTGTTCACAGATATATTGTGTCTAAATATCTTGGCAGAAATCTTGAACCAACCGAGATAGTTCATCACAAAAACGGAGATAAACTTGATAATTCTATAGAAAATCTCGAGATATTGTATTATCTTGAGCATAATAAAATTCCCAATTTTGGACAATTTGAAAAAGGTATAATTCCGTGGAATAAACAAACAATCTATAAAAATTGTATAATTTGCGACAAGGAATTCGAGATGTCCCCTTGTAGAAAAAATAGAATAAAATGTTGTTCTAAAAAATGTGGCTATATTTTTCGATCTAAAAATAAATTGTCTAATTGAATTCATTATTTTTTAGGGTATAAATAACTAAAAAGAGGAAGTAGTATTGTTAATAAGTTTGCAACCGCAATCCCTGTATTCTGTAGGGCATCCGTAAATCCCTGCATGTCAAGATTGTACTGAACTCCCAAAATCATCAACAAGAGGGAAACAAATCCCGATGTTGATGCCCAAATCCTACGTTGACTAATCAGTTTTATAAAAGTTTCCATACATTTTTGGTTAAAAACTATAAATTCAATTTGTCAATAATGCTCAAAAATATATCGTCTTTCCCATCATAATTTTCAAGATCAATACTTCCGGATTTTTTTATTTCTTTATCCAAAATATCATCAAGTATATTTCCTTCTCCCAATAAATACATATCTCTTTGATTTTCTGATAAGGTTTTATAAGCAGTTATCTTTTCTTCCTTAAATTTTTGATAGTCTGCTTTATTTTTAAAGCAAATTTTCCCTGTTTTTTCAACAAGAACCAAATCATTCAATTCATTTAAAACCAATTCTTCATCAGAAAAAAACATAACACCTTTATCATCAATACAAGATTCCTCTATGCCAATTCCAATCAACCCTGCTACAGCAACAGAAGACATGGCTATTATTATTTTATTCTTCATTGTGCTGGTGTTACTGGTATTGTTTGTGCTTGCTGTTGTTTTGCCACCTCTGCTTGATATTGAGATATACACATTTGATACCCTACCTCCTGATGGACTTTAGGATAAAGTTGACTTGCTTGATATTGACCGTAAATAGCGAATCCCACTAGGGCTATCCCTAGAATGACGATTCCTATTGCTCCCGTAAATTGTGCGACTGTTTTCATCTTGTTTAGGTTAAATAATAGATGATTGATTTAGGCGACTTTTGAGGATTAGGGGCGAAGGACAGAAGTCGCAAACTATCAATCGCCCCAATTATCAATTAACAGATGATGCTATCTGACTCCAATTTGTACCATTAAAAATAATTTTCAAAGTATCCCCTGCCGTAGAAACGAAAGCAGCAGTTAAGTCAACATTGGCTGTATTTGCACCGCATCCACCAGTTGAATCATTAACGGTGGAAATTCCAGCGAAAACAAAAGTTACTTCACTGCCTGGCGTCCAGTCTGTTGTGGTTATGCAATCAATTGCTGTTGCGCTTGCTGATACGGCAAAAGCATTACCAAATCCGAGTGTAACGGTTGCGGCAGGTGTAACATCTGCACCCTTAAACGCCAAGATTCTACCACCAAAGCGGCTCGCACCATCCTCAACAAATAAGGCATAGTTCGTACCCACATCAATATCAGTGTTTGCGACAAGTCTTAATGCCGCAAAAATAGAAGTGCCAGCTCCTGCGTTTACTGTAATACCCGATAAATCTATATTTGCTCCAAATAAAGTATATTGTCCTGCGGCGGGCTTTGTTAAAGTAAATATAGGCGAAACATTCATATCCATTGAAGTTTCAGTATCAATACCCGTGAAATTAACGCTTCGTGAAATTAAAATGCCTGTATCCCAATAGCCATTCATTCTTATACCAGTATTTAAACCTGCACCACTTATAGAAGTTGTGCCAGCGGAAGTAATAAAAAGACCATTGTTTTGCGAAGTAGCCAGATCACCTGCATTTCCGTTCACGTCAATAGCAAGTCCATTC
>ERZ1292625.501-Hain-H41-01um-R1-501-length-59033-cov-7_pt2 | contig 17711 bp, 34 predicted proteins | sample MGYA00564400_ERZ1292625 | MGnify/ENA primary metagenome ERZ1292625 (study PRJEB36523, sample SAMEA6512639) | groundwater metagenome | collected 2019-01-08 | study: AquaDiva: Metagenomics assemblies of 32 groundwater samples
GCCCTTGCCGCTTCATTCATATGTACGTACATAGCACGGGCGCGACGGCCTCCGCAAGCGGGATAAATAATAATTTATTATTCGCTTGACATTATTTATTATCTGGTGTATGGTGTTGACACTAGATAGGTGACCGTGCCGGCCGGATGCCGGTGGACCGTAGACGCAGAGGAGTAGAGCGATGACGACCCACTACATCGTGTGCGAGTACGACGAGGGCCGCTGGGCTATTTTTCACCCGTGCCCGGCTGGCGACACACTCCACCGCGCGCTAGGCCGCGGCGCGTGGATCGCGCTGAGCGAGTGTGACAGCGAGGGCGAGGCCACAGCCCTCGTCGATGAGGTCCGTGCTCAGGGCGTGTGCCTGTCGTGCGAGGATGCAGAGGGGTGCTAACTCTGGTATGCAGCGATACGCGCGGCGGGTGCTAACTCTGGTATGCACGGTGTTCAAGAATGTACACAGTATAGGGGAAAGTGTTCAAAAATGTACACATGCTCCCCTTACTGTCTCTGTCTCTTCTACCGAGGTGCATGGAACGGGGCTCCGCCGGGGAATTTATCCGGTGAAGCGCGTTCGTTAACGAAACGGACGCACGATTTACTAATTGACAGAAACGGAGGGAATGGAAATGGACATCATCAGGCAATGCCGATTTCAACCATACCGCAAGGGACCCGGGCCACAATTTGGATTAACCGTGTGGGATACGGCGAAACGCGACTCACGCGGACAATCGTTACTCGGATACAGGCTCACGATGGGCAAGAACGGAAGCACGATAATCGTTTTCGAGGGTGAAGATTTTGCCGGATCGCCAATGCACGCCGACGATTCCGACGCAACGTTGGCGAGCTTAATGAACTTTCTCACGCTGCGCCCGGGCGACACCGACAAACAATACTTTGCCGCATATACCGATGTTCAGCGTGAATTTTGTGAAAACCACGCTGAGGACCTCGGGCATGAGTCGCGCAGAAGATTTGGAGAGGGATGAGCATGAAAGTCAAGGAACGGGCAACGAAGACGTGCATGGATTGCCGCAAGGTAATCGACAAACCACCAGGCCGCGGCGGAACCGGTTACGCTCAGTGCCGCGACGGCGTTATCTGTTACCAGTGCTGCGCAGTTCGCGACTCGGCGGAAATGACGACAACCGGGAAAAGCAACCGGGTGGGACTGTACCTCAGCAAAGATGCCAGAGGGAAATGGCACGTCGGCAACTGGCCTAGCACGCTCCAATTCCCGCTGCACGCGAACGCCTCCCCTCGCAAGTCCTGGCACAATATCGCACGGGCTCGATACGACGTGTGGTTTGTTGGCCCTGATGGGTTCGTCTGGCATGGCGTTCAGTATGGGGAAAATACTCAGATTGTTCACTGCGCACGAACCCAGCAACGCTACACTGTGGCAGCATGACGCGCTACTTCTTTACTGAACGGAGGGTATGATGCAAAAATTCATTGCGCGGGAGAGGTACGAATTTGCCAACGGCGCCGTAGGCTGGCGTCCAGGTGGCCCGATGGATTGCCTGGGGCCATACGCCAAGGTCCAGAATTGCCCGATTGTCGGGACGGGGCTACGCCGAACCGTCTACGCCACGGGTTACGCCAATACCTATTTCTCGGTTCCGGCGTGTACACGCTACCGCGGCCGGTACATCGCGGGATATCTGACTGGCGTTCACGGTAGCGACGCGGTCGAGTTCCGTCCCTATGATCGGTTCCGTGTCTGTCTGCCGAAAGGGGAATGAACATGAAAGTCAAAGTAAATCGCTGGCCAATGTGTGGGGGCGGAGTCGCATACTCGGTGCGCGTGCCAGTCGATGAAGCGCCGGCATTCCTGCGGGATCGATGCCCGAAAGGATCGAATAGCTACGTCACGCAAGTCGGGGAATCCCATCAGGGCGAACGGTGCCACGGGTATTTTTTCGACTATCCCCACGCGACAATATCCGAGTCCCACCACGACGCGGAGCAGGGCTGGGATAAATACCAGGCGTGGTTGACGCACGAGAAAAAGGCAAATGCGGAAATGTTGGCGTTGATTCAGCGGCATTTCCCCGAGACCGTTGGCTTGACGGAGTTCCCGTTGCTCTGGGCGACGGGGCTCTTCCGGACACGCGACGAGGAAAAGAACTGCGCCATGACGGTGTGGGATGAGGTGGACCGATGAAACTCAGGATCACAATCGAGATGGACAACGCGGCGTTTGACGATCCGGACGAGCCTGAACGGATACTCAAACAAATATCCCGCAACTGGCGCCTGGGGCTCGATTATGCGGACGGGTGTCCGGTCAAGGACATCAACGGCAACACATGCGGTACGGTCAAGGTGACACGATGATCGGGACAATCTACATCGAGGACGTGAAGCACGCGAACGAGAAAGCCGGTAAATACTGGTTCAGCAAGGACACACTGCGCTTTTTCAAATCGCGCGTTGCGCCCGTCGCCTACACCACACGGGACGGCAAGACGGCGTACTTCGTATCGTCGGAGAAGTTCGACCACGACACACCGCGCCTCTATACGGTGCGCATGTGCGACCTGACCACGGGCGAGATTGACACGGTGGGTAAGTTTCAGGCGTACAAATCACAAGCCGCCGCAACCTACCACGCCAAAAAGCTCGCAAAGAAGGGAGAGCAGTAATGGACCACGCGACTCACTTAAGAAAACAGCAACGGCTGGACCTGGACGACACAATCAGCGTGGTCAGCAACGTGCGCGCCGCGATAATCGATCTGCACACGAGACGGTGCGAAGATAATCCGCTCATGGCGTTGTTGATATTCGACGAAATTGACCGAATCACGGCAACGCTCAACCGCCTCCGCGAAATCCAGTCGGTGTTGCCATGACGGACGCAATTAGCAGATCAATTCCCGGCAGACACAATAGGGGCCTGCGAAAAAGGGTACGGGATATCGCCCACTCTCCCAACGCTGGCGTTGGGTACCGAACCCCAGAGGAACTAACGCAAATTATCGCGCGACGAATCGCCCTGACGCCATGGGGCCGCGCGTCGGTTCTCGCCGCGTTCCGCTCGTTGGCGATCGATTGCGGATTTGAGGTGCCGTCGTGACGACGGCAATGTGGTGTGTTTGGGCCTTCGTCCGCGTCGCAACGCTGGTCGGTTGCGCCGTCGTTATCTGGCGATCGGTCAAGGACTTCGACGAAGATGTCAACCCCGACAGGCTCAAAATGGATCTGCCGAATAAACCTGGCAAGAGAAACCGGAGGGTGTCATGGTAGTCACGTCAATCTGCGTGGAGCGGGAATATACCGACGAAAACGGCGATGCGGCTTGGTGCGAGATTGAACTGCGCGTTGAGGCGCTGGTGTCCCGGTTCCGACCGGGCCGATATTCCGGTCCACCGGAGAACTGTTTCCCCGATGAAGGGGGAGGAATCGAGGAAATGTCGATCACCTGGGACGGCGTGGAGGTCTACGCCGCCCTCACGCGGGCCGAATTGCTCCGGGCCGATGCTGCCGTCTACGAACAGGTCGAACGCGACAATGACGAGTCCGATCGTTGGGACAGGGATAGCGACGAATGACGCGCTATTTCTGGCGGTGCCGCGGCGCCAGTTGCCGGGCTCGACACGCATTCGATACTGACATCAATCCGATTTACTGGGGGCAGGCGTATATCTGCTGTCCGAACTGCGACAAGAAGCATTCGGCGATATACTCCGAGGGCGGAATCGGTCCTGACCGTATTTGCGCCACACGTTTCGATCCGCTGAACTTCGTGGCTCGCCAAATCCCGACGAAATGCGACGGCCGGTGTATGGGAGCAAAGGGGCCAAACTGCGATTGCCAGTGCGGCGGCGCCAATCACGGCGCGAACTCAATCTAGTACAATAAACAACGAAGGGACCGACAGGATGACTAAAGCAGAAGAAATTACCCAACTTAACGGCATCATCAAATCCCTGCCGGATTCCTACCTGCGGGATTTGCTCAACCACCTACAGATGCAATTCGAGTCAGACGTGCGAGCTGATATCCCGACTTTGCCCGATATCCGCAAACTCGAACTGGCCACAGACGCAGCAAAAAAAGACTGCGAAACGGCATACGCTAAGCTGCGCGGCATCGTGGAGCAGGTTCGAGTCGCCGAGATTCGCCTGGCGCACCTGGAACGAATCACCAGCACGGCCCGCAACGAAGCGCACTCACTCGGTCGCGACTTGGCGAAAGTCTAATCAATCTAGTACAACTCCAACGCTTCGCCAGTCTCGAACAATCCCCCTCCCGGCGCAATGCTGGCAGGGGGGTGTTTCGTTCGGGGCTTCGCCGGCTCCGGAACCACGGGCTCTGCCGGCGCATCATCTCGCCAACCAAAGCACCTGGCGCAAACAAGGTCGGGCCGATCGGCGTAGAAGTCGATCAACTCGGGATCGATAGCGTGAGGGCAGGTCATACCGGCCGGTCAATCAACCGCATCAATGCGCAACGGGTCGCATCGGTATTCCAACCCAGGGCATCGCAGCAATCCGACAAGGTCACCACGGGACGGGAGGGGCCAAACTCGGGCGCGCACAGCCACGTCAACACGTCATCGCGGAGACGAACCCAGTGGAGCGACGAAATATCCGGTGCTCGGCGAACCAGTTCGATATCCATCTGCGCCGCTTCGATGATGCGGTAGAACAACAACTGGGACGGCGTGAGGGAGCTACGATCGGTGGCGAGCCAAACCGGAGGCCGAGTTACGCGATTTATCGCGGCGTGACTGGCGAGCGCGCTTGCCCTGTCCATTCCGTTCTCCCCCTACGAGAATATCCGTTCTTCTTCGGTGGCGTAACCGGAACCCCACATTTTCTCGCCACCATAGGGCGCCGACGCAATCTCGTCGTAACCCAGGTGCTGCGCCAACTCGCGCCACTTGCCGCCATCTTCAAATTTCTGGTGGCAGCTACGGCACAACGCCACCACGGGGCCTTTCCCGCCCCCCATCGATCGGCTTTGAACGTGATGGCGGTCGATCACGTTGCGGTTCCATCCGCCACATTGCTCCGAGCGCAACTGGGGCCGGCTGAACAGGGTGCAGCAGGCTTCGCCAGCCTCGATCGACAGGCGGTCGGATTCCCGTTCCAGCGGTTCGTCAACGAAACGCGACAGGATGCACTCAAATAGGCTTGCCGGCGAGGGCTCTACCTGCCCACACTCGAACCGGGCTCGATTCAGGGCGCGTTGTACAAGGTCGCGAATCTCCACGGGATACCGAACCGTGAACGTCCGGTAATCCACGTCGTGATGCTGATCCGTATCGCTGGCGCGGATCTCATGCCGGATTTGCGCCTGAGTCTTGCCCGAGGTCGCCAGCGCGAACGCTTCATCCGGATGCGCCTTGCCGTATTTGCTCGATAGGGCTTCCGCCGCTGTCCATAGATCCGTCCCGAGCAGTCGCTGTTGCCGCTCATCCGCGGCGCCCAAGTAGAACCGACCGGCGTCCACGTACCGAGACAGCGCCGATCGCTCTACCCCGAGGTCAGCTTTCGCCCACTCGGCGAGCGTCGGGAAGTTCCAACTAAGAAACCATTCGGCGTCCGCAACCTCGGCCAGCATCCGCGCGAATTCCCAACCGCGTGATCGGAACGACCGCCAGGCATCCTGTACCGCGCCCCGCAATTCGTCGTTTGCCATCTAGTACAACTCCAATTCAGTTTCCAACTTTGCGTGCGGGCCACAATAATCCCTATCGGGACCAACCGACTTTCGATGCAGGTTGCACATCTTGCGGTCGCACGTTTTGCCGTTCTTCAACGGGTAATCACACAGGGCCAAATGCGGCCTACCGCAACCCGGCGTGTCGCACGGGGATTGCTTACTGCTGCCACGCGAGCACACGATTGCCGTTGCCCCGCCGCCTAGATCGATTGTACGACAAGGCATCAGTACAACTCCAATTCCTGCGGCTTCGGCGTGCCAGGTCGCGCCAGCTTCTTTTGCAGCATCAGGAAATTCATCATTTCCGATGCGGCACCTTTCGTCAAACCGGGCGGTAGACAATCAACGCCCATGCGCTTCAACCCGACGATTTGCGCATCCGATGGGGCCGTTCCGCGCCATTTGGCTTCCCGGCTGATCGCCTTCCACTTCGGGATCGCGCCGCCGTCCTTGCCGGTGAACGTGCCGCAGTGCTTCTTGACGAACGCATCGCCCGACACGAACGGGGGCTCTGCCGGCGCACCCAGCCGCAATCCGCCGCTGCTTCGGCCCGCGTGGATCTGATCCGGAGTCCCCGTGATTACCATCCAGTCGCCCAGCGGATCGCGCAACAGGTCGAAACGCATGTCCCGATCAATCGGCAAGACGTAATGATCCTCGCCGATCTTCTGCCACGGGAACAGGCTCTCCCGCTCCACTTCCTCGGGGCACTGACTGGCGGCAAACAGATCGATCGCTTGCGCGACCGTGGTGACACGAATGGTTCCCTTGGCAAGCCGCTGGCGCTGCTCGATCTTGCCGGAGATATCGTCCAGCGTTTCGCCGTCCAGTAGTTGAATTCCGGCCTCTTCCGCCGCTTCCGCAATCTCTACCGCCTTCAGTACGGATTCGCCGAGTAGATCAAGCTGGGGCAGGCCGAATGCAGAGGCGGCGGTCTGGATCTTGTGTTTGCCACACACTCCGACCGCGTCCAATACGAGCAGATTCTTCTTGCCCGTCTCAGGGCTCTGCCGGGTTCCGCGGCCGAGAATTTGCGTGTAGAGCAGAGTCGATTTCGTGGGACGCGCCATCAATTCGCAATCGATATTCGGGATGTCTGTCCCCTCGGAAATAACGTTGCAGTGCAACATGATCCGCGCATCGCCGTCTTTGAATCGCCGGAATCGCTCGGCGCGGTCTTCGTCGCGGGTTGCCCCGGTGACATAGACAGCCTCATGCCCACGATCCACGAACTGCTTATGAAGGTTCTCGACGTGAGCCACATTCACGCATGTAACCAGTATCGAGTTGCGATCGGCGGCGTGATCCTCGATCGCGGATATCAACTTGCTGGCGATCAGGTCGGTATTCATCGTGTCGGCGAGTGCCTCTTCGGCGAAGTCGCCGGCACGGGTAGCGATGCGTGACAGGTCGGCCCCGGTCTTGATCCTTCGTGCCGTCACGTCGCACAGCCACGTCAAGAATCCGTAGTCAGGGGTTTCACGTCCGTGCGTCATGCCCCACCGCAACGTGCGCTCGGCTACCACCTTCTCGAACACGTTCGACAGGCTTTGCCCGTCACCCCTGAACGGGGTTGCGGTGCAAGAAAACAACGGCGGACCGTCCGGCTTCCCGGCGTTGAAATACTTGATGATGTTCAGGTACGTGTTGCCTGATTTGCTGTCGGTCCTGCCGATATGATGACCCTCGTCGATTAAGAGCGCATCGAAATAACTCGGCGCCCAACGCGCTAGACGCTTGTTCGCACGGCCCGCGTCGTTGCATTCCTCGCACCCCCCCTCCTTGCACTTCTTGCACTCGCGCATGACGCCGAGTGTCGGGACGCAACCAACCACCATGTCGCAGTTGCTATCCGCCTCGAATTCCGCACGCTCGATTCCGACCTTGGCCCACGGATTCGCGCGACGAAGTTGCATTGCAAGCTGGTCGCACAGTTCCTTGCGGTGAGCGAGTACGAGCATCCGGCCGAATCCGAGTCGGTCGGGCAAGTGCGCCAGACCGACCGCCTTGCCTAACCCGGTGGCCCACACCAGCAATTGCCTCCGACACCCCTCGGAGAGCGCCTGCTTCATCTTGGCGAGGTCTTCTTCTTGGTAGTCACGCAGCACGATCGGGGGCTGCGCCAGCACGATGCGCGGATCGAGGGCCGGCGCAAAAAGGTCAGCTTGGAGCATCACTGTATCGTAACTCGCCCGCTGCCTGCGGGAAACTTATCTTGAAACTGGCGATACAAAAGTTCGACCACACTGCGCTCAACGAACGTACACCCAATCTCAACCGAATCCCTAGTCATTGTCACCACTGGCACGAATGGCACATGCACGGCTTGGGTAACGGAATACTCTGTAATCTGGATCTTGTCATTGGACAGACGTAAAGCCTTGTCGATAGACATAATCGGGTTTCCCATTTCCATCCTTCCTTTAATCCTTATCTCCATTCACCAATCCGGCCTGTTCGGCAAACCATCTCTGCACGACGAGGATTCGCCTCTTCCACGACTTACTCCACACTTGATTACGATACCCCAAGCAATTCCTCGGAATCCACACCGGATTCATGTCGGGCTCCGAAAGTTGAACGAGTATTGCACCCTTGGTAGATTGAACGCATTTTGAATCTGGGAATTCCACACAGTCATGCTCCGGTAAATCAGACGAAAGGAGCACGGGCTTCATCCTTCCACCATCTTGTCCAATGCTTCCGCCTGAAAAGCATACGGTACGATCGCCGGGGGCTGCGCCAGCGAAAATTCCGGGGCCGTTTCGTCAACGAACAGGGGTTGTTGCAACATCGTTCCCGCCCTCTTCGTCCTTACGCATCAACCGCGTGCTCGGGTATCGCGGATCGATCCCTACCACCATCCATCCGTCTTGCTCGCATTCGTCTATTGTGGGCATCCCATGCATACGATCGGGGTTTGCCCACCGCAGAAGAAATGCCATCAGAACATTTCCAGTTCGGCCGGCTCGACGTTTAGCGATCCGCCAATACCGGCGAACAATTCTCCATGCTGCTGCTTGGCCGTCGCCAGATTGTTACAAGCCTGCTTCCAGTACGACTGCTTCAGTTCGGCCCCGACGAACTTGCGCCCGAGTTGCAACGCAACGAATCCCTCAGATCCGATGCCCGCGAATGGCGAAAGCACGGTATCTCCGGGGTTCGTCCACAATTCGATACACCTGCGAATCACTGTCAATTGCAACGGGCATATGTGCCGTTCGTCGGCGGCTTCGCGGGCGGATCGGTACTGCAAAGTGTCGCTCGGGTTGATGTCCATCCAGACCGGCGAGGCGTACCGCTGCCATACGTCCACCGGGAAGCTCTCGTTGGTGTGCGTGACACGCTCGGGGTTGTCGCCCGGCTTGCGCATCGTAACCACGTAGTCGGGGATTCCCTGCCGGCTCATGCACGAATCTTTCTTTATCTGCTTGTGCAAAAGCCCCAACGCCTTGGTGCGCTGCATTGCCGTCACTGGATCTTTCCAGATACACACCGATGAATGGTAGATGAATCCTTCCGCCTCGAATGCGCGGATCACATCACCGCGAAAGTCGTGCAGCCCGATTACGCCATCGCGCGTCTTGCTGGTCGGGAGATCCATGCAATGCATCGACACGAGCCGGCCGGGCATAATCACCCGGCAAAGCTCGGCGATTACGAATTTGAAGTGAGCGAAGAATTCTTCATGGTCCTTGCAGTTCCCGAGGTCGCGGTCGCTCGCGCTGTACGTGTAGAGCGATGCGAACGGTGGCGAGAACACCGAGTAGTGTAAGCTGTTATCCGGCATTCCGCGCAACACTTCGACGCAGTCGCCGAGGTGCATGGTCCAGTCCTTTCCGGACTTGGTATCCTTGGCGTAACTATCCACCGTTCTGGTTACGCCATGCATGTTCGCCTGCATCGATTCCTTCATATGCTCCACAATATTCGCTGCCATCTTCTCTGCATCCTTTTCCTTGCGGTCGATATTGGCAACAACGGCCCCCTCTGTATCAGCGGTAATTACGTACACATCTACCGGGCTCATTTGCCCGAAGCGATAGCAACGCCTGACCGCCTGATAGTACGCCTCCCATGAGTCGCTCAGTCCAACGAACGCGACGTTATGGCAATGTTGCCAGTTCATTCCGTGTCCAAGTATGGAGCATTTACTGATTAGGATTCTTCGGCCAGACATATGCCCGCAGATACATTGCCGCCTTTTCGAGCCGATCTGGGTCGTCTCCAAACTTTCCAATTCCCAAGTTGCAGTTGGTACAGAGAATGCCCCTGACTTTCCCTGTGGTGTGACAATGATCGACGTGAAATCGTCCTCCACGTCTATCCCCAGAGTCTGATCTTCCGCAGATTGCGCACGATCCATGTTGCTCGGAAAGTAATCGGTGATAGTCGGCGGCGGAAATTCCGAATCGCCGCATTCGTTGGTCAAGTCTCTTGTCAGGGTTTTCTGCCCACCACTTCTTCGCGTTCTGTTTGAGCTTTTCCCGCAACCCTGGATTGGTAGAGTACAGTTCCCTTCGGCGCGCGTTGACTCTCCGTTGTTGGTCTGGTGTGCGTTTGTACTTTTCTCGATTTGCCCTGTAGTAAGAAGCGAGGTACTCGCGCTTTTCTTCTCTGTGCTTTCGGCCGTACTCTTTCGATTCGCTGAGCCTTCGATCCCTGTTTTTCCTATAATACTGGCGCTAATAATCCGACGGTTTACGTTTTTCCATGATACCAATTTAGCACGAAACAACGGATGACCGCAAAGGCACTCATGACCAGAGAACCACTTGGCGACAATCTCTTTCGATTCCAACGAATCTGATCCGCTAACCGCAACGCTGCCTGGGATAGCTTTCGCCAGGGCGTCGCTCTCCGAATTCAGATTACACCAAATGACCCATGATTCCGAACTGGCATTGACGAGTTCCGCACACGCAGATACCCGATCATCGATAGTATCCCTGCGTGCGCCAAGTCTCTCGATAAGGGATTGCGCCGGCATCGCGAATAGGAATTCGGATGTTTTGCTCGCCCGCACCGTAACTTGATGCCGGTTGAGCGGAGGCAGAATGAAGTCGCCATTCTCGTAGCCAAGATCCTCGGGCTTGCGGATCATCACGGACCACGAAGCCAACCATCGCCAGAAGTCACGTTCGGCGTGACGCTTGATCCGCCACTTCTGGGTTTCCCCGCCATCGTGCGTGAAAAACATCGAGAGCATTTCTACCCGAGTCATAACGCCGAGAAACTCAGCATGGTTACCGAGTTCCATGTAGTCGTTGGGGGCCGGCGTGGCCGTACACGCGAGCTTGTATGGCGTTGATCGGAACGATTCAATTATCTCGGTACGGGTTGCGCCATCCTGAGACTTGAGTATCCCAGATTCATCGGGGACCACCGCGCAAAACACTTCGGGCTTGAAGTGGTGCAACATCTCGTAATTCGTGATGTTGATCCCGTCGCGCACGGCGTCTTGCGATCGGCAATAGTTCACTTCAATCCCGAACTTCTCGCCCTCTCGTACCGTCTGCTTCGCCACCGCAAGCGGCGCGAGGATCAAGACTGGCGCATCCATTCTCTCGGATACGATGCGTGACCAGTCTAACTCCATAATCGATTTCCCCATCCCGCAATCGGCGAAAATAGCCGCACGTCCTCGGCGCAAGGCCCACCGCACGATATCCGCTTGAAAGGGAAACAGGCTCGGGTTCAATGTCACGTCATCGACAATACCGGACGGCACATCAACTACGGCCTTACGCGCAAGAAACTCAGCGTAACTCATCCCTTGTCCCTCATTTCACACCCAGTGTTTCGGCGCACGCGCGTATCGGGGCTGTCGCCGGGACCATTCGCGCTTCGCCGGGCGGCATTGATCCTGGTGGCACGTCCGGCACGCAGTCCACCCACCCTTGGTATAGTAGAATTCATTCAGGGGCTTGGGATCGCCGCATCGCCGACAACGTCTCATCGTTCGGACTTCCCGCTTACCCGGTGCCGTCGCCTGAGTAATTCGGCCATCTGCTTCATCCTGATCTGCCGGCGCCGGGCCTGGACCCCTGCGTGGGACTTCGCCCACTTCTCAGGGTTGTCGCAAATCCACTTCTCGGCGGCGAGGATGCCGTTGCTGCGATCGGCACGAATCATCACTTGCCTCGGATAGCCGCTCGGGCTTTCATGGCGATGATCTGAATCTCGCGCTTGTGCGCTTCGACCTTGGCCCACAAGCCAGCGGGCTTTTTCGGATTGATGGTCGTCGGGACCGCCGCGGCCGATCGGCTCCGCTCTCGCCAAAGCTCGCGCTGCCCGTTCCCCTTCTTGCGCTTAATGCCCGCGTTCGCCGTGTTCTGGACCTGCCGGGCTCTCGCCCGTTCGAGTTGACCTTCCGTCATCTACGCACTCCCTTCTCTTCTTTGGGGTCGAGCTTCCGGCCGTCTCGCCCAACACCCCGAGCCAGCCCCCAGCCGCGGCGCCACTTCGACATCTGCCGCTTCGTGCATGGAATGCCTAACTCACGACAAGCATCAACTACGTTCATCGTTTTGCGTCTCCACACCAGTCGTCAGGGTTAGTTTCGGGCCAAATCACATGGAAGGACGGATCTACGATAGTCGGGGATTTCCGGTGACACTCCCCTGACCCACGCTCGCCAACAGTCGGATTTGGTCTAACCCAGAAGATGCACCATTCACACCTAATCTCGTTGCCGTTCATTCATCCTTCCCTTCACTTCTCGTATTGCGGCCTGACGGTCAGCTATATGCTCCCAAACGTGTGGATGGTGCGAACTACTCATCGCCCGCCTCATCAATCCGTCAAGGCTTTGTAGCATACCGCGCAATCTGTTGTCAACATAAATGGCGTTCATTGTGGGCCGGTATGCGTAAAATTCTCCGGATTCGAGTACCGTCCTCGCGTCGGGGCCGTACCTCCGGCACAAATCGTCGAAGTCTCCGCGTGGCCCCAGGCTCGCCGGCAGCGTGAGCGCCGCGGCATCCCGGATCCCGGCCAGACGGAAAGCCTTGACCATCAGGTCCGCTCCCGCCTGCCCGGTGTCGTCAAGGTCGTACACCACGCGCACAGAATCTACGCCACGCGCGTGCATGTCGAGAACCAGCGCCGCTGGCACGGACCCCTCTCCGGCAAGCGTACAGACGGCAGGAATACCGTGGGTTGCCCCGGCCCACACCGAGGGCTCGCCGTTCACGACGTAGATCCGGGGCCATGCCGACGAATTCTCGGGAATCGCGGCGCCGATCCGGTCGAGCCCGTACCAGCACGGCTTGCCTCCCTTCGCGGCCCACACGTTCTTCGGCCCGTTGCCGTCCAGAAACTTGATCCGGTCGATCCCCATCGGCGTCGGATACTGAATCGCCGGGCGCCCGCCCCACCGGACCTGCCTCACGCCGAAGTCGGCCAGCACCGAGGGGTTTAATTTACGCCTCTCGATAAATCGGGCTAAAGTCAGCTCCGCGGTGGCAGTCGGAGGGGGCACCGGGGCTCGTTTCGTTGACGAAACTACCGGGATCGGCGGCAATGGGGCCAGCGACAACCCAGCAAGTTCGCGGGCGGCATCAGGCAGGGAAAGGCCGGTCAGGCGAGCGTAGAGGCCCACGGGGGCCTCATTGTGCCCGCACGAGTAGCAAAAGACGAAGTGCTCGTTCACCCGCAGCGATGGCTTCGTGTCGTCGTGCCACAGGCACTGCGTGAACAGCACGGCCCCCTGCCTGACCAACGGCCGATACTTCGCCATGAGTTGGCGACAGTCGGTTGACTGGTTGATGGCCTTGAAATCGATGTTCATAGCCCCCCAGTCATATCAACAGCATGGACCTACCGCACATGCCATGTCGCCCCGCAAGAAGAGATACTGCCATATGCAAGCATTCTAGTAGTGCATAGGAGTTCTTTTCTGTTTTGTCGTGGATGGGTGGGGCAGAGGACCCCCCTTCCCCCCATTTGGATGCAAATCGAATTTTGAGCGTAATTTTCCATGCTTGCCGTTACTGCCGAAGTCAGTCACGAACGAGATTGGGGGTAGACGTAAGTAGCTACAATTACGTTCCCCACCGACACAGGAAGCTGACAGAGCGTACTCGCCAGGCCCGCAAGCCTTAGCGCCGATGTCCCCTTGTGCCGTATTGGATGCCGGTTCCCTTAGCCCCGGCAGACGCTGTCCTTATAGGTGCCGCGTCCCCACTCTGCACACCTTGTGACTGGATTCAGCAACCCCCTTCCCGCCCGAGCCTCTGCCGCACGCGGCTAGACTTGGGCATTGGGATGGTTCGCGCCAGAGGGCACGAACGAGCCAGCCGGGGAAAGTATTCTAGGCGTCGGCTAAGACTGCCCCCGTCCCTCGCTGCTGGCTCGATCCTGACATCGGAAACGAAAACAGTCCCGAACCTTTCGGTAGGGGACTGTTTTGGGTGACTGACCGTAGAAGATTGCGAGTAGTCTACGATGAAGGTCAGTGCTTCGTTGCGGCGCGTGCCGCGATTTTGAGTCTTTTTGAACTTCATCAACTACTCGCGTACCAACCTTGGCACGCGAAGCCCGATGAAGTCAAGTCATTCCTTCCATTTATCGTAAATTCTCACCAAACACTGATATTGCTTCTCGGTGAGAGTCCCCTTGCGGGCGAACTGGGTACGCACCGACATGGAGAATTCCTGCTCCCATTCGGACATATTCTCAAATGTCCGGTCCCCTTCGCCGGGAATCGCTTTCAGCATCCAGCCGACACGTTGCTTCGATTCGCAGTCCGTGCATCTTGATGGCTTCTTGATCCCCGGCAAAGTGGGCTCGCGTCCGTACTCCTCGCCCGTATTGGCTCCACAGTCGATGCAACGAATTACCGCCATCAAGCCCCCTTGAACCGTTCCCGGATTTCCTTCACGGTCTCGATCTGCCGTTTGCTGACCCACTGGCCGGCGTTGACTCGTTCCTCGATCTGCCCGACGAAGTTGCGCTGCCAGATGGTCATGTCCTTCCACCGATCATCGTGGGCGGTCGGGATGTCGCGCAGCAGCTTGCGCACGTAGATCAGGGTGCCGCACGTTCCGCACAGCTTGGGCTTGACCAGCTTGATCCCTGGCAGGGTGGGGGCTTTGGGCGGCTTGACCGCCTTGCCGCACTGGGGACAGGGCTCAGCCATTTCAGTGTTGCTTGCGCCAGAGTTTGCGCAGGGCTGATTGTTCAATCTGCCGAATACGTTGTCCGGTGACGCCAAGTTCTCGTCCTATATCCTTGAGTGTGCGTTCACTGTCGCCGTATAGTCCAAATCGCAACGCCAGCACTTGATCTTCGCGCGCAGAAAGGACGACTCGCCGGCTGAGTGCCATTTTCTTCATGCGCTGCCAACCTCAGTACGTCTCGATCGGCCCACGTTCGCGCAACGGTGGCCGGTATCTCACGACCCAGTGCGTGTTGCGGCAGTAGTTCGAGCAGTACATGCGGCCATGCGTGCCGGGCTCGATCTTCTTCTTGCATTCCGGCCGCTGGCACCGATCGTACTGTTTCTTTTTCGCCATGTCGGATATTCTCGCACAATAGGCATTGCGTTGTCAATCGCAATGATATAATGAAGCGGAAGGAGGGCGAGCCATGAAAAAAATCATTTCCCTGTTCGAGCGTAACTACGAAGGTGACCACTTGGTGCGCAACGAGGTGACGCCGGGGGCCGAATGGGTGCTTGCCGGCGAGGGGATGGCTACTCGCAAGTTCGACGGGACTTGCTGCATGGTCCGCGACGGCAAACTGTACAAGCGGTATGACGCCAAGGCGTTTACCGTGAATCAGGCGACCGGCGAGAAGATGCCGTATGATCGTAAGCCGCCCGAGAATTTCGAGCCAGCGCAGGAGCCTGATTCGCATTGCGTTACCTGCTTATGTGTGGTACAATATCCCCAGGCGGATAACTACGATGCCACACAAGAACGCGGAACAACTCAGAGAGTACCGCAACAACTACTACCAACGCCGGGCGGCGGACCCGGCCTATCGGAAACGCCTGAACCAATCACGGAACCGTCACGAACTGGTGTGCGATCAGTGTCGGCAACCGTTCATGGGGCGCAAGGGCAAGAGATTTTGCAACCTCTCGTGCTCCACGAAATGGCAGTGGGCGAACGGGCAGAACAAGCCGGGGAAAGAAGCGAGACCGGATCAGCGCAAGAAAACGAAGAACGCGGGGGGGTATTTGCTGGCCTACCAACCGGAGCATCCGAGCTGCGACAAGAACGGGTACGTGCTGGAACATCGATTAGTGATGGAGCAGGTGGTGGGGCGGCTTCTGGCAGCCTGGGAACAGGTACACCACAAGAACAGCGATCGCGCCGACAATCGCCCAGGGAATCTAGAGATCGTGACGCACGCGACGCATCGCGGTACGGTTATCTGTCCGCATTGCCAGCAGCCGTTTCAACTGCACTAATCGTACCTAATATATTCTGCCCGGATTGCGGGGGCCTCGTAACGCACGCTGTTGCACCCGACGAAAAGACTGGGCACTGGCCGGGGTGGGTGCCGGTGTCCGCTACCGATCCGCAAGATAAGTGGCATAGGGCCGGATGGGATTCGAGGGACGCCGATTTGCCCGATGGGACTTACGAACTGTGCGGAGAGAAGGTGCAGGGGAATCCCGAGGGCTTCATTGGGCACTTTCTGGTGCTCCACGGAAAGGCTACGGACCCATGTTTTCCACGCGAGTTCGAGGCAATGAAAGAACATTTCCGCAATGCCCAAATCGAGGGCGTGGTGTGGCATCATCCCGATGGCAGGATGGTGAAAATCAAGAAACGGGACTTCTGGGGCAAGCGGTAAATTCCACGGCGGCGCCTGTCCGCGCAGCAATTTATTTTGCCAACCAGATTGATTATTGTTGACAACGGAAGTGAATTAGATTAAGCCTGATGGCGAAAGGAAGATTTCAATGAAGGAACAAAACGATCAAAGGGGCCGAGTCTACATGAGCGTGGCGGAATCCGTCATGGATCGAGTGGTTCGGCGAGCACGGGCGGCGGGGATTCTGGATACCGGCAACATATGTTCGCTGGTTTCCACTTTCCTGATCGCCCTGACCAACGGCAAGTTGGCCGTGGATGACGAGCTGGCAATTCCGGAAGTGATCCCCACTCCGGTGCTGGTTCCCACTCCGCTCGCAACGACAACGATCACGGTGGCGAATCAGCCGGTGCCCTCAGTCGTTGCGCCAGTTCAGCCGGTCGTTGCGCCGGTTCAGTCTGGGCCGACGACTCCGGCACTTCCGATCCCGTCCGATTTCGTGCCCCAGGAACCTGCCCCGGCACTGTCCCGCGGTCGTGGGCGTCCACCGGGCTCGAAGAATCTCCCGAAGTCCGGCGCGACCGATGCGCCACTGCCGGCTACCCACCCGGCTACAGTGGCGCCCGCGACGGTCACACCGGTTGCTGCGGCCCCCTCTCCGCAGCAACCGGTTACCCCACCGCAATCTGCAACCTCGCAGGTTGCAACCCCACCGGCTCCCACCAATGGCAACTGCCGTCCACCGGCAACGCACGAAATCCGCGTGAATCACCCGCAAACGGGCTTGCCGACGAAGGTGATTACCGGTGGCGTAGAGAGCGGCACCCTGACCGCAATCATCGCCCTGTGCCGCGAACTGGAGTCGCTGACCCACAAGGGAGCGGCCAAAGACGCACGGGAGTTGTTCGTCGAGAACAACGGGCTCCTGCCCACCAAAACGACGGCGTGCTTCACGGAACAGGAAGCATGTGACTTCGTCCTGTACCTGAAGGAATCGATTTCGTCGGTCAAGGGCTCGCCGGCCGAATCGGTAACCGAATTCTAATTTCGTCAACGAACGGAGGAAATCATGGCGTACTACATTGAAGGAAATACCAGTACCCCGGCCCCCGAGGGCGTCAATCATGCGGTATGTGTGGATGTGGTCGATCTGGGGATCGTGAACGGGGCGTTCGGCCCCCGCAAGAAGGTTCGGCTCATGTGGGAGTCGGAACAGACCCGCGACGACGGCAAGCGTTTTCTGATCGCCAAACAGTACAG
>ERZ1292625.2370-Hain-H41-01um-R1-2370-length-17707-cov-5_pt1 | contig 17707 bp, 23 predicted proteins | sample MGYA00564400_ERZ1292625 | MGnify/ENA primary metagenome ERZ1292625 (study PRJEB36523, sample SAMEA6512639) | groundwater metagenome | collected 2019-01-08 | study: AquaDiva: Metagenomics assemblies of 32 groundwater samples
TCACTCCTCTGTGATTTATTATCCAAGCCAACAATTTTCCGTCACTACCTATACCTGCTACCCGAGACAGGTTAGTCACCATCGGCCAAACGCTCCACAACAAAATACTTAATAAAGTTATTATTTGCAATATTCGCACAACTTTTATATTCACGCTTTTATTGGCGGAAGGGGCGGGATTTGAACCCGCGATGGGGTTTCCCCCATGTACGCTTTCCAAGCGTATGCACTAGACCACTATGCGACCCTTCCAGATCTTGTCAATTTTACCACCACTTCCACTCGGGCATTGACAGGATGGTTACAGTACCTTACTGTTTATCATAGATGTATAAATTATTGCTGGTTTCAGTAATAATAGCCGTGACCGCTTCTCCCGTGGCGGCTTCCTCGACTAACCGCTATTATGATTGGAGTTCAACACTTGAAACCAGACAATCCAAAGTCCTGGGAATTGCATCCCCTAGTGCCCAAAAGGCGACATCCCCGTCAGAATATCTCCAGTTTGACCGCTACATATTTGGAGGCGGGCTAACACCAACCAACTCTTTCTATTTTATTAAACCTTTACAAGAAAATATCCAACTAACTCTCACCTTTAATCAACAGGCTAAAGATGAGTTGAGAGTCCAAATCGCCGGTGAACGTTTGCAAGAGATGCAAAAGCTAGCTACCTCCAATAACACCCGGGCCATAACCTCCGCTGCCGACGCTTACCATCAAGCGATGACAGCTCTTACCCGTAATGCTGTGTCATTGGAGGATAAACAAAACACCAACATTGATGGTCTGTTAAGCCAACTGGAAGAAGAGACTGCCAAACACAATATTATTTTGGAACAAGTCAGAGTCCAGGTTCCTGACCAAGCAGAAAACGCTATAGACGACGCCTTAGAGGCGAGCTGGAAGAGCACGGACACTATTGCTGATCTAAAAGATCGTCCAGCAGTTCCTCCTGATCTCGTTTCTCGTTTGCAATCACTTAAATCACAAGGTTTACTCACGTCAGAAGAAGTTAATAAGCTCGTTGGTGTTAAATCAAGAGTAGAAGCCAGAGAAGAGGTCGGTAAGTATGTCAACGAGGGCATCGTATCGGAATCAGACTTTCTCCGCTTGAATGAAACCGCTAAAAGTTTTTATCCAGATGAGTTTTATAAAATTAATGAAACTTTGCGATTCCAGGAGCTGCAGCGACTTGAAAACCAAAAGCCTGATGACGCTACCTTAAATAAAATCCAGGCTTTTGCCAAAACTTACCAGCCGGGAGATCAGGTGCCGTCAGAGCTAAGGAAATATTGGGTTCCGGTCGTCAGATTAGAGGAGATTCAAAACACTCTCCGACCAGACTTGATTGACGCCAACCTATTTAAGCAGAATGATCAGGAGTCTAAAAAGTTCAATGAAGTTGTCGAAAGATTTAAACCCCGTCCGGAAGACATCGCCTATATCAAAAATTTCATTCAAAAAAACAATGCCGATGTCAATAATCTCCCTCCAGAATATCAGAGAATGTATAACCTGGGTCAAAAATATGGGGCTCAGTGCGGAGCTGGTTTTAATTGGGTTCCCCAGTCACAAAACCCAGCCGGCGGATACTGCGCACCAATTGGTTCAGATCTGTCCGGTGGCCCGAAGTACGATGATTTTACCAAGGGCAAGGCTTGCATAGGTAATATAGTCAACGCCAAAAGTTCTGGGGGAGCTTGTAGTTCTTACCCGTCAGATTGTATACCTCCTGGTTGGAGTAAAGCAGATTCTTGTGTGGCAACTCCTGTAACAACAGAAACAAATAATAAAGTCAGCTGTCCTTCGAATGCTCATTTCGTCTCGGTCTCATATGATCCAAACGGTGGTTACTGCATCCCCAACTACACCCAGGCTGGTTTTGGCCAGAATACTTATAATAATCCTTATTCACTATCTCCATTGACCACTACTCCAGGTGGTCCATACTACACAAATAGCGGCCAATGTGGACCTAATTCCAACTGGGTACCCGAACCGACTAATCCCCAAGGGGGATACTGTGCGTCAAATTCCGGAACCAATTCTGGCCCTATTAGTCCCAGCCGAGAATCCCAAGAAGCGGCTTGCCGGGCTGGTGGCGGAACTTGCGTCAGTTGGATGAACGAGGCTTGTGGTTGTGAGCGCAGTGGTACGAGTAACACTAACCCGACTACTCCTTATGGCTCTCCCAACCGGGAGTCTCAAGAAGCAGCCTGTAGAAGTGGCGGGGGTACTTGCACGGGGTGGAACAACGGAGCATGTAGTTGTGAACGCAGCGGTACGGGAAATGCTACTTCGCCAACACAATCTGGTAATTATTCTGGCTCTCCCAGCCGGGAGTCTCAAGAAGCCGCTTGTCGCTCTGGTGGCGGAACTTGCGTCAGTTGGGTTAATGAAGCTTGTGGCTGTGAAAGACCGCAGAATACTGGGAACAACCCACCCGCGGGTTACGGCTCTTGTTCTTCGGATCAATACTGGAATGGCTCTGCTTGTGTAACTTCTACCTATACGCCGCCTCCCTCCAGTGAGCCCGTGCCCCAACCAGCCCCAACTACACCAGAATCTACAACCCCTCCTCCCCCCGCCCCATCTCCATAATTTAGTTTGCCGCCTTATCCAGCAACCCTCTCTCATTTTTGTACGTCAGAAGATCCTGCGCCTCGTCTTTCGTTACCCATTTTACTTCCGCAGTTTCTTCTCCAAACCCTTCCGGCACATCCGTCACATATTGCATCAAAAAATATGTAATAAACTTCATCACTCTTTCTCCATCTTGGTCTGTAAAAAATATCTTTAGCGTCTCCAATTTCTTAATCGCTTTTGCTTCTACTCCCCCCTCTTCCCTTACTTCCCGTAGCGCTGCTTGTTCCGGGGTTTCTCCTTCATCTATCCATCCCTTAGGCCAGCTCCATCCCAAATTTCCCCTATATCCATCATTGGGCGTCGGCCTCCTAATCAACCACCGGTCTCCCCTATAAACCAGACCTCCTGCACTAAATTCCAGTTTCATAGTGCCCTCAGCAGGAATCGAACCTGCATCAAAGGATCCGGAATCCTTCGTTCTATCCGTTGAACTATGAAGGCCTGGCGGAGGAGGTGAGGCTCGAACTCACACGGCCCGCTGAGCGGGCCAACGCTTTTCGAGAGCGTCCGGTTACCATTCCCTGCACTCCTCCAAGTGGCTTGCCCTGAGCAAGCAGAGCGAGTCGAATGGGTGCACCCGGACCGAATCGGACGGTCATCAGAACTTCCGCAAAGTCCTATTCTATCCATTGAACTACGGGTGCAAACAGAGCCAATTTTACCCTACTTCGCCTGCAAGGGAAACTTCTCCCCTATCCATCTTCCTACTTTGTCCATTCCCGTCTCCGCTGGTTTTTCCATCAGCAGATATTTTTCCATCACATCTCTCACAGCTGCCTCTTCCACTCCCAGCACCAAGTGTAATCTTAGGAGTTCCTGCCTGCCGGCAGGCAGGTCCACGACCAGCAATTTACTTCCCCATTTTTCCTCCACCCACCATCTGACCATCTCCCCCCAGGAATATAGTTGCCCGCTTGTCCTGATCCCCCGAGTGGTAACTTTGTGTTCTACTTGCTGAGGCGGTACCGTAGACCACACATAATAAGCAAAAATCACTGCTGCCAGCACCAGAATAGCCATAAATTCCCCCGCCAGAAGCATTATCACCCCTACCAATATTGCCACCACAACCCCCGTCACAAACATCTGCCGGTCCAACGGCTTATATGGCCGCTCCATGGCCATCCACTTCACGAGCTCCCTTTCTTGTTGTACCTGGGTCTGGGCAGTATCATCCATGTGCATTTAATATACCACAGCGGAGGAGGTGGGATTCGAACCCACGCGAGCCTGTTACAGCTCAAGGGGTTAGCAACCCCTCGCAATGGACCGGGCTATGCGACTCCTCCAAAATTTTTTAACAATCGGGAATTATGGGTACCAACCACCTTTAGATACTCATAAACCTCACTCTGATTATACAGCCAAACTTTCTCGCTCCCCATTCCTATCACTATTTTTGGTGTCATTCCCAGTTCACTCAAGACATCCCGAACAAACTTCAAAATCGGCATCGACCTATTGGTAAAACACACTTTTAAATATTTATATTCTTTACCATTTACTTTGTATTTGTGAATAAATATTCCCCCATCGGTATCCATCAGCCCCCTCAAACAAGCAATTCTATATTCCATTTTAGTATAAATCCATCCCGGTATTCCCACTTGTTGCTTTACTTTATTACCAATCTTCAACCCTAATCGCACCAAATAATCGACAAACTTAACCCCATTACAATAAATCGTATTCGCATTACAATTCTTCTTCTTAGAAACCGAAGCTTCAAAACTAAAGAGCCTTTTTATTAAATCGACCACAAATAGCAAGTATTCCTTATCGGCAATACTGTTCAGGGTAATACTTGCTTGTCCATAGTTGATTCCTCCATCACCAAGCAAAATACCCACAAATTCGGCCAACGGCTCACTTATCCCAATCGGAAAGTCAAAATTTCTGATCGGAGGAATGATTCCTCGCTCACGCAAAATAATCAAGGTCTTTGTACCAGCCTTCCTTCTTCCCTCTAAAGTCGCTGGGTTCCCATACCTCCGAAAATACTCCCTTCCCCCCTTCGCCCCAATCTCACTCCTGTTTCTTAACCATCTGTTAATCATCTCCTTTTTGTCTTCAGGCAACTTTATTCCGAATTTCTGGCAGAAAATTTTCCCTGCTTTTTCAGACATGTTCAGCTTCTCTCTACGCCAATCTCTATAGCTTCTCGGTACCACCCCAGCTATTCCCGCCAACCTATCGGGCTTCAAGCCACTTTTAGATTCTACCTTTAACAAAAACTCCTTCTGTTTCCCTGCTAAAAATTTTAGTCTGTATTCCATATCCGCTCGGCAATACCTCCATTCTAGATCATCCGATGCTATAATACAAACCAAGGAAGGGTCGCATAGTGGTCTAGTGCGAAGGTCTTGAAAACCTTTGTGAGTGCAAGCTCACCGTGGGTTCGAATCCCACCCCTTCCGCAGATGTCTAAACATCGCTCTCTCGCTCAAGCCAAAACTGACTTTTTGGCCTATTATTCCCACATTCTCCCCCACCTAGCCCTTGAATCTTATCTGTCCCGCAAAAATTCTCCGGTTCTCTTGTTTTCTCCTCCCCACGAACCAGAGTTACGTCAGATGTTTGCTAAAGCCAAGCTTTCCTGGGAATTGCTGGACTGGTTTCCCTACGCAATTCAACGTCCCCCCGAGGTCCCAATTTCAGATTCTCTCCCCGGTTTTACCCAAGGCTGGCTCTACTCTCTCAACCCCGCTTCTCTCCTGCCAATTTTGGCCCTCCATCCCCAAGCCGGTGATTCCATCCTAGATGCCAGCGCCGCCCCGGGTGGTAAGACCCTAGCCATCCTTAACTTTACCTATCCCAAAATCCCCACCCTTATCGCCAACGATGTTTCTTCCCTTCGTTTTAAACGCCTAAAAACCACACTGAAACTTTTTGGTCACCCAGAAATCCCTGTTACTCGGCACCCCATCCAAGCCCTTCCCCACGTTCTCCAGGGACAGTTCAACAAAATTCTTTTAGACGCCCCCTTCAGTAGCGAAAAACATGTTTTTAACTCAAAGCGCCATCTCAAAATCTGGTCTCCCAATCGTATCACCAACCTGGTCCACCTCCAGCAACTTCTAATCAACTCCCTCCTCTCTCTCCTCAAACCCGGCGGACTCCTCGTCTACAGCACTTGCGCCCTTTCCTATGATGAAAACGAAAATCAAGTAGCCACTATTCTAGAGAGCCATCCAGAACTCAAGCTTGCCTGTCCCCCCCAGCGCATCAACGACCCCCAATCCTCCTATGATCCCATGTTTGTAGCAAGTCTAAAAAAACTAGGTTTCTAGAATCACTTCCATCTCTTTCAAAGAATTAGTCTCAAACAGCCTGGCCCGCAACTCTCCTGCCCCCTCCCATCCCTTAATATAAGCTTTCACAAACTTCTTCATAATGGCAAAGTTTTTGGTTTTTCCCCACGTCTTCTCCCACCGCTCCAAATGCTCCCGCAGCAAATTAATATTCTCTTTCGGGCTGAGCGTTGTGAGTTGAGGGCTGAAACAGGCCATGTTTTCAAGTACCCCCCGTCCAATCATCACCCCATCCACATCGGCAATTTGCAATTTGCATTTAGCATCTAGAAAATTTTTAACATCGCCGTTACCGATGATTATTGTTTTGGGTGAAATCTGGTCACGCAGTTTCACCGCCTTTGCAATTTCATCCCAATGCGCCGGCACGTCAGATTTCTCTTTCGCCGTCCGCCCATGCACCGTCAAAGCGTCAATTTTCTGCTCCAGCAAGAATCCGCACCAGTCTTCCGTAGCAATCTTATCTAGTCCAATTCTCGTCTTTACGCTCACCGGCATCCGCCAGCCGGCGGACCTCGCTCCTTCCTTAACTGCAGCAATTATTTCCGCCGCCAAATTTCTGTTGTTTATAAGGGCTATACAACAGCCATTTTTAACCACATCTTTTTCCGGACACCCCATATTAATATCCACCCCGTCAAATCTTAATTTCTTAATTAACTTAGTCGCTTCGTAGAAATTCTTAGGATCTTTTCCCCAAATTTGCGCCACAATAGGACGCTCGGTTTCAGAAAAAACCAACCGCTGCAACACCGGGTTTGCCTGTATTGCCTGTCGTGCCTGCTTTGCTTGCATTGCTTGGCTAACTATTCCCTCCACATTCGTAAACTCCGTAAACATCACATCCGGTTTAGCCACACTTGTCACGACACGTCGAAAGACCGTGTCCGCTACTTCCTCCATCGGCGCCAACGTCAAAAACGGCTTCTTCAGCGCGCTAAAACTAAACCCCATACTTGCTTTGCTCCATTCTGTTTGAGTATTTTACAGCATTCGCCCATGGTCGCTCCCGTCGTCCACACATCATCTATCAATAATATATTTTTAGGTAAATTAGGTGAATTAGAATAATTAGAAATTTTGAAGGCCCCCTCAACAGCTCTCAACCGTTCACCACGTTCCCGCCCCGCCTGGTGTCCAGTATCTCTAGTCCTTAACAACAAATGACTATTGTATGCCAATTTATGACGCGCAGCTAATGACCGGCCAACAATTTCTGCCTGATTAAACCCTCTCTCCCTATATCTCTTCTCATGCAACGGCACTGGCACAACAACAGGCTTATTTTCTAAGAACTTTCTTAAGTAGAAATACTCTTCACCTTCCGGCAAATTTATTAGCTCCCCCAGCACATCATAAAAAAACTTGTACTTGGCTTTCTTAATTATTTTTTTAGCTACACCTTCATACGTCCATAAACACGTTAATCCATCCAATCCATACGATTTGTGACAATACTTATGGGGCAATCCATACCTGGAATTTCTCGTGCACACAGGGCAAATCTGCTCCTCCTCCCACAACCCAACTTTACAAGAATCACACACATAACTCCCAAATCTTCCACAATTCACGCACTTTTTAGGCCATATCCAACTTAACCAATCCATTCTCTAAATATACCTCTCCTCTAGCCCCTCTCCTATTATAGGAGAGGGGAACGAAAGGGGTGAGGTATAAAAAAGCTCCCAGATTTTGGGAGCTTTTTGTTTAGTGGAGGTGGCGGGAATTGAACCCGCGTCCGAAAAAGTTCTTCTCAAGCATCTACAAGCTTAGTCTCGCGTAAAGTCGCGGACCACTTGGATTAATTGATCTTTTCCCTACTTAGGCCAATCCGTAACCGGTAGAAAGCACTTTGATTTGGTGACACCTCAAACAACTCTCAAAGTAAGTTGGATGAGACGCCTTCGTTCCGGCTTAAGCGAAGAGATAATTCTCTACGTATGCGGAACGAGAGGGGACTCCGATTACCTTGCGGGCGAATGCTTGCGCATCGCGGACAAAGCCGTCGAAGCCTTGTGCCAGTTGATTAGCACTTGGTTTTTGAACCTGTTTTACCCTGCAGAGCAGGGTCCCGCTTTGCGGGACGAGCCTGGCTCAAGCTCGGCTTGCAGCTTTTCAAAGTACATTTCTCGTCGAAGCCTAGCACCCCCGACGCCTTGTAGTATATCACATTTCCCTGGCTAAATCCCTCTTCTTAATTACCTCTCTTTTCTCGTATTTCCTCTTGCCTCTAGCCAAGGCTATTTCCAGCTTAATTTTGCCTTCTTTGGTATACATGGCTGTCGGCACCAGCATCAATCTGCCGGTTCTCATTTTGCCTAAAAGTTCCAAAATTTCCCTCTGGTGTAGAAGTAATTTTCGGCTGCGGGTGGGATCGTAATTCGTATTGTCCGCGTGTTTATAAGGATAAATATGTAATCCCACTACCCACAACTCGCTTTGACCACCATGGACAGAACTTTGGGCTCTGACGTGAGCCGGAGTCATGTCTATCTGTCCCAGTTTCACCGACTTCACCTCCGACCCGGTCAGGACTATCCCCGTCTCAATCCTTTCCCCTAATTCATAATTAAACTTTGCCTTCTCATTTATTAATTTCATAAACCTTGCTCCCTACCAATAAATATATTTTCCCGGCCTTCTCATCTACTACTAACCCCGTCGCTCCCTTCATCTCATCATTCGTGTACTGATTTTGATATTCTCCGGTTTTAGCCAGTACTACCACCCGCCCATCTGTTGCATCCAGCACATATAGTTTCTCCGTCTCATCGTCTGTATATATCACCGCCCCATTCCCTATTGCCTTATCCATGCCGGAAATTGTAAAGCTATCCTTAACTCCCCGGGTATATTTCAAAATATTCCCACCTCCGATTACCCAAACGCTTCCATCAATCGCCATGTTTGTTGCTTCAGCCAGAGGCTGATGGTCCTCTGGACCAAGCCATGCCTGTCTCGCCCCATACCCACTCTCTCCTCCCTGGTGCTTCCAGACTTGCCCTGAGCTTGTCGAAGGGTCCCGCGACAGCAAGTAAATATTCCCTCCCCACATCCCCATATCCACTACATCCTTCCATCCATCGTCCGGCTTCACGACCACTCTGGGGTTCGGAAATTCGACTATCCCCTTGTCAGACAGAACCACCGTCTTTCCCGGATACGTAGCCAAAAGTCTGGCCTCTCCTAGATCGTTTTTCCCTACCACTACTTCAGCGCTTTTCTTCTCCGGATCAACTTCCACAAGCCTCCCCCCTTGAGTGTCCAGCACCTCTAATTTTCCATCTCTCATCTCTAGCTTTTCTCCCGTCATCCCTTCTCTCACTAACCCCAGGTCTACTATTAACTCCGGACTTGCCAACTTGGTTCCCATTGCTTCATTCCACACTCCCCCCCACTCTCCCAATATTGCTGACACTCTCTGATCAATTTTTTTTGTCCCTTTAAATTTCTGCACTTCCGGCTCTACTTCTTTCAGCAGTTCCCTGCTTCTGGCGGGATTCAACGTCACCACCGCCTTGGCCTCATTAAATTTTTCGGCAATAGTCTCAATCTGCTTATTTTGCTCGCTTTGCTCAATCTGCTTATTCCGCTCATTCCATCTCCACCCCCCCACCAAGAGCACCAACACTATCAAAAATCCTATTCCCGCCCACATCATTCTCTTCCGATCCAAGTCTTTATTCCCCCGCACCACATACACCCCGCCGCTGCGGGGCAAACTGGGCCACTTTATTTTCGGCAGCTTAATCTCGGGTAATTTAAAAGGTGTTTTTGTTTTTTTGGACAGTTCCGGTTCTGGAGCTGTATTGGGTATTGAACTTTGAACCTTGGACATTTTCACAATTACTCCCGCCGCTCCTTCTCCTTTTTCTCCACCGTGTACAACTGCCCCCAACGTCTCTACTGCCGCTTCCATGTCACCATTTTCCACCGCCGCCCTTACTGTACCCAACGGCAACTCTTCCCAAAACCGGCCGTTCCCCAAGACTATCGTCTCCTGGTCTTTTGCCCAGCTACTCAACAATACAGACATTTTGTTATTTGGGCTAATTATCCACCCCTCTTTTCCTCCCACTTTAGCCCACGCCCCACCCGCATTCACCATCACATACAGCGCTTCCCCCACTACTGCCAACGCCGCCATTTCTGCCCCCTCAAACTCGGTCTCTACTGTCTCCATCACCAGTTTCAGATTTTTCATCGCTTCCTCTTCTAAATTGCCGAAATACAATTCGTGTATCCGGGCCAATAGTTCCCGGCCCATTTCCACCATTTCCATTTCAGTTTTTCCCTCTCTTTCCGCCAAACTAGCCGCCACTATCAACCGCCCCCTGGTTTCATGCGCAAAATCATATACCTGCGCCCACCGTTCCTCGCTTATCCTGCCCACTATTTTGCCAATAAATATTTCCATTTAGGTTACAGCACCGCAATGGCCAAAACTACCAATGCGATAGCCAAGAGCAGATGCACCCAGGCAAACAATGAAATTATTCCATTTACGTCATCCTCTATCGCCTCTGTCATCACCCCTACTTGTTTCACTATTATTACCGAAAAGGCCACATACATCACCAACCCTCCCACAAACATCCACTTCACCACCCCAAACAAAGTTATTTTAGAAATTAGGTCAATTAGGTTAATTTGGTTCATTCTCCTCTCTCCCTTCTTTTCTCCAGCTCTTCCGAGAGCCTGCTAATGATATCTACTACTTTGTCCGGATAGGGCACTCTTAACGCTTCGATCGTGGGTTTTTCCGAAGCAGTGGTTACCCAAACGTTGCCATATTGAAACAACGAACGGATAAAGCCCCCCACAACCGAGGCCGGCTCTTCGATGTGGTTCAAATTTGCATACGTCACCACCCGATGCATAAGATTATAAAAGTCAATATCCACCAACCGTTCGTTAGTCACAATAAATATCGAGTAATACCAAAATAAAAATCTCTCCATGGCATACATTAATGTCACCAAATACCACACCAGCTTCCCCACCAGTATGAATTTTCCCGGCACCGCCGCAAACACTCCAGTTCCCAAAATAACACCCGGCAGTATCAGGGTTAGAATCACAATCAACACCCATCCCACATTAGTAATCGGGTGCGCCCTTAGCAGCAGGACGATTTCTTCATCCTCTTGCTGACTCATAAACTTTTGGTCCGGCCGCACGCAAAACGCCCCCAACATCGCCCTTCTTGGCTCCTCTCCCACTTTTTCCAACACCCCATCCACCAGTTCCTTCCACCACTCTTTCTTTAGTGCTGATTTAGCTGGCCCAGCCGATCCTGCTGATCCACTGGCATCATATACCTCCACCATGCCTAAATTGTATCACTTCTTTTCAATATTAAAAAAGGAATATCCGCTTTGAGGAATTTGCAGTCTCCCCGGCGCACGAAGATTGAAGGCAGTTTTAAAGTCAGCCCCACCGAGCCGAATCTCGCCCCTATCTGTTTGGAAAACCACCTCGTTTGTCGTACCGTTTCCTTGAATAACCTGCACAGAGGAAACCGCCGAAGGGCCATTCGCTTTCGCGCGGAGTTCGGCATGAGAATACGGATTTCCACCCCAGCAGGAAGTTGTGACGGGGGTCACTCGATCGTCTCTATAAAGTGCGGCGTTAATTATGTCTGCCATCTCTTCGGAGGTAAGCCAAGGATTGGCCCTTCCACAAGTATCCCCGCTGGGCGAATATCCTTTCCTGTACCACGCCTTGTACGCCCAAGGTGAACCACCTTGTTTCTCATAAGTTTTGTCAAAAAAGTTAGATCCGCCTCCCCCGTCGGTTGTATCCCAACCCATCGTTGTAATGTACCCGCCGGTTGTGGAAGAGTAATAGGTGACCACGTCCTCAATAATTTGACCTCGAGTATCTATTACTGCTTGTTTCCATTCGTTGGGAGGATTGTCGGCTTTGCCTTTTCTAAACACCTGGCAAGTTTCTGTTGTACAAATCTGCTTTCCTTCAATTTTGTAACGATGTGCATATGTACGTGCTGCTACAGCCTGGGCCTTAAGAGCGTCTGGATGCCAAGTGCTTGGCATCTCTGCTATACCCATCAAGTAATAATTTTCGAAATCTACATTACCTACTCCGGCAACATTAATTGTTCCGCCGGTATCTTTGTTAACCGGTTCTTTCCCATAATATGCATTCAAAATTTGTTTATAATTCTGGGTTGGAGCCCTACCTCTGGCACCATATTGACTCATTCCTTTTCTGTGGGTATACGCGCCAAATGAAAAAACTGCAAACGACCCCGAAGGAGCTAATTCTCTAAATCCCTTAATAGACGCATTGTAATCATCCGATAGTTCACTATCCCCAACACTAGCAATAAAGTTGCCGCTTCTGGCAGCTAGAATTTCATTCTGCCGAGCCGTCAAAGACGCAATTTTCCCCGATAAATCAGATACATAAGCGTTTGCCTTGGCCACCTCCCCCGCCAGCCACGTGGCTTGATCATCCACCCGTTTCTTTAACGCATCTAAATTACTCTTTTGGCTATTGAGCATTGAGCTTTGAGCATTGAGCGTTGTAATTTCGGCCAAAACAGACGAAATGACCTCCCGATCGTCCCTAGCCAGTTTTTCCCGGTAAGCCAGATCCGCAAACAATCCCTGGGCTGTATCAGCGGCAAACAACGTCATCAATATCGACTGGTCCCGCTTGCGAATATAGTCCCGCTTCACCCGCGCCGCCAACAATGTCTCTCTCACCCCAATCTTTACCTGCCTCTCAAACACATCTGCCTGCAATTTCTGAATCTGCAGATTCATATTGGTTATTTGCGCTTTGAGCTTTGCGATTTGCGCATTGAGCGAATTTAATTCACTCTGATTTGTTGAATTAGCTCTGGAAATTGCATCCGCAATCCCGCTAAATTTACTGATACACGGGCCAATCTGATCCAAACTCAAGCCGCTAATGTTATCGCACTCATCCGCCTTTACCCCCGTCGCGGCCACCAAAACTACCATCAACCATGAACTAATAACTATGAACTTCTTCACATTTTAATCTTACCATTCGCCTGTGCTAAACTTATAGCAATGAGAAAGTATTCGGTATTCGGTATTCGGTCATCAGTTTTTGCTTTACTGATTACTGGATACTGGATACTGAATACCCTCACCCTCCCCTCCCCCTCCCTCGCCGCCTGTACCGGAGTTGACGATACATGTCCCGAACCCGGAACGCAGAGCACGTGTTGCGCAGATTCTACTTGCATCGCAACGGGTACTCAAAACATCCCTGGCATTTGTAAATCCACAATTAATTGTGGGGGACAAGGGCAAATATGTTGTAGTCCAAACAATACCTGTCAAGGTACCTTAGAATGCAATTTGTTGGGAATTTGCGCCGAAGCAGGAACCCCGCCACCCCAAGCCGGCGGTGACGCTAGCCCTTTCTGCGACAAAGATGTGAACAAGGGTGTGAGTACAGCCATTGGATGTCTAATGGCCCAAGACCCAAAACAATTTATCAGCCAACTCTTGGGCTGGGGAGTAGGAATCGGCGGAGGCATTGCCTTTTTGATGATCGTTTTGGCCGGCTTCCAAATGGCCACCGCCTCCGGCGACCCCAAAAAAGTCCAGGCCGCCCGCGAACTGCTCATGTCCGCCCTCGCCGGCCTCATTATTATCGCACTAAGCCTCGTTCTGTTAAACTTTATAGGAGTAAAAATCCTTAATTTACCTGGATTTGTTGGAAATCCTAATCTTAATCTATGAAACCACTCGCCCAAATTACCAATATCTCAGTCCCTGAAAACATCAGGTTTTCAAAATTCCAGGATTATGAAACTCTGGCTGGTGATGTAGTTTCCCGCCTTCTCACTTTCGCCATCATCGGCGCCGGATTATTTTTCTTTGTCAGACTTATTTCCGCCGGATACACATATTTAACTAGCCTGGGAGAATCGGCTAAAATCCAATCCGCCTCCAAAGAACTTCTCAACGCCATTATTGGCTTACTTATCGTAGTCTCTGCTTTCTTCATCGCCCAAATTGTTCAAGTTATTTTCGGAATTAACATCCTAAACACAATATGATACAGATCGGAGAGTCATTTTTTAATTGTGACGTAGCACACCCGCTTTCTCCTGCTTGTAAAACAGCTGCCGCCTTTTCAAATATCGGATCCGCCATTTCCACCATTCTTCCCAACCTCCTCGTCGGAGCCGGGGTGATCTTTTTCCTTTTAATCTTAGGCGGTGGTTTTATGATGATCAAAAGTGCCGGAGGTGATGCTAACGCTCAAGACACAGCCAAAGCCAAAAACGCGGTCACTTTCGCTCTCGTCGGTTTCTTGCTTGTTATCACCGCATATTTTATACTGCAGATAGTGGGCGTTATTACCGGCGTAAATTTCATTAGCCCGCCACCCTTATGATCTTTCAGTTTGGCGCTATCACCAGTCCTTTCGATAAATTAGCCCCAGGAAAATACACCGGTACTCAAGGCGAAGGCCTTATTATTATCCTAAATAACCTCCTCAAATTCTCAATTATGGTAGCCGGGATTTTCACCTTTTGGAATATTATCGCCGCCGGATATGGTTTTATGAGCGCGGGTGACGACGCCAAAGCCGTAGGTAAGGCCTGGCAAAAATTCACCATGTCCATTGTCGGTCTTACTTTCGTGGCCGGTTCATTCGTATTAGCCGCCATCTTTGGCTATCTGATTTTCCAAGACCCATCAGCATTAATTGTCCCCAAACTCTACGGCCCATGACAGCTCTTGCTCAAACTCCCACGGTTACTCTTCCCTATCTAGAAGGCATCGGTCCACTGGGAAACTTAGAAAATGCTTTTGGTGGAACCGACCCCAATCCCAGCCTTGCAATGTTCGAGACAACTCTGTCTGTAGCAATCGGCATCCTGACCGTATCAGCCGGTATCTGGTTTATAATTCAAATCTTTGCCAGCGCCTTTCAGTGGCTAGTCAGTGGAGGCGAAAAACAAGCTTTACAAAACGCACAGAAAAGACTAACCAATGCTATTATCGGTTTGTTTGTAGTGGTATTTTCTTACATATTAGTCGGAGTTATTAGTCAAATTTTTGGAATAAACATTCTTGCACCCGCCAGCACCGTAGTTAATTGTATTATCGGTGGTTTACCATGTTAACAAAACTCATCGCTGATATTTCAAACCCAGCGATTAATGAAACTTTAGGAAAATTCGGGTGGCTAAGTGGCCCAACCATCCTCCAGCTTTTTCTCACTAACTTTATCCAACTAGGGTTTGTTATTGCCGCAGTCGTTTTCTTTTTTATGCTTCTTTGGGGATCTATTGAATACATCACCGCCGGTGGAGACAAAGAAAGGACTTCCTCATCTACCAAGCGCCTGACTGCCGCCATCGTCGGTCTGGCCATTCTCTTTTCTCTCTATGTTATTCTCCGCCTGGTCAAAACCATTTTCGGCATTGACATCCTTCTGTTAGAAATTCCCGTCATAGCAACTCCCACTCCCTAATAGTTATGGCCACTTTAAACATCGGAGACGCTCTTAAAGGCACTAATTTTGAGCCCATAGCCGGCATCAATTATGACGCCCCAGCGCTAGTTACCACTGCTCTCAATCTCGCCCTTGTTTTCGGAACTTTAGTCTCCTTCTTTTTCCTCATCTGGGGCGCTGTCCAATGGATTTCTTCCGGTGGAGACAAAGAAGGGCTCGAAAAAGCCAAAAAGAAAGTTACCGGGGCCTTAGTCGGCCTCGTCATCCTCTTTTCTGTCTTCGCCATTGGGTCCATAGCCCAAACCGTATTCGATGTCAACATTTTCCAGCTCTGTATTCCCGGCATCACCGCGCCATGTTCTACTCCCTAGACATCCTGCTTTTATCCCTATACAATAAATCTTAAGAACGGAGGTGACTACTATTAAAAAAACTTTTACCACCCTATCTGCTTTGACCACAGCAATCTTGGTGTCCCCCTTGGCTGTTTTGGCAGACGAAATCATCAATCTCCAGACTGTCTCTGGTGAATTGGACGACATTCAGAACATTACTTTCGTCGCCATGGTCAGCGCCGCCCTCAATTTTCTTCTCATTGCGGCCGCTCTTATCGCCTTTTTCTTTTTGTTGGTCGGCGGAGTCCAATGGATTATGGCCGGGGGAGATAAAGAAGGCACTGAAAAGGCCCGAAAAAAGATTACCAACGCCCTTATCGGCTTGGCCATAGTTTTCTCGGCCTACGCCATCGCCGCCTTAGTCAACGCTTTGTTTGGCGTAAATATCCTACAATTGGTCATCAAGCCCATATCTAGCTACGTCACTCCATAATATGGACCCGGCCAAAATTTCCGACCTGGAGCAGGTTTTTAGCAGCGTGGTTTCTGGCGCTTTGACTCTGGCAGGGATCGCCGTTTTGGTCATGCTTATTTCCGGCGGTTTCGGTTATCTCATGGCCGGAGGAGACAAAGAAGGAGCCGCCAAGGCTCAAAAAACTCTCACCTATGCCATTGGCGGTTTGGTTCTGGTCTTGTCTGCCTGGATTATCTTAAACTTGCTGGGCAACTTCCTGGGTGTCGATTTCTCCATTTTCTCCATCTGCCTCCCCGGCTCCGTCTGCTAGAATAAACTTGTGAGATTGAAGTGTTCAATATTCAATATTCGGTCTTCGGTTTTTTACGTAATATTGTTTTTACTGATTACCGGATACCGAATAATGATTACCACCACGCCTTCTGCGAAGGCTGCTTGCTGGTGTAATGACCCCAAAAAAGACCTTTGCCGTTGTCAAAAAACCGGCACATCTCCTTTTCCGGCCCAGTTTCAGGGAATTCAAATGTATTGCGACACTGAAGAGGAAACCTTTGCCTACGACACCCTCAAATCCCCCATCTGCGGCACTTCTCCTGAAATTATCCCCTGGTGCGCCTATGGCATCGACGGCAACCAAAATTTTTGGGTCTGTTACGGCGCCAATTTTGCTCAAGGAGTTAGCTCCCTCCCCACTCCCCCTATTAAAGGCCAAATCGAAACCCAGACTTCGGGCCCATTCACCTTCAATGGCCAGTCTTTTGGTTCTTCTGGTATAAACACCGTCAAAGTTTGCTCCGACAATGTCTTTTGCTGCGGATCAGACAACTCATGTAGTCAAACCGGAGTTCCCCCCAAACCCAACGATTGCTCGCCCTCTCTTCCTTCCGTCACTCCTCCTTACGGTTTCTGCACCAATATCGCCCGGAGTGGCGCCGGCGAATCCCGTCTCTGGTTTCCCCAGCTTAGAAACATCTCCGCTCTCTCTACTCTCCTCCAATCTATTTTCAATCCCTCCCCCAGCTCATTTAACAAAAACGCCGAGCCCCCCGCTCCTCAATCTGCCGCTCTTGACAATCCCGCCGCCGTTACCACCCGTATCACTCTCCATCAGGGAAAAGACGACGATACTCCCATCGTCAACCAATCCGACAATAACTCCTCTCTCCGGGTCGATCAACCTGCCCCTGATCCCCTTTATTCTTTCAACGATCCCAGTCTCCCCTACAAAGCCTCTGGTTTTTGCAGTATCGCCGACACCCGCGCCAACCCCGGAGACGATTTGCTCGGTCCCACCATCACCGCCCGCCTCATTTATACTCAAAAATATCAGTACCAGGCCGCCCCTTCCCTCAATTGTTTCGGTGACGGAGCCTATGTCTCCGAAGAAGATAGAAAGAATTGTTGCTCCTTCAAAGCCGCTGGAATCGTGGCCCCCCAAGACGGATATTTTTCCGATCCTA